>MDTC01107348.1_pt1 | contig 11853 bp, 7 predicted proteins | sample 811181 | NCBI WGS metagenome assembly MDTC01 (sample SAMN05326644, study PRJNA326480) | marine metagenome | isolation source: seawater | place: Pacific Ocean: North | collected 2011
ACGACCCCAACCAGGACATCACCAAGAGCTATGCCGTCACCAATGCCGGCGCCCAACTTTCAGTCTCCGGCAATACCTGGAAACAGGTGCTCATCAATCACAATGTCACCGCTGAGACCATCCTTGAATTCGACTTCACCTCAACCGCTGAAGGTGAAGTCCAGGGCATCGGTTTTGACAACGACCTGGGACTCAGTGGCGACAAGTTCTTCAAAGTCTTCGGCACGCAAAACTGGGGCATCCAGGATTTCGACACCTACACCACCGCCCAATGCACTGTGCATTACACCATCAACGTCGGCCAATACTTCACCGGTTACACCCAGTACATGGTCTTCGGCAATGACCACGATGTGAACAACCCCACCGCTGCAGCAGCCTTCAGCAATGTCCGACTCTACGAACCGTCAACGGGAAACTCCGGGGGTGACACGGGCGGCGATACCGGGGGCGATACCGGCGGGGATACCGGCAGTGACACCACCACAACCACCGACATCAACTTCAACCACTACACCATCACCGCCTTCGACCCCATCAAGCAGGTCAACGCAGGCACCGCCACCGTTCTGGACTCAGGCAACACGCTCAAACTCACCGGCAACGTTTGGCGATACATCACCCTCCCCACCGATGTGACCGCCGACACCATCATCGAATTTGACTTCTATTCCAGTTCACAGGGCGAAGTGCATGGCCTGGGGTTTGACAACGATCAAACTTCCAGCGCGGAGTTGATCTACGAACTGCTGGGCACGCAGGATTGGGGCATCGACACCTACGACAACTACGCAATCGGTGACGGATGGAAACACTACACCATCACGCTCAGCGACATCCCCGAAGGCAATTACCAATACCTGGTCTTCGGCAATGACCACGATGTCTACAATCCGTCAGCCATCAGCTATTTCAGCAATCTCCAGATCATCCAACCCGACAGCGGTGATACCGGTGGCGACACGGGTGGTAACACCGGCGGAGATACAGGTGGCAATACCGGTGGTGATACAGGCGGCAACTCCGGGGGCACAACCCTTCCCACCGTCCCGACCGAGCCGACGGATTACCCCATCATCGATTTCGACTCCGTCACCCTTGCCGGCTATGACGCCTTGCAGCAGGATGTCAACGGCACGGCCACCGTCATGGAAGACGGGCAGGTCATTGCACTCAAAGGCAACACCTGGAAACAACTCAATATCAACTACAACGTCACCGCCTACACCCTCCTGGAGTTCGACTTCTATTCCGACTCCGAAGGTGAAGTTCACGGCATCGGCTTTGACAATGACAGCTACCTGAGCAGCGAAAACTTCTTCCAGGTGTTCGGCACGCAAACCTTCGGCATCCAGGACTATCACAGCTACACCACCGCGGACGGTTGGACGCATGTCACCATTGCCATCGGCGGATTCTTCTCCGGCCAGACGCAGTACATGGTGTTTGGCATGGATCATGATGTGGCCACGCCAACCGGTAACAGCTACTTTGCCAACATCCAACTTTATGATGTGAATCCCAATGCCGGTGGTGGCGGCAATGAAGGCACACCCGGTGTTGCCATCGACGCCCCGGCTGCCCCAACGGGTTTGACCACCATCGACTTCGACAGCGTGAACATCACATCCTACGATCCGACCCAGGACATCACGTCCGTCAAATGGGTCATGGACAACGGCCAAACGCTTTACATCGCAGGCAATGGTTGGAAGAAAATCGAATTGGGTTACAGCATCACCGCTTCAACCATGCTCGAATTTGACTTCCGATCCGCTGCTGAAGGTGAAGTCCACGGCATTGGTTTTGATACCGATGATCTGATCTCAAGCGAGATGTTCTTCCAGGTCTTCGGCACGCAAAGCTGGGGCCAATACATCGTCGATGATTACGACTACGCAGAAGGTGATGACGGTTGGGTGCACTATGCCATCCCCGTGGGCACCTACTTCACCGGCTTGGTGACATACCTGACGTTCGGCATGGATAACGACGTGACGATCCCCGTCAGCGAAAGCTACTTTGCCAACGTCGCGCTCTATGATGCCAACCCCATTGAAGTCACCGACCCACCCACCGTGGATGCAGCGGTCGACATCATCGACTTCTCCACAGCAGATCTCACCGAGTACGATTCGAAGCAGCAAGGCAACGGTGTTGCCACATCCGAGTATGACGGTTCGACACTGCATCTGCTGGGTAACACCTGGCAGAAAGTCGCCCTGCCGCACAACGTCAACCAATACACCGTGCTTGAGTTTGATTTCTTCGGCAAGATCGAAGGCGAAATCGCAGGCGTCGGTTTTGACACCAATGACACCTCCCTTGAAGCCGGTGATGCGGATTGGTTCTTCCAGGTCTTCGGCACCCAGCAGTACGGCATTGAAGACTTTGCAACCTACACCACCGCGGACGGCTGGACGCATTATGTCATCCCCGTCGGCCAGTATTTCCAGGGTTATTCGGCCTACATCGCCTTTGCCAACGACCATGACATCCCCGGCGCCAATGCCGATGTGTATTACGCGAATGTGACACTTTACGATGACATCCCATCGGACTTCACGTCGACATACAACAGTCAGTATGGCTATGGCCTGGTCGATGCCAATGCCGCGGTTGCCGATGCCTTGGGTGTCGGTGAATTGACCGCCCAACCCTACTACGGTGGCGGGAATCAGGCAGCACTCAACACGCTGAACATCCCCGATGCCTGGTCAGCGGGTGTCACCGGCGAAGGTGTCGTCGTTGCCATCATCGACACCGGCGTGGACATCAGTCATTCGGATCTCAACGACAACATCTGGATTAACGCTGGCGAAATCGCAGGTGACGGGATCGACAACGACGGCAACGGCTATGTCGATGACGTCTACGGCTACAACTTCGTTAATGACAATAACGATGTCACCGACACTAACGGTCACGGCACACTCGTGGCAGGCGTCGTCGCGGCAGAGAACAACGGCACCGGCGCGATCGGTGTTGCATACGACGCGGAGATTATGGTCGTCCGCGTGCTTGATGGTTACGGTGGTGGCGACTTCTACTCCGTGCTTGACGGGATTTACTATGCAGTGAACAACGGCGCGGATGTCATCAACCTGAGTCTGACTTTCAACGGCGGACACCCCTACCTGCAGAATGCGCTGAAGTATGCTCAGGATCGCGGCGTGGTCGTGGTCATGGCAGCAGGTAACGATGGAACCTCTGAACCAGCGTATCCCGCTCAATATGCAACGAGCACCGGCATCGCAGTCGGGGCGATCAATGCTTCGGGTTCACTGACGAGTTGGTCCAATCGTGCAGGCTCAGCCACCAAGGACTTTGTGGTCGTGCCCGGCACCAACATCTACACCACCGGACTCGGGGGCAGCTTCGCGTCGGTGAGTGCATCGAGCTTTGCCACCCCACTGGTCACCGGCGTGGCAGCGCTACTCAAGGCAGCGAATCCAACCTTGACCGCCAAGCAGATCGAGTCCTACATCGCGCTGACCGCCAACCCATACGAAGTGTTTGCCTGATTGCTGATCAACTGTGAACAACCGATCAGCATCACGCAGTGATGCAGCTATTGTGTGTGTGTGTGTGTGTGTGATAAAAGCGCCTTGCAAGCAAGGCGGCTAAATTGTTGTGAATCAAGCCGTGTTTTTATTTAGCCGCATCACTTGTGATGCGCTTGGCGCGTCGAACATGCCCCAATCTCAATCCTGTTCTTTTTCCTCAAGATGCTTCAGCAGGATCATGGCGATGGCGATGAGGATCATCATCCCGCAAATCACGCCACCGGTGATCAGCGGTTTTTCGGGTGTCTTGGCAAAAAACGACAGCACGCCCGAGCAGCCCATGATCACGATCCCGCCGAAGACCAAAGCCATGATCTTCAGCCAGAAGGCAATCGTTTCTGACTTGCGATAAATGTTGTCCGGCTTGGCAATGCCTGCGAAATTGTCTTTGTCATACGAGTTACCACACTCCGGGCACCCCCCGCGCTGGGGCAGTCCCCGAAGATCGTAACCACATTTTTCACAGATCATTGGCCGCATACGGATGTTATACCCATTTCCCCTGAAATCTTCCATCAGTCAGACGGAGACGTGGGTTGGACGTTTCATTGATTTTCATTTTTTAACCGCAAAGGACGCCAAGATCAGATCGAAAGGCAACAAGGCATTTTTGAACCACAGAGGCACAGAGACACAGAGTAAAACCAAACAGATTTTTTTCTTGTCTTTTTTCGGGCTCTGTGCCTCTGTGGTTCAAAATGATTTTCTCTGTTGTAAAAACTTGGCGGTCTTGGCGGTAAAACTGCCTTAATCACTTCCGGGGGACTAAAGAGGCAAAATTAGCTGATGACGCTACAATGGTAGTCTTGTGTTTTCCCGCACACCTTAGACATAACAAGCAATGGAGTTTTTCCCATGAGCACCAAACCCGTGGTTCTGATCGTACGTGACGGTTGGGGACGCAATCCCAACCCTGAGCATGATGCCTACAACGCCGTGAAGATCGCCAAGACACCCGTCTGCGACAAGCTGCTGTGTGATTACCCCTGGACCCTCATTGACACCTCCGGCGAAGACGTGGGTCTGCCGGACGGCACGATGGGTAACAGCGAAGTCGGTCACCAGAATATCGGTGCTGGTCGCGTGGTGTACCAGGACTCGGTGGCGATCTCCATCGCCATCCGTGATGGCAAGTTCTTTGAAAACCAAGTCCTGCTCAATGCCGTCAACCGTGCCAAGGACAACGGCAAGACCGTCCACCTGCTGGCGCTGACCTCCAATGCAGGCGTGCATGCCCTGCTCGAACACCTTTACGGCTGCCTGGAACTCTGCAAGAAGCAAGGTGCTGACAAGGTCGTCATCCATGCCTTTACCGACGGTCGCGATACCGGCCCGTTCACCGGCAAGGGCTTTCTCACCGATGTCGAAGCCAAGTGCAAGGAAATCGGTGTCGGCCAGGTCGGCTCCATCATCGGTCGCTACTATGCCATGGACCGTGACAACCGCTGGGAGCGCGTCAAGATGGCTTATGACTTGATGACCGGCCGTAGCGGCGATGTGCCCAACTACCCCGATGCACCGACTGCCATGCAGCACTACTACGACAACCCCACCAACGACTCGCAGACCGGCGATGAATTCGTCATGCCCTGCACCGTCGGTAGCGATCCGGCTTCAACCCGCATCACTGATGGTGACAGCGTGATCTTCGTGAACTTCCGCGGTGACCGCCCGCGTGAACTCACCCGTGCTTTCCGCATGGATGAGTTCTATGGCAGTGTCCCCCCGTCACCGGATAGTGGCGAAAAGGGCTTTGACCGTGGCGATAAACTCGACCTGGCTTATGTCACCATGACCGCTTACGACGCCAGCTTCGGTGACATGGTTCAAGTCGCTTATCCCAAGCCTCCCAAAATGGTCAACATCGGCGGTCAGTACATCAGTGATCAGGGACTCACCCAATTCCGCAGTGCTGAAACCGAGAAGTTCCCGCATGTGACATTCTTCTTCAACGACTACCGTGAAGATCCGTTCCCCGGTGAAAGCCGTGGCATGGCTCAGTCCCCGCAAGTCGCAACCTACGATCTCAAGCCAGAGATGAGCGCTTACGAAATCTGCGACATCATTCTTGATCGTCTTGCAGCAGATGACTGTGAAAACTTCATCCTGGTGAACTTTGCTAACGGCGATATGGTTGGACACACCGGCAAGCTCGATGCGGTCGTCAAGGCTGTCGAAACGGTCGACGAATGTGTGGGCAAGATCGCCCGCGCGACATTGGCCCGTGGTGGCAAACTCATCGTCACCGCTGACCACGGCAATGCTGAGCAAACATGGAACCCCGAAACCAACAGCCCACACACCGCGCACACCACGTACAAGGTCGAATGCATCCTCGTCGATGAAGCACTCAAAAACGTGGCTACCGGCAACCCCGACAAGATGTCCGATGCCCTGCGTGATAACGGTCGCCTGGCAGACGTCATGCCCACGGCACTGGACATGATGGGGCTGGAAGTCCCCGCTGAAATGACCGGTAAAAGTTTGATCGCAGCCAGCTGCGTCTAACCCCCCGGGAAGCCCCCGGAATTCTCCCCGGGCAATTGGAAGCTTTCGACGATAATTAAAGACACAAAAAAACCGCGGTCAAACGATCGCGGTTTTTTTGATGGATGAATCCTCGGATGTGCATTGCATGTTGTTGCGATTCAAAATTTAATAAAGTGGACTCCACAGGGAGTACTTGTTGATGCCGATGGGTTCAGTCGGGCGGTCTTCCTGAACCATGTCCTCAAGCAGTTGCCGATTGGCATGACCATCGACAAATGCGACTGCTACGGTTTGCTTGTGTCGATCACGCGGATAGAAGTCGGTCCACAACGGTTTGGCCGGAACCGCCATGTAATAGCCCTTGTTGCGTAACACGGCACTGGTTGCTGATTCGGGGCGATAGGAGTCCATGACCAGCAGTGTATTGTCGGGCTTGTGGATTTGATCCAGACGGGCGCTGAAGGTTTTTCCTGAAGTCACTGATGCGCCGGTAAAGGGGTTGGTGTGCGTTGTCCCTGTACCTTGAGCACCGAGTCCCAGGGCATTGTAGGCATAGCTGATATAGCGTGTATCAGTGTCCCAGTCGGTGACCTTGCGCAGGTAATCCTCCGGGCAGTACAGGATCTGATGTCCCATGCGATACTGTATCGCCAGGGCATCCTGCCAGTAGACATCACCATTGGCGATGGGGAACTGGTTTTTGTAATCACCAAGGTAGACGTTGGTGGTGATGGCGACCTGTCGCTGGGCATTGAGACATTGCGTGGCCCTGGCTGCCCCGCGTGCACTTTGCAATGCAGGCAGAAGAATCCCGATCAACAGCGCAATAATGGATATCACCACGAGTAATTCGATGAGCGTAAAAGCACGTTGGCGGTTTAAAATGTGCATGCCATTCCTTTCAAGCAGGATTCAACGGAACCTGCGATTTTGATTTGACCGATCAGATCATGACCACCATGCGTGACAAAAATGCGGTCAATTTGTCAATCATCATCGGGGAGCCAAGCCAGCTTACAATGGGTTGGGTATCCTATTTTATGGCCGGGGTTGCCGGATAAACATGCAACAATTTGCTGATTTTTTGTATTATGATGCTACATCCCAAAACACTCTCCTGACTGGCCCCAAGCTCATGAATCCCTTTCAGACCATCGAAAAAAGCCTGCGTTCGCTGGAAAAACAGATGAATATCAGTATCACGCTCATCGATCATCATGGTGTTTTTCACGATCCCGGGGATCATGGCGTCTTACCACATCGACGGATCACGCATCAGAAAAATGAAGTCTGCAAGCTGGGCTTTTGCTACAAACGCTGTGTGGGGCATTGTCGTTTTGAAGTCCTGGAAGAAGCGCAATCCAATGCCAGGGATTACTTCATCCATGAATGCTGGAAAGGGTTGACGGAAGTCGTCGTACCGTTGAGACAGTCGGATATTCTGTATGGTGTTTTGTATGCAGGCATTTGGCGGATTCCCGGTTCCGACAAACCGTTGCAGATTGAATCGCTGCCACCGAGCATTGAACGGGCCTACGCCAAACTCGATGAACTCAACCCACGTCATGCGCATCAAATCGGCCGGGCATTGACACTGGTTGCCAAGGGAATTGTCGGGACACTGACCGAGCTGACCCTGCCCAGCAGCCTCCACGAAAACCGCAGAAATCTGATCAAACATTTCATTTGGCAACACGCAGCCACCAAACCCAAACTCAAAGACCTTGCCAGAAAACTGGGCATTTCGGTCTCACGAACCAGTCACGTGGTCAAGGAAATCTTTGGCAGCAGCTTTGAAGAGTTGATTCTCAACGAACGTATGAATCGCGCCAAGTATCTGTTGCAGACCACCGATTTACCCATTGGCAAAATCGCATCCCTCACAGGCTTCCCCGACACCTTTTCCTTCAGCAAACTTTTTAAACGCACGATGTCTCAACCCCCGAGCCAGTACCGTAAATCGTCATCCAGATAACCTGAGTCGATAACCTATACGTAAAAAACCGCGGTCAATTGATCGCGGTTTTTTTGTGGCCGTTGGCCAGAGAGTGTGATTGGTTTGTTAACGTGCCATCCACTGTCCACGTTCGTAGAGTGATTGAATCTGCGATGGTGTCAGGGATGTGCCGATGATCTCCACCTGGTCGATCATGCCGGTAAAGGGTGCGACTTCTTCTTTGAGACCACGGGCGATGTCTGAGAAACCGATACTGGGAACGGAGTGTGTTCGCTGATAGGTCGGGCGGAGATGGTCGATGCGGCCGACGGGCTTGCCGTTGAGATAAAGCGTCATGGATGTGAGGTCATAGACCAGGGCGATGTGTTGCCAGCCGGAGCCGATGGCGGTGTCGCTTTTGACGGTGTCACTGCCATGGATGTGATGGCGTGACGCACGGATTTTCCCGTCCGCCTGCACACTCAGATCAATCATGCCAAAGCGGGCTTGCTGCCAGTATCCGCCGTCTGCCATGAGGATTTGTGGCTTGTCCGCAGGTTGCATCTGCACCCGCATCGAGACGGTCACCGCGCCATGCGGGAAGGTCTTGGAGCGATAGTGAATCGTCCCATCTTCAAACTTCAGCGCACTGCCCTTGAAGCCGTTGGTCACCCACTGGGCTTTGCCTTTGATCCAGGCGCGGCCGAGGTTATGACCCATCGCACAGTCATTAAGCAGTGTCCCCGCGTCTTCTTCCATGTCCAACAGATAATACGGCACATCGGCTGCGGGCAGCTTCATCGTGTACACATCTTCAGCAATAAACGGATTGGCGCAGCGTGCCGTCGAGTCGTTGATAAAGTCATCAAACGAGCCATGCGTGCGAATCAGCGGCACATCAAGCATCGTGTTCACATCATCAATCACCACCTCATTAGCCGATGGTGAACTTGTACGTACCAACGAGATCGGGCGGGAGTAGGCGATGGTGTTTTCTTCGGTGATGCCCACGATGTAGAAACACCGCTGAGCCTGCTGCTGCGGATCAACGCGCAACGTGCGGACATACTCACCGGAACGTGGTAGCGGTAAATCGAGATTGGGGTCTGTGCCATCGACGGTTAACTGCACACTGACTGCTTTAAGGCCATCTTCACCCAGCACGATGTACTGCGTTTTTTCGGCCAACTGACCAATTGTCGTGGTCATCGGCTGGCCTTGGGCATTGCCCTTGATGTCGGTTGCGGTGATAGTCAGTTGCGTCTTTTCCGATCCAATCACACGGTACGCCCAACGCTGATGACGTCGTGAGTCCGCGCCGACCTGCTGTAAATCATTCTGATCGGTGTAGAGCATTTTGTGTTCGAGCCAATGCGGTTTGTAGCGGTAATCCAACTTGCCTTCGGCCACTGATACCTTGCAGCCAACTGCTGCTGGTAAACGCAAAGCCAGGTAGTAAACCTTCTGTTTCTGATCGACTTGATCATCAGGTCTGAAACCTGCCAACTGCGTATTGGCTTGAACGACAGCCAGGCGGCGCCAGTTTTGATTCCCCTTCACCTTGGCGACGAGATCGACAAGGCTGCGACTGTTACAGGTGACTTCGGATGCATCCTGCCCTGCCAATTGCAGGGACATCTGCACATTCTCCACGCGATCCAGATCCCACGTCTGGAAGCTGGCAAACTGGAGTTTGTTGTAACGGACTTCAATGGGCTGAAGCTGTTTATCCTTGTAAATCTCACGCGAATGCTGCGAATCACGGGCAATCTGTCGCACACTGACAAACGGCACGAGCACGTTCACGTCCGCAGATAACATGCTGGTATCCCAACGCATTGATGCCAGCGCGTCGGTCTGCTGATTCTCAACATAAAGGCGATCCGAAAGCGTGATCACTTCCTTGCCATGGATATCTTCCAGTCGGACGGTGACGATGTAATCCAAGCTGATGCTGTCCTTGGCGGGGATGGCGAGGGCCTGAACTTCCAGTTGTTCGCCGCGCATGACCTGCGGCTGAGCAGCGATGAGCATCTTGGAGTTTTCGTACGGGCTCATGCCGGTCTGCGCCAACTGGTGATAGTAGTTGAGCAGGACGTTGTAGCCGTACATGTTCCGCGTTGAAGGCATGAGCATCGTCTCGTTGATGTCATTCCATGTTGACAGGTTGAGTTGCTTAAACCCATTGAGAAAACTTTCACGGACTTGCGTGCGCAGACGGACAAAGCCATGGGATGCCAGGTAAATCGCCTGGAACGGGCGGTTGGATGAGTCGTAGGCAAAGTTGATACTCGGGACGTAGATGAAGTCCGGCCGATGCTCCTTGATGGCTTTGACGATGTGCTGACGAATATGGTCAGGCCAATAGGTGCTGCCGTTTAAGTCGGTCAGGCCGTCCCAGTGTGTGTTCTTAAACCAACTCAAATCGGGCGTGACATTTTCCCAGTCCGGCCAATTGCGGTACCGCCATTCGTTGGTCCCACGTCCCAGGAACACGCGATCCGAACCACCGATGGCAGGGACGAAAACAATCTCATCCCCCAGGTCACCGAGATATTTTTTGAGCGTGAGATACCCTTCCGAATGCAGGTAAGCATTCTCTGGTAGCGGGTCATCCTGCTGACTGCGGTAAGCCCATTGATGTCGGCTGCCATAGGAAAAATGCATCTGCTTGCCATGCAGTCGGTAGACATGCGGGTTGTCTTTGGTCTTCTCGATAAAGGCTTTGATCTTGGCAAAGGCGTTGGCCTGATCTTCCCCCAGATCACACCACTGCGGGTTCATGTAGAACATTTTGCCGGTCCGCTTATAGACATTTTCCGCGGCTTTGAGAAAGTGATTGGGGACGACAGTTAAACACATGAAACCGTTGACACCACTTTCAAGCGCAGACTCAATGTTGCGTTCCATCTGCTGGGTTTCACTGCCCTGCTGCGTGATCAGCGGCCAGAGATCATCGTTGTGTTCAAACGAATTATGAATCCGCCCCATCGGGACCTGTGGCATGTAGTGCGCCCAGATGACCACGGGCGAATCCGTGTATGCCGCCAACGGCTTGGGCGGCCACTGCCCCGACGCGGATGCCAATGACGTGCTGAGCAAAGTGAGTAACACCATGAAACCTAAAATACGCATTGTGGTTCTATCCTTTTGATCGAAAGCAACCCGACCTGATATCGACTGAAAATCAGATTGGTTCTATGTCGCCAAAGCGCGATGAAGTGTGAAGCGGGATTACTTATTCCACGCTTCACTGTTGTAAGGCAGGATGTCTTTGTAAGCTGAAGCGTGCCCGTCAATCCAAAGCATGTTGCATGCCCCCTGATGTCGGTAACCAAGATTGGGTGTCCCCCATCCACCTTCAGGAGACATGAAATCAGCAATCACAAATTGTGAAGTGGAATAGATGTTGGTTCCTTCGTACATCACATCAGCAACGATCACGACCTTGGAAGGCTTGAGGATGGAACTGACACGGCGATAGACAAACCCCCACGACGGTGCTGCCGCCACATGCTGACTCATGCCGTAGTTGGTGTGACCACTTGCGTAGAGCAGCTTGTAATCCGGGCAGTCCATTTTTTTCATATCCGAACCACCATAGGTAAACAACCAACTCTCACTGTTGATACTCCAGGCATAGCCGTGATCATAGACATAGGGAATGTACTCGCGGTTATCGTTGGCATAGATGCTGACAATCATGCCGATGGATTTCTGATTGGCCAGACATTGTGCCGCCCGCGCAGACTTGCGTGCTGCCCCCAACGCCGGGAGGAGGATGGAGATCAGCAGGCTGATGATCGAGATCACCACCAGTAACTCAATGAGTGTGAAGGCGGTATCACCTGGCGATGTACG
>MDTC01030633.1_pt1 | contig 11851 bp, 9 predicted proteins | sample 811181 | NCBI WGS metagenome assembly MDTC01 (sample SAMN05326644, study PRJNA326480) | marine metagenome | isolation source: seawater | place: Pacific Ocean: North | collected 2011
AATCAATCCATGGAAAAGTATGAAGGAATTTTACTTGATATATATTCCAGAGATAAAGCAGAATTTGTAAAATTAGCAGATGGATGCAGTGTTAGATTGGATTTCATTCATAAGCTAAATGATATTGAAAACATTGGTTCGTGTAAAATCTAATTAGTTAGTTTATCTCCCAGCTTCTATTCATTATTTATTTTCATAATCCTCTAAATTTTCTAAAACAAAATCCATTCTAAATATCCATTTTATTATATTTTGCAATCATTTAATTATGTACTCTTTGGAGGATTAATATGAAATTCAGTATAAATGTAGATCATGTTGCAACATTAAGAAATGCAAGAGGTGAAGTACAACCTGATCCGGTTACTTATGCGCTAATGGCAGAGCAGTTTGGAGTTGATGGAATTGTTGTTCATCTTAGAGAAGATAGAAGACACATAAATGAAAGAGATTTAAGATTACTCCGTGAGTTAATCACAACAAAATTAGATTTGGAAATGGCAGCCGTAAATGAGATCATTGAAATTGCAAAAGATGTTCAGCCCGAGCTTGTCACTTTAGTTCCCGAAAAACGTCAAGAGCTTACTACAGAAGGAGGCTTAAACGTTATCGATAATATCGAACTTTATAAAAATACTATTGAGAGACTTCAAGAATCTGATATTGCGGTTTCTCTCTTTATCGAACCGGATTTAAATCAAATTGATGCAGCTGCAGAAATTAATGCTGATTTTATTGAGATTCATACCGGTGTTTATGCAAATGCATCTTCCGAAGAAGAAAGCTTTGATGAACTTGAAAGAATAAGACAAGCTGCTAAACATGCTAAAAAACTGGGACTTGGAGTTAATGCCGGTCATGGTCTAAACTACCTAAACATGAAAGAATTTATTCAATTGAAAGATGTTGATGAAGTAAGTATTGGTCAGGCTGTTATTGCAAGATCAATATTTGTAGGAGTTGAACAAGCTGTAAAAGAAATGATAGATTTAGTTAAAAGAGCATAAGTAATTATTCTGAAACTTGACGAAAAATATGCGATATAATTCTTCATTACATGAAAAATTAGAAAATCATTATGAACGATTTAATATAATGAACGGAACTCCCGATCCTATAGAATTTCCTCATCGTTTTAGTAATCGTAATGATATTGAATTAAGTGCATTTATTTCTTCAGTTTTTGCTTACGGCGGCATCAAACAAATTAAAATATCATTAGATAAACTCCATTTAATTATGGGGAAAAATCCTTATGATTTTGTTTCTTCATATAATCAAAAAAGAGATTCAAAATTTTTCAAAGATTTAAAGCACCGTTTTTATTCAACAGATGATATTACAAAACTATTTTATACTTTATCAAAAGTTTTAAAGAAAGAAGGATCACTTAGAGATCACTTCTATTCAATTTATAAAAAGAATGAATCAATAAAAGATTCAATTCATCACTTCAGTGCAAGTTTAGTTGAATATTCATCAGAAGAAAAAATAGTTAGCAACGGAATTAAATTTATGTTTCCGGATCCGTTAAAAGGGAGTGCGGCTAAAAGGATGAATTTATTTTTGAGATGGATGGTAAGAAAAGATAAAATTGATTTTGGCTTATGGAATGAAATTCCTACTTCTGATTTGATTATTCCGGTTGATACACATGTTGCAAAAATTTGTAAAGAACTAAGACTTACAAAATTGAAAAATGTATCATGGAAAATGGCAGAAGAAATTACAAATAATCTTAAAAAATTTAATGCGATTGATCCAGTTAAGTACGATTTTTCTATATGCCACATTGGTATGCTAAAACTTAAATTCTAAAAATAGGGAGAATTATGGAGAGTACATCAGCAGTTAATTCAAAACCTCAGCCTTCACCATTTTTTAGATGGATGGTTCTTGTTGTTATTAGTCTTGCAATGTTCGGAAATTATTATGTTTATGATAGTATTGCCCCAATTGCAGATATGCTTAAAGAGAGTCTTAATTTCTCAGACGAAAATATTGGTCAGCTTTATTCTGTTTACAGTATTGCTGCAGTTATTGTTTTACTTTTGGGTGGAATTATAGTTGATAAGTATGGAACAAAAAAATCAACTTTATTCTTCGGTACTTTATGCTCAATTGCTGCAGTTTTAACTTGGGCAACTGATGATCTAAATATTATGCTTGCCGGAAGAATTTTATTAGGTATTGGTGCAGAACCGCTAATTGTTGCAATTACAACAGCATTAGCAAAATGGTTTAAAGGAAAAGAATTGAGTTTTGCTTTTGGTATTAATCTTACTATTGCAAGATTAGGTTCAGTTGCAGCAGACAATTCTCCAAGCTGGGGTAGTACATTTTATACCAACTGGCAGGATCCATTATTTCTTGCAGTAATTATTGGGTTAGCATGCGTTATTGGTGGAGTTTTATACTGGGTTTTAGAATCTTTTGCCGAAAAGAAATATGATTTAGGTAAAGCGGGTGAAACGGATAAATTCGTATTCAAGCAATTATTTGGATTCAGCAGATCATTTTGGTTGATTGTTGCACTTTGTGTTACTTTTTACTCTGCAATATTTCCGTTCAGAAGTTTTGCAATTAAATTCTTTATAGAAGCTCATGGAAGTTCAAGAGAATTTGCCGGATTCCTCAATAGTGTTCTACCTTTATCGGCAATGATTGCTACTCCAATATTTGGATTATTAGTAGATAAAATAGGAAAGAGATCGTTATTAATGATGGTCGGATCAATTCTATTGCTTCCGGTTTATTTAATGATGGTTTATACTGATATAAGTCTTTATGTACCGATAGTTTTAATGGGAATTTCTTTCTCCTTAATTCCAGCAATTATGTGGCCCTCAGTTGCATACATTGTTGATGAGAAAAAACTTGGAACTGCTTATGCTTTAATGGGATTAATTCAACAGATTGGTGTAGCCGGATTTAACTGGATGATTGGTGCAGCAAATGATTATTCCGGTGCTTCTGCAGCAAATCCAGCCGGATATGAATTAGGAATGTGGATTTTCTCTGTTCTAGGTTTCTTAGGATTTTTCTTCGCATTTATGTTAAGAAAAACCGAAACCGGACCAAAAGGACACGGTTTAGAAAATGCCTCAGCTTAATTTGCTTGAATTAATTTCTGATGATTTAATTCCGGTTAGAAAAGTTCAGCATGAGATTATCAATAACTTTGTTGTCCTAAAATTTAAGAACAGCAAAAAGGGTTTTATTGATAAATTATTTTTTAAGAACAAGAAAGAGGTGACTTATAAAATAGATTTAGATGAAATAGGTTCATTTATTTGGCTTTTAATTGACGGTAAAAAATCAGTTAATTCACTAATTAATTTTACTTCAGAAAAATTTGGGGAAAAAGTTGAACCGGTTGATCAAAGAGTTAAATTGTTCTTAAAACAGATGAATGATAATCACCTAATTATTCTCTTTAAAAAAGAAGAAAATAAATCAATAAATAGTTAACTTAGATGTCCATTTTAAAGTGATAAATGAATAAAGTAATTAAATATCTTATTTTGGTTTTATTTTTAAGCGGAACTTATTCTATAAATATTTCAGCACAATCATGCGGATTTGGCTGTTTAGGTTTAAGCGGAATTTATGGCGGCTATACTGTTCAAAATTATGATGCAAAAAACTTAACTGATTTTGTAAAATCCCAATTATCTGATGATATTGAATCTCCGGATTATGGGCAGGGAACCGGATTTAAAGTCGGAGCAAATATTTTTAGAGCTAAATTTGACGGATTTTTTATTTCTGCTAAAGGATTTTATCAATTTCTTGAAGAAAATTATCAAGTCGAAGTCAATACTCAATTTGTAGATAACGAAAAATATGAATTCAGTTCTAATTATTTCGGATTTGGATTGGATTTCGGGTTTGACATTGTTAATCTCATAAGCTTAAAACTTGTTGAAGGGGGATTAACATTTCATGATGCAGAATTTAGAGTAACTACAACATTAAAAGATGACGCAGTTTCCATAAATGAAACTTCTTTAAAATACACAAATGACAAACTTAAAATTGGTTATTACGTGGGAACCGGTTTAATCATCCATCTAATTCAAGATTATGTAAGCATTGAAGGAACAGCATTTTATTCTATTTATGATATTAATAATTTATCCAGAGAAACAATTTCTGGTTCGGTTGCCGGATTATTGCCTCAGGATCAAAAAACTATTTCTTCTGGTGGATTTGGTGCAACAGTTCAACTTAATATTGGTTTTCCATTTTAAATTAAACGGAGATTACTATGGCAATAACTAAATTAGATAAAGCATGTGTCACCGCAATTAAAGATTGTATGGGTGCTAAAAAGAAAGAAAGTGTTCTAATTGTAACCGATGAAAATAAAAGAGAGATTGGTTATGCCATGTATCATAATGCGCTTAAACTTGGACATGAAACATTGCTTGTTGAAATGAAAGCAAGAGAAATAAATGGTGAAGAGCCTCCGAAAAATGTAGCTGAATTAATGAAAAAATTTGATGTTGTTCTATGCCCAACAACAAAATCTTTAACTCACACCGATGCCAGAAGAGAGGCTTCTGCTTTGGGAGTTAGGATTGCAACTTTCCCGGGTATAACTGAAGATGTTTTAGTGAGAGGATTGAATGCAGATTACAAAAAAATTGCTGCTCTAACATCAAAACTGAAAAAATTAATGGAGAAAACAAAGATTGTTAGAGTAACAGCACCAAACGGTACTGATATTACTATGGATATTTCTAAGCAGAAAATCATCCCTTCAAAAGGCTTATTTCACAAAAAAGGGGAAAGTGGGAATTTACCAACAGGGGAAGCTTTCTGCGCACCGGTTGAAGGTTCTGCCGAAGGAGTGTTTGTTGTTGATGGATCGATGGCTGGAATTGGAGTTTTAGAAAAATCTACAATTACAATTGAAGTTAAAAAAGGAATGGCTGTAAAAATATCCGGTGGAAAAGAAGCCAAAAAATTAGAAACGATGCTTGATAAAGTCGGCAAAAAAGCAAGAAATATTGCTGAATTAGGAATCGGAACGAATGATAAAGCGAAATTAAGCGGACTAATTTTAGAGGATGAAAAAGTAAAGGGAACCGTTCATATTGCTTTAGGAAATAACGTTACTATGGGAGGCTCGGTTAATGTTCCAATTCATTTGGATGGAGTAATTAAAAAGCCCACTTTATATTTTGACGGTAAGGAAGTAATGAAAAACGGGAAACTTTTGGTAAAATAACTCTATTATTTGTGTGGGAAAGCATACAAACTTCTAATATTGCATCATTTTTTGTAAATCGCAAGAGTTTTTTGTAAATTTGTGCCTCAAAAATAATTGAGGCTTATGGAACTATTAAAATCTTTGAATAAGGAACAGCGCGAGGCAGTTGAATATAATGCTGGTCCGCACATGATTGTAGCCGGAGCAGGTTCCGGTAAAACCAGAGTTCTCACCTATAAAATAGCTTATATAATTGATGAAGGGCTTGAACCGGAAAATATCTTAGCTTTAACTTTCACCAACAAAGCAGCAAAAGAGATGAAAGAAAGAATTGCTGAATTGATTGGTGATAAAGCTCAAAATCTTTGGATGGGTACGTTCCATTCAATTTTTGCAAGAATTTTAAGAAGTGAAGCTCACCGATTAAATTATAAACCTAATTTCTCGATTTATGATAGAGAAGATTCTGTATCTCTGGTTGGAAATATTTTAACGGAGTTAAATCTTTCTTTCGATAATTTGACACCTAACAATCTTCAGCATAAAATTAGTTATTATAAAAATCATATGATAACTGTTGAAGATTATCTAAATGATTTTGCTAAAACTGCAATTGAAAAAAGAATTGGTGAAGTTTATAAAGAATATCAAATTAGATTGTTCGAAAACAATTCTATGGATTTTGATGATCTGCTTCTAAAACCAATCGAATTGTTTAATCATCATCCGAATGTTATTAAAAAGTACAGATCTCAATTCAAGTATATCTTAGTTGATGAATATCAAGATACAAATAAAGCTCAGTACGAAATTATCAAAATACTTGGTGCCGGCAGAACTAAAGTTTGTGTAGTTGGTGACGATGCCCAAAGTATATACGGCTGGCGCGGTGCAGAACTAAGCAATATGCTCGATTTTGAAAAAGATTTTCCTAAATCGGAGATATTTAGACTTCAGCAGAATTACAGATCAACTAAAACTATATTAAAAGCATCTGATTCTGTAATTGCCAATAACAAAGACAGAATAAAGAAAGAACTTTGGACTGAAAATGAAGAAGGGGATAAACTTTCTTTAATTAGATGTGCCGATGAAAAGGATGAAGCATACCAAATTTCTAAATTAATTAAAAAAGAAATTACAACACGTAAGTTATCATTAAATGATATTGCAATTTTGTATAGAATAAATTCTTTATCAAGAAGTCTTGAAGAATCATTAAGAAGAGAAAAAATTCCGTATAAAATTGTTGGCGGCGTTGAATTTTATAGAAGAAAAGAAGTAAAAGATTTAGTCGCTTATTTAAGAATTCTAGCAAACCAAGAGGATGAAGAGAGTTTATTAAGAATTATGAACTATCCTCAAAGAGGAATTGGAAATACATCAATCTCTAAGATGATTTCTTTTGCAAGAAAATTAGAGATAAGTCTTTTTACAACAATGTCTAGAGTTTTTGAAGTAATTGAAGTAAAAGAAAGAATTCAGAAAAATGTAAAACAGTTCAAGGTATTTTTAGATAAGTATATTGATCTGAAAGAAAAATTGTCATTACCCGAATTGACCTCAGCTTTGGTTGAAGAACTTGGTCTTCTTAAAATGTACAAAGAAGAAAACACACAAGAATCAATGGTGCGTTATGATAATATTCAAGAGTTATTAAATGCAATTAATGAATTTGCTAGAGATTATCCCGAAGCAACTATTGATGATTTTCTTGCTGAAGCTTCTTTAATTGCCGGAATTGATCAAATGGAAGTATCAGATAATTCTGTAACTCTTATGACTATTCACTCAGCTAAAGGATTAGAATTTCCTGTAGTATTTGTTACCGGATGCGAAGAAGATATATTTCCTCTCAATCCAAAATTCGATTCCGATTCGAATACCGAAGAGGAAAGAAGATTATTTTATGTTGCAGTTACAAGAGCAAAGAAGAAAGTTTACTTAAGTTATTCTAGATCAAGATATAGATTTGGTGAAGTTGCTTATCAAAATCGTTCAAGATTTTTAGATGAACTTGACGAAGCTACGTATAATGAAATTAACGGCGGTGGTACAAAAAAAGCCGGAAGAAAACGTAAATCATATTATGATGCTTTGTATCAAGAAGATTATGATGATTTCAATCAAGAACATAGATCGTTCAGAGTGGGAAGCAGAGTAACTCACGAAGTTTTTGGTGAAGGTAAAATTTTACAGATTACAGGAAACGGAGATATGCAGAAAATATCCGTTAATTTTGAAGATCACGGTACAAAACATCTGTTAACAAAATTTGCTAATCTTAAATTAGTATAGAGTAATTAGCGTTATTTTTTCAATAGCAGTCAGATTAATTTTTGGCTGCTATTTTTATTTTAAAGGATATGTTTTTAGAAAATTGTAAAAAAAAGCCCAACAGAATTGTCGGGCTTTTTTGAAGTATTTTAACAACTAATTTCTAGTCACTAGCCATAATGAATAAAGGTTTAGTCTCAAACTTACTGTAAATAGGTCTTAGTCTATCTACATTGTAATATTTGTTAACATCAACTACTTTTTTATAGCTTGTAACAACTTCTAAATGTTCATTATCATAACGGCCATTTTTCAATGTTACCAGTCTGCCGCTTGTCCCTTCTAAAACTAAATCTAAAGCTAGATTTCCATAAGCCATAGGAACAATTGAATCTAATGCATCTGGTGCACCTGATCTGACAAGGTAACCTAATCTTTGATTTATTACATTGATTCTTTTACCGTTATTGTATTTTGGTGAAAGTTCTTTTAGTCTTTGAGCAACAATATCACCAATACCACCAAGTTTTTTATGACCAAACATATCAGCTTCTTGATTTTCAAAAATCATTTCGCTGTGTTGATCCATCATAGCGCCTTCAGAAACAAGAACAACAGAATATTTACTTGGATTTGTAAATCTATCCTGAACCATTAATTCGGTCAATCTTTCTATATCGAATTTATGTTCAGGGATAACGCATCTGTTAGCTGCACCGGCCATAGTAGGGAGGAGAGCTGAAAATCCAGCGTATCTTCCGAAAACTTCGATAACCAAAAATCTTTCATGTGATCCGGCAGAAGTTCTAAGGTTATGAGTCATTTCCAAAGTTCTAGTTACACAGGTAGAAAAACCGATACAGTAATCAGTACCAGGTACATCATTATCCATAGTTTTTGGAATTGCAATAACTTTTACGCCTTGCTTGTGTAGATGCACACCGTAACTTAAAGTATCATCACCGCCAATTGGAATAAGATAGTCAATTCCAAGCCATTCAAGATTTTTAATTACTTCTGGAGTAAGATCATTAACCTCTTGATTGTATTCTGCTTTTAAATGTTCCGGAACATTTACTTTAGGAACATGGCTAGCTCTTGTTCTTGAAGAATGAAGAAATGTACCGCCTGTTCTTCCTATTCTATTAACAATCTGTTCATTAAGATGGATAAAGTTTTCGGAATTGTCATAATCCTTATCTCTTACAATACTAATCATGCCGCCCCAGCCGCGTCTTATACCAATCACATCATAGCCTTCTCTAATTGCTCTGATAGTAACTGCTCTAATGGCGGGGTTTAAGCCTGGCACATCACCGCCTCCGGTAAGTATACCAATAACACCTTTTTTTGAATTAATATTCGCCATTTTTACTTCCTTTACATTTTTAGTTTCTTATAGTTTGTTAACTCTTTTAAATTTTTCTTTTTCTTCTAATTGCTCTTTATATGTTTTATGATCAATAGAAAAATAATCGTTAGACATTTTCTTTAACTTACTAGATAAAAGAATAATTGCTAATAAATTAGGGAAAGTCATAAAACCTAAAGCAGCATCACCAAATCCCCAAACTGCTTCTAACTGCGCTACAGCTCCAACAAAAACAAATAACAAGAAAACATATTTATAATAAATAATTGATTTCGAACCGAATAAATAATCTGCTGCTCTATCACCATAATAAGACCAGCTTATTGCAGTCGAAATCGCAAATAATGCAACTCCAATTGTAACAATTTTATCACCATAATCAAAGAGCCAACTTAGTCCTTTTTTAAATGCATAGGATGTTAAAATACTGCTGTTCATCAATTCCCCGGTAAAATTAGGATCAATATATGTAACGTAAAATTCAGTATGATGCCAAGCCCCGGTTGATATAATTACTAAACCTGTCATAGTACAAATAACTATTGTATCAATAAAAGGTTCTAAAAGTGCAACAGAACCTTCTCTAACCGAATATTCAGTCTTTGCTGCCGAGTGAGCTATTGCAGCACTTCCTTGTCCTGCTTCATTTGAATAAAGACCCCTTTTTATTCCCCACATTAATGTATTTAAGAAAATTAGAAAAGTTCCTCCTCCAACTCCGGCAACTTGTGATGGGGGATTAAAAGCCATATTAAATACCATTCTAATTGCATGATCTAATTCAGTAAAGTTAGAGAATAAAATTAATAAAGCACCAATTACATATATAGCAGCCATAACCGGAGCTAAAATACCAGTTACGTTTCCGATTCTTTTTATTCCGCCGATAATAACAGCACCAACAATAATTACTAAAACCAATCCATTTATAATTTGCTGAACTGATAAATCAAAACCGGAAAAAAGAGCAAACTTTGCAGTTAAGAAATGATCCGGTCCAACAATTTGAACAACTTCCGAATAGACTTGATCTGACACAGTAAAAGCCTGGATAGCATTGCCTGTTGCAAAGGAGCAGATTACAGCAAAACTTGCAAACGCTACGGCAAGCCAGTGCCATTTTGGACCAAGTCCTCTTTCAATTGTGTACATCGGTCCGCCGGCAACATTTCCATTTGAATCGAATTGTCTGTATTTCAATGCGAGTGTACACTCGCTATACTTTAAAGCTGTACCAAAAAATGCAGTTACCCACATCCAGAATAAAGCTCCGGGACCTCCATAATAAAGTGCGGTAGCAACACCCGCAATATTTCCAATTCCGACGGTTGCACTTAAAGCAGTTGTTAATGCTCTAAAATGGTTTAAATCTCCTTCATCATCGGGATTATCATATTTTCCCATCGTAACTTTTATTCCATGCCAAACTCTTCTTAACTGTGGAAATCCTAATTTAATAGAAATAAAAATTCCCGTTCCTAAAAGAGCAATAACCATGAAAGGAATTGAACCGAGAGGAAAATCTTTTGATGGAAAGTTTTTAATAATTTCAAAGTTACCGGGGAACGACCATACATCTTCAAAAAATGGTACTCCCCATATTAGTAGAATTAAAAATATTATTCCGTACGTAATTAATGCTGAAGTAGATTTTTTCATGATCAACTTTATTTTTTGTTAAAAAATTTTAGTTAAAGATTCCTATTGAATAAAGAAATACTAAGAAAATTAGTACAGGTGATAAATATTTTACAGAAATCTTCCATATGGTGACCAAAACCGGGTAATTATCAATTAGATTTTCAGCACCGTTTCTAAGATTTGCTAGAGCATTACCAAATCCCCATCTATATGCAATAAAAACAGAGATTAATAATCCACCCAGAGGAAGCATTATATTGGAAGTTATATAATCTGCAAAATCAAAAAAGCTTAAGCCAAATATTGAAAAGTTAGATAAAACATTAAAAGATAAAGCACTTGGAATACCAATTAGAAAAGTTATTCCGCCGAAAACCATTACAGCTTTTTTTCTGCTCCAATTTTTTTCATCAACAAAATAAGCGGTAATAACTTCAAGGAGTGAAATTGCTGAAGTTAATGCTGCAATAGAAAGCAGGATAAAAAATACTATTGAGAAAATATAACCACCCGGCATTTTAGTAAATACAACCGGAAGTGTATGGAAAATTAAACCAGGTCCCGCGGTTGGATCGAGTCCGGTAGCAAATACAGAAGAAAAAATTGCTAAACCGGCTAAAAGTGCAATTGAAGTATCAAGAATAACAATATTTACAGCAGAGGTTGGAATGTTATCTTTTTTCGACATATAACTTCCATAAGTAAGCATTGCCCCCATACCCATACTTAAAGTAAAAAATGATTGGCCGAGAGCTTCCAGAATCGATTTGCCGGTTATCAGACTCCAATCGGGTTTTAATAAAAATGCAATACCGGCTTCGGCTCCTTCAAGAGTAACACCTCTAATAACCAGTATAATAATAAGAGCAAATAAAATCGGCATCATAATTTTGCTACCGCGTTCAATACCTTTTTGAACACCGGCAACAACAACAAACATTGTAATTATCATAAATAGTGCAAAGTAACCAACTATCCAATATACATTTCCTATTAAATCACCAAAGTGATTTGCAGCTTGAGAAGGTTCTGGGAATGCGTGGAATTTACCGGTTACTGCTTCATAAATATATCCTAACGACCAACCGGCAACAACTGCATAAAATGAAAGAATTATAAATCCGGCTATTACTCCCATTCCTCCAACAGAAGCCCAAAATTTTGATCCGCTTAAAGACTTAAATGCACCAACAGGATCTTTACTGGTTGATCTTCCAATTAAAATTTCACCGATAAGAACCGGAAGTCCGATTAATGCTGTACAAATTAGATAAATTAAAACAAATGCTGCTCCACCATTTTCGCCGGCTACATAAGGGAATTTCCAAATATTTCCCAGACCA
>MDTC01110171.1_pt1 | contig 11851 bp, 17 predicted proteins | sample 811181 | NCBI WGS metagenome assembly MDTC01 (sample SAMN05326644, study PRJNA326480) | marine metagenome | isolation source: seawater | place: Pacific Ocean: North | collected 2011
CCTGGTGGCCGTCGCCGACCGGATCAAGGAGACGACGCCCGCCGCGATCCGCGCCCTGCACGCCTCGGGCCTGCGCATCGTCATGGCCACCGGCGACGCCGAGGCCACCGCCCGCGCCGTCGCGAAGGAGCTGAACATCGACGAGGTCCATGCCGAGGTCTCTCCCGAGGACAAGCACGCTCTGGTCGAGCGCCTGCACGGCGAGGGCCTGTCCGTCGCCATGGCCGGCGACGGCGTCAACGACGCCCCCGCGCTGGCGGCGGCCGATGTCGGGATCGCCATGGGCACGGGCGCCGACGTGGCCGTCGAAAGCGCGGGCGTGACGCTGGTGAAAGGCGACCTGAACGGCGTGGTCCGCGCCCGCCGGCTGGCCGAGGCGACCATGCGCAACATCCGCCAGAACCTGTTCTTCGCCTTCGTCTACAACGCGGCCGGCGTTCCCCTGGCCGCGGGCGTTCTCTACCCGGTCTTTGGCCTTCTGCTGTCCCCCGTGGTGGCCGCGGCGGCGATGAGCCTGTCCTCGGTCTCGGTGATCGGCAACGCGCTCAGGCTGCGGGCGGTCCGGCTGCACGGCCCGGACTGACGCGGGCAAGTCCAGGGCCGCCCCCGCTCCCGGGCGGCGGAGGCCGGGGTGTCACGGCTGCGGGCTCGTCCGCCGCCGGACCACAAATCGGAGGAACTCGCCATGTACGGCGATGCGATGGGCGATGGAATGATGGGCTTCGGCTGGCTGTCGGGCCTGCTGCTGATCGTGCTGGCCGTGCTGGCGATCGCGGCGCTGGTCAAGTACCTGAGCAAGTAGGTTCGCCGTCGCCGGACATCGCCGCTTCGGCCTACGGATCTCGGCTACCGGTCGCGACCTGGGCGGGACCGACGTCTGCCGCGCTCGGAACAGGCTCGGAACTCCCGAACAAGAGCAGGGCTCGGAGCCAGCGATCTGGAAAGCGCGGTCACTCCGCAACCCAGCCCTCCGCCAGCCAGGCGACGAGGACGTAGCGGCCGAGCTTGGCGAGGGTGACCAGGGCCAGGAACGCCGGCAGGGGCTCGCGCAGGACGCCGGCGACGAGGGTGAGGGGGTCGCCGATGAACGGGGCCCAGGAGAGCAGCAGGGACCACTTGCCCCAGCGGCGATACCAGCCCTCGGCGCGCTGCATCCGCTGGCGCTTCACCGGGAACCAGCGGCGGCCCTCGAAATGGGCGACGTAGCGGCCCAGCAGCCAGTTGACGGTGGAGCCGAGGACGTTGCCGACGGTGGCGACCGCGATCAGGGCCCAGGCGGGGTAGTGCTGGGCGAGGACCATGCCGGCGAGCAGGATCTCGGACTGCGCGGGCAACACGGTGGCGGCGAGGAAGCAGACCAGGAACAGGCCGGCGAAATCGGTCAGGTGGACCATGCGCTCAGGCGCGTCCCGCCACGGGCCAGCCGTGGTGCAGGTCGTCGATCACGAACGGATGGGCGTGGCGGTGGGGGCCGGCGGCGGCGCGCAGGTGGGGGTGGTCGGGCGGCAGCTCGGGGTGGGCGTGAGGGATGACCTCGGGGTCCTCCGCGGGCCAGAGGCGGGCGGCGACGAGGGCGGCCAGCAGGGCGAGGACGCCCAGCAGCGCCATGGTCGCGGGCAGGCCCGCGGCGCCGCCCAGCCAGCCGGCGAGCGGATAGGTCGCGAGCCAGCAGGCGTGGGACAGGGCGAACTGCGCGGCGAACAGCGCGGGACGGTCAGGCGCGTGGGCTGAGCGGCGCAGGAGACGGCCGCCGGGGGTCTGGACGGCGGACCAGGCCAGCCCCAGCAGGGCCCAGCCGCAGAGCAGCGCGGGCCAGAGCCAGTCGGCGGGCGCGTCGCCGGCCAGCCCGGCCCCCAGCACGGCGGAGAGCGCGACCGTCAGCCCTCCCAGCCCCAGCGCCGCCGGCAGCATCACCTGGCGGTCGCCGGTCCGGTCCAGCAGGCGCGGCAGCAGCAGCGCGGCGGCCATCGAGCCGGCGCCGAAGCAGCCCATGGCGAGCGCCAGCGCGGGCTCGTCCAGGCCCAGCGGGCCGCGCACGATCACCACGGTGTTGACGATCACCATGGCCCCGGCCGAGGCCACGGCGAGGTTCAGCGCCAGCAGCCCCCGCAGGCGCGGCGTTGCGAGGTGGATGCGCGCGCCCGAGGTCAAGCGGCGCAGGAAGGGGGCGGGAGGGGCCTCGCCCGCCCGGGTCGGGTCGGGGCGCGGCAGGCGGGTCGCGAAGACCAGCGCGGCGGAGGCGAGGAACCCCGCCGCCGTGCCCGCGAACAGGCTGTGGTAGCTGACCACGCTCAGCAGCAGCGCGGCCAGGGTGGGGCTCAGCAGGTTCTCCAGGTCATAGGCCAGGCGCGAGAGGGAGAGGGCGCGGGTGTAGCGGGCCTCGTCCGGCAGCACGTCGGGGATGGTGGCCTGGAAGGTCGGGGTGAAGGCGGCCGAGGCGGATTGCAGGGCGAAAATCAGGACGTAGACCTGCCAGACCTCGGTCACGAAAGGCAGCAGCAGGGCGACGGCGGCGCGCACCACGTCCAGGGCGATCAGCAGCGCGCGGCGCGGCAGGCGGGCGGCGAGGGCCCCGGGGAGGGGAGCCACGCCGACGTAGGCGATCATCTTCACCGCCAGCGCCGCGCCCAGGACGGCGCCGGCGCGCTCCCCGGCCAGGTCGTAGGCCAGCAGCGCCAGCGCCACCGTCAGCAGCCCCGTGCCGGCCAGCGCGATCACCTGCGCCGCGAACAGGCGGCGATAGGTGCGATCGGCGAGAACCTCCAGCATCGGGCGCGCTCCTTCGAGGCGGCGGGACGGGTCGAGGCGGCTACAGGTGGCGGGCGATCTTGCGGAACTCGTCCGCCTCCAGCGCGTCCGCGTGGGCGGGGTCGAGGCAATGGTCGAGGTGGTCGAGGATCAGCTCGCGCTTCGCCGCGGCCACGGCCCGCTCCACCGCGTGCAGCTGCTGGGCGATGTCGAGGCAGGGGCGGCCAGCCTCGATCATCTCGATCACGCTGCGCAGGTGGCCGTCGGCCCGCTTCAGGCGGGCGGCGATCTTCGGGTGGCCGGGATGGTCGTGGGCGTCGCTCATAGGCTGGACATATCCTCCCTGGGGGGATATTTCCAGTCTCGGTCGCGAGGGGGAGAAACAGGACCGCGGGCGAGGTCTGCGACCTCCGTCGGATTGCATGGGGCGCGGCCCCGGGGCAGCCTGCGGCCAGGCCCGGCCCGGCGGTCGAGAAGGAGCGTCATGCGGACGACCCCGTCCCCCTCCCTGCAAGACCTCCTGCGCGCGGCGGTCTGCGTGCTGGTCGCGCTGGCCTTTCTCGGCGGCGTCTTCGCGCGCGAGGCGCTGCACCCCGCGCCGGACGCCGAGGACCTCGCCACGCTCGACCGCGCCATCGCGCACGGGCACTTCCACGGCGACCCGTCCGAGTTGATGCGCCTCGTCCACGGCCACGGGACCGAGACGGCCGACCACGACCAGAAGCCGATCCTGGCCCGCGGCCCCGCCCCGCATGCGCCGAGCCCCGCGCTCGGCGCCCGTTGGCGCGAAGCGGCGACCGGCCCGCCGGCGCCGCCGGCCTACGATCTCGACCGACCTCCGCGCGTCTGAGTCGTCGCCGCGAGCCCTGCTCGCGGACTACCGAGACGATTCAACAACATACGGAGATTGCGAATGCATCGGCCATCGCGGCGCCCAGGCACGGACCTGGCGCGCACGACGACCCGCCTGCTGCTCGGCCTCCCGGCGCTCTGCGCGCTCGCCGGCCCTGCGGCCGCCCACAACGTCACCCCCGGGGACGCGGGCTATATCCAGGAGATCTGGGGGGTCCACCTGATCCCCTTCCTCTATCTCGGCGCCAAGCACATGGTGACCGGCTACGACCACATCCTGTTCCTGCTGGGGGTGGTGTTCTTCCTCTACCGGATGAACCAGGTGGCGCTTTACGTCAGCCTGTTCGCCATCGGCCATTCCACGACCATGCTGCTGGGCGTGTGGTTCGGCTGGGGGATCGACGCCTACCTGATCGACGCGATCATCGGGCTGAGCGTCGCCTACAAGGCGGCCGACAACCTCGGGCTGTTCAAGCAATGGTTCGGGGTGCAGCCCAACGTGAAGGCGGCCACGCTGATCTTCGGGCTGTTCCACGGGACCGGCCTCGCCACCAAGATCCTCGACTACCAGATCTCGCCCGACGGGCTGCTGCCCAACCTGCTGGCCTTCAACGTGGGCGTCGAGATCGGCCAGATCCTGGCGCTGGCGGCGATCCTGATCGCCATGGGCTGGTGGCGGCGCAGCCCGAAGTTCCTGGGCCAGGCCTACGCCGTCAACGTCGTGATGATCGTCATCGGCGTCATGCTCACCGCCTGGCAACTCGTCGGCTACTACGAAAACGCCTGAGGGAACCCCGGATGTTCAACGCACCCCGACCCAACCCCGAGGACCTGCCCACGCCGGCGCAGCTCCGCCGCTCGACCGTGCTCGCCGCCCTAGGCGCCGTCGCCATCGCCGTCTGCGTGGTGATGCCGGCCGAATACGGCGACGACCCCACCGGCGTCGGCGCCCTGCTGGGCTTGACCGAGATGGGCGAGATCAAGTCCCAGCTCGCCCGGGAGGCCGAGGAGGACCACGCCTCGCTGTGGCGTCGCGGCCTCCAGGGCGCCGCCGCCCTGCTGGTCGGCTCGGCCCAGGCCCAGGAGGCCTGGCGCGACGAATTCAGCTTCACCCTCCAGCCCGGCGAGTCCGCCGAGTGGAAGCTAATGATGACCGAGGGCCAGACGGCCCAGTATCTGATGACCGTCGAGGGCGGCCGCGTGAACTTCGATCTTCACGGCCACGGCGGCGGCCAGTCGGAGACCTATGAGCGCGGCCGCGGCTCCACCGGCTCCGAGGGCGCGATCCTGGCCCCCTTCGACGGCGAGCACGGCTGGTTCTGGCGCAACCGCGACAGCCAGCCGGTCACGGTGACCGTGCAGCTGCGCGGCGAATACGCCGAGCTCAAGCAGATGGACTGATCGTCCCCGCCGGGGCGGCGCGCCCGCCCCGGCCCCTCCGGAGACGGGAGACCGACATGCTCAGACCCATCGCGCTCGCCCTGCTGGCCTACGCCGCGCCCGCAGCCCAGGCCCACATGGCCGGGCACGGCACGCTGGACGAGGACCAGATCCTGGTCGTCGCCTCGCTGCGCAACGACGCGGAGCGCCCGGTGCTCTACCTGCTGATCGCCGGCGACGGCGGCGCGATGGACGCCAGCTTCACGGGCGTCTTCCCGGTATGTCTACGAGCCGGGCAGGTCGGAAGGTCCGGCCTCTGCTGACTGCCGACCGAGGCGGCGCTCACCCATGTCCTCGTCGCTAGATACGCCGACCACATTCCTCTGTATCGCCAGGCGCAGATCCTGGCGCGCTCGGGCGCCGAACTGGACCGCGCGACCTTGGCCGGCTGGGTCGGCAAGGCCGCCTTCCATCTCGGCCCGATCGTCAAGCGCATGGTCGATGAGCTGAAGCGCGGGGACCGCCTCTTCATGGACCAGACCCCGGCGCCGGTGCTGGCCCCGGGACGAGGCAAAACCAAAACCGGATACCTCTGGGCGCTGGCGTGGGACGACCGTCGCTGGGGCGGCGCCGCTCCGCCCGCTGTGGTCTATGGCTACGCGCCCGGCCGCGGCGTCGAACATGCCGAGCGCCTGCTGCGTGGCTTCTCCGTCTCCGCGAGCAATCCGAACACCGAGCGGTGCAGCTGAGCCCGCCCTTCCTCGGCCAGCTCCACCATCCGCCGCACCCATCCGCCGGGGTTTCGCACAACGCCGCCGCGTGCCTCAGCCCCAGCAAAGGCGGTCAGCGCCAGCACCGCGGCGCCGGATCGGCCCAAGGCGGCCTCCGCGCAGCTCCAAGCGTCCTGCCGCAGCCCTTCGCGCAGCGCCCGTTCGCAGGCGATTTGCGTCACCGCCTCCCAGCTCGGCGCGCCGTAGCGGTTCAAGTCGTCGCGCCAGTCCCAGGGCAGGAGTTCGAGCGCCATCGGCAGGGTGACGTAATGGAGGCCGCAAGCGATCGCACGGGCTTGGCGCGCCTCCGCGGGATTACAGGTCTCTGAAAAGAATTGATATGTTCTGTATGGGCGCTCGGATTTTTCCGGCCGGTCGGAAGGATTTTTCCGGCTCTCGGCGAGTTGCCCACAGGCGGCGCCAGGCGCCTCCACCGCCTCCAGCAGGGATTGCACGCGGGCGAAGAGATCCCGCAGACGCTCGACGCCAAGGTGGGCGAGGCGGCGCGGGAAACTGCGCCATGCGGCGCAGGCCTCCGCCGCCGCGCGTCCCGCCTCAAATACGGGCCGTAGGCGGCGGCGGATGGCGCTGATCTCGCGCCGCAGCCGGGCGTGCTCGTCGACGGATCTGCGGCGGGCTTCGGCGGCGGCCTCGATCTCCTCGGCACGGTCGAGCAGCGGCCAGAAACCGATGCCGTAGATCTCGGCGACGCGACCCTGCCGGTCGCGGACGACCTGGCGCCGCCCGCCGTCCTGGCAGAGGTTCTCGGCCAGCCCCACGTCAATCAGCTTGCGGATGCGGTAGCGGACGGTGCGCGGATCGACCCCGCGCAGGGCCGCGAGGCGCTCCACGCCGGCGGGGCTGATCGGCGCTGGGGCGTCCTCTGGAATGCGGTTGATCAAATCATGCGCGGTGGTCGCAACGGCATCAGACAGGCCGAGCGTCGCCGCCGCCTGGTCAAGCAGGCGATGCAGGTTGGAAAGGAAGGCCTTTCGGCGCGCCACGGCGACATCGCCGCGACGGGTGGGGGTGGTCATTCGCTGCTCTCCTCACGGAGACCAGAAGCGCAGGCACAGCTTCTCTGTTCGCCCGAGGGCGTCTTTTCTTGCCAGCGCTTGGGGAAACGGCTAACGTCGAGCTGTCAAACGACGGCGTTAGCCGAGCCCCTGATGGTCTCCGATCATCGGGGGTTTTCTTTTTTTCGGCGCGGGCCTGTCCGCGCCGGGCGTGTCTTGCGTCCTTCGCTCTGCGGTTGATCCGGCGGAGACTAGCCAAGCGTTCTATTCAAGCCAAGTGCGGTTAAAGTTCATCTCTTCGTCATGCGCGCCAAGAGATTGAATCGGCGCTGAACGAACAGGACCAAACGGACCGTGTCGAACTTCATATTCTATAAATAAATGCGGCAAGAATAAGATATACTTTCACTGTTGACCCGGGACTCCGCCCCCGACAGTATCGCCCCGATTTGAGGCGCGGCGGCGGTCGTCGCGTTCAAGCGGAAGCACGGGGCCCGACACCCACTCGCCTTTGGCGAGAACCGTTCGCCCCTCGCCACCGGACAGCTCAGGATGACCCGCGCCTTTCGGGCGGGGGATGACGCGCGGGTCTTCGCCCGCGCTTCGGATTCCTGCGCGCCGTGGTTCCGCAATCAGCCGGAGGGAGGCAGGCGATGCGCGGTCTGGATGCAGAGCAGCACGGCGACGCCCTCGTCGCCTCTCCTCACCGCGAGGCGACGTTCGAGCAGCTGCCGAGGGCCTGAGCGATGCGGCGCCTGACTCTCCTGACGGCCGGATTCTGCCTGCTCGCGGCACCTGCCGTCGCGACGGTGATCGAGTTCGCGCCGGGCGGCGAGGCGCAGGTCCGCCCGCCGCCGCCTGCCGCAGACGCGCCTGACCTCTCCAGTAAGGTAGCGCTGAAGGCGCTCGCCGAGACTGCCGCCCTCCGCCACGCGGGCGGCGCGGGACCGCGCGCGGCGGGCCTCTCCGCCGTCGAGTTCATCGCTCTGTTCCTCGCCCTGATCGAGCGCGAGAGCGGCTGGAACCCGCGCGCGGTCTCGCCGAAGGGCGCGCAGGGGCTCGGGCAGCTGATGCCGGAGACGGCGCTTGATCTGGGCGTCTCCGACCCGTTCGACGCGGCCCAAAACCTCGACGGCGCCGCCCGGTACTTCGCCGCGCAGCTCGCACGCTTCGGCGACGTGACCCTCGCCCTCGCCGCCTACAACGCCGGGCCCGAGGCTGTCGCGCGCCATGGCGGCGTGCCGCCCTATCCCGAGACCCGCGCCTATGTCGCCGCGCTGACCGGCGACGCGCAGGCCCCCGCCTCCCCCACCCCGACCGACCAGCACAGGAACACCGGAATATGGGAATTCTGACCCGCGCGCTGCGCGCTCTCGGCCTCTCGGCCGCGCTCTCCTTCGTCGCCACCGCGGCTATGGCGCAGGAGCTCTCGCCCATCACCAACATGTTCACCACCATCGGCGACGCGCTGACCGGAGAGCTTGGGCGCGCGATCGGCCTCGTGGCGCTCGCCGTGGTCGGCGTGATGTTCGCGACAGGCCGCATGAACTGGATCTCGGCCGTGTCCGTCGTGGTCGGGCTCGCAATCATCTTCGGCGCAGGCACGATCCTCTCGGGCTACGCATGAGCGCGCGGCCCTGCTTCCAGGCACTGACCCGGCCGGTCAGCGTCGCAGGCCTGCCGATGGGCTACCTGGTGCTGCTGACCGGGGTCTCGGTTGGCGGCTTCATCGCCACCCTGTCGTTCCTCTGGTTCGGCGCCAGCGCGGCGCTGAGCTACGCCGTGCTGCGCGCGCTCGCCGCCTGGGATCCGCGGATCGGCGACGTGGTGTTCACCGCCCTGCGCCGCACGCCCCCGACCCCCGGCTGGTTCCGCGGCGAGGGTTTCGCCTACCATGCTTGATCTGAGGTCCACCCTCGGGCTGCGGGCGGTCGCCCCGCCCGGGGCGGCGCGCGAGCAGGCGCTGTCGGGCTTTCTGCCTTGGCTCTGCTTCGCTCGGAAGGACGTGATCCTCCTGCGCGACGGCGATGTGATGGGCTCGTTCCTCGTCGAGGGGCTCGACCCGCTCACTGCCGAGCACGCGGCCATCGCGGACCTGTCGGAGGCCATGAGCCGTTGCGCGGCAGAGTTGCCGCCGGATGCCGCGCTCTACATCCACCGGCTCTCGCATCCCGAGACGCCGGAGGTTCCCGCGGTGTCCGACGATGGCTTCGCGGCCGAACTGGACGCCGCCTGGCGTGCGCACCTTCGCAGCCTGGGCCTGCGCTGCCGCCGCATGATGGTCTCGGTCCTGCTGCGCCCGGCGAAGGCGGCGAGCCTGCGCGCTCGGCTGACCGGCGGCGGCGTCCCGGGGCAGCGCGCGGCCCTGGCCAAACGTATCGCCCGGCTCGACGAGATCATGGGCCACATGCAGGCCGTCCTCGCAGTAGCGGGGCCGCGCCGTCTGACGCGCGAGAGCCCGGAATGGCTCGGGATGCTGGGCGCGACCGTCTCCGGCGCGTGGCGCCCGCGGGTGCACCCGCTCGGCCTCGCGACCATCGCCGACAGCCTCGCGACCTCGGACCTGCATTTCCGGGGCGATGGCTTCACCCTGCCCGGGCTCGACGCCGCCGAGACCCGCTTCGGCGCGATGGTCACGCTCAAGGCCTACCCGGCCCAGACCGCGCCCGGTGCGCTGGCGGGGCTGGACCTGCCCGAGGATACGCTGCTCAGCCAGAGCTACACCCCGATCAATCCCTATGACGCGCTCGCCCGGATTCAGCGCACCCTGCGCCAAATGCGCGCCGCCGATGACGCGGCGCGCTCGCTGGCGCTGCAGCTGGAGGAGGCCGCGGACGATCTCGCCTCGGGGCGCGCGGGTTTCGGCCTGCACCATCTCTCGATCATGGCGACCGCGGAAAGCCCCGCCCGGCTCGACGAGATCGCCACGCAGATCCGCGGCGCGGTGCAGGCTGCGGGCGCCGGCGCGGTGCGCGAGAGCATCGGCGCCCGCGCGGCATACTTCGCGCAGGCGCCAGGGAATTACGGGTTCAGGGCGCGGGCCTCGATGATCTCCTCCGGCAACTTCGCCGATCTCGCTGCGCTCCACGCTCCCTGCCCCGGTTCCTCAGCGGATGCCTCGCCCTGGGGCGCGCCGGTCGCGGTGCTGCCGACCCTCAGCCATGAAGCATACCGCTTCGGCTTCCACCTCCCCGGCGCGCCGGGCGACCGTACCGTCGGCCATGCGCTGGTGATCGGGCGGACGGGCTCAGGCAAATCCGCCTCCATGGCTTTCCTCATGGCGCAGATGCAGAGGCTGTCCCCGCGCATCCTCGTCTTCGACAAGGACCGCGGGCTCGAGACTCCGGTTCGCGCCATGGGCGGCTCCTATGCCGCAATTCGCATGGGCGCCCCCACCGGCTTCAACCCGTTCGCGACCGAGACCGATGCGCACGGCTGCGCCTGGCTCGCCGACTGGCTCGAAGCCCTGCTCTCGCGAGAGGACGGGCCCCTCTCCGCCCAGCAGCGTGAGGCGCTGACGCAGACCGTCGAGGCCAACGCCCACACCGCCCCTGCCCTGCAAACGGCGGACCACTTCCGCGCCGCCCTGCGCGGCATCGACGATGGCGGCGATCTCTTCACCCGCATGGGCCGCTGGGCCCCCGGTGGTCAGTACGGCTGGCTCTTCGCAGGCGAGGGCGAGGATGCGCTCGACCTCGCCAGCGACATCTCCGGCGTCGACCTGACCGAGATCTTCGACGCCCCCGCCATCCGCACCGCCTGGCTCTCGTACGCGTTCCGCCTGGTCGAGCGGATGGTCGAGGACGGCCGCCCGACCCTGATCGTGCTCGACGAGGCGTGGAAGCTGCTCGACGACGGGTATTTCGAGGCGCGTCTCAAGGACTGGATGCTGACGATGCGCAAGAAGAACGTCGCGCTCGTCATGCTGACCCAGCGCGTTTCCCATGTCGCCGAGAGCCGCGCCGGCGGCTCGATCCTCGAGAGCATCGCGACGACGCTGGTTTTCCCGTCCAGCCGATTCACTGCGGCCGAGCTCGCCCCGCTCGGCCTGAGCGACGCCGAGACCGCGTTCCTGACCCAAAGCCCCGGCGGCCGCCGCTTCGCCGCGATCCGCACCGGCGATCGCGGCGCGCTGGTGGACCTCGACCTCGCCGCCCTCGGTCCGCTGCTGGCGGTGCTGGGCGGGGGGCCCTCCCGTGAAGGAGATGCCTGATGCGCCTCATAGCTCTGTTCCTGCTCGCGCTGCTCGCCGCCTGCGCGGATCCCGCGCCGAAGACCTGGCCCTGCGCCGCGACCCGCTGCGAGTGGGAGCCGATCGACAACGGAGCGTCCCGATGATCCGCCGTCTTCTCGTCTCCGCCGCCTTGCTGACCGCCTCGCCCGCGCTGGCCGCAGGCGTGCCGGTGGTGGACTCCGCCGCCCTCGCGCAATGGGTCCAGCAGATCGAGCAGCTCAAACAGACCTACGAGGCCGAGCTGCGCCAGATCGAGGAGATGCAGCGCCAACTCGAGGCGCTGACCGGCCCCCGCGCCCTCGGCACGCTGCTGAACGGCGCCGCCGACATCGCCGCGCGCGAGGCCGCCGAGAGTCTCGACGGGATCGTGACATCGGCCATCGAAGGAAGCGCGCTGCCGGGCGCCGGGGCGGACCTGTCCGACCGCGTCGCGGAACTGCGCGAAGAACTCGACCTCGGCGCCCTCGCCGCCTTCCGCGGTTCTGAGGAAGGGCAGGACCGCGCGCTCGCAGTGCAGGCGGGGGCGGGCATGGCGGCGGTCGCGTCCGCCGAGGAGGGCTACCGCCGCGCCAATGCGGCGATGGAGCGGGTCGGCGACATGATCGCCGCGATCGAGACGACGACGGACCTCAAGGCGAGCGTCGATCTCAACAGCCGGATCCTGGCGGAAGTGGCGGTGCTGCTCTCCGAGAGCATCCGCGTGCAGGCCGCCGCCGCCGGGTCGGCGGGAACGGAAGCGGCGGCCTCCGCCCGGGACCGCGCGGCGCAGCGCCGGTTCCTGCAGGGCGTCGGCCGGGAAGAGTGAGGAGAAGCATGATGCGCAAGACGATGATCCTGGCGGCCGCGCTGGC
>MDTC01243387.1_pt1 | contig 11851 bp, 5 predicted proteins | sample 811181 | NCBI WGS metagenome assembly MDTC01 (sample SAMN05326644, study PRJNA326480) | marine metagenome | isolation source: seawater | place: Pacific Ocean: North | collected 2011
GGTTGCTGAAATATCTTGGGTTTACCTTTGTTAAAGAGGTTGAATATGGCCCTAAACAATTACCCTTTATTCTATTTAGTAAATGGCACTCCCATTAGCATTACTTTCAGCAGCACCTCAGGCTATTTCTGCTATCGGTGGTCTCTTTGATAACTCTGCTAACAAAGCTATTCATGCTCGTAACAAAGCACGAGTCCGTCAAATTAATTTTAAGAACTCATCGTTGCATGGAGATAATCTCAAGATACGTAGTGACTTCAATAATCGTAAGTTAAGTGTACTTGAAAATATTGACAATATTCAATTGGCATCTGATCAGGCAAGAGGACGTGCTCGTCTTGGTCTTGATAGGGCTACTAGGCAGTCAATGCTAGGTAACCAAAAAGATGTAATACGTATGTTCCAAAATCTTGGTTCTCGTCAAGGCACTATGAATGTTGGCAACAGGCAAGCACTTCTTGATTACTCTGCTGCTGCTACTGATAGAGCAAATAAATTAACTCAAGCTGGTGATGATCTAGTCACCTCTGAGTACGATGCAAGATTGGCACAACAAAATGCAGTCAAGCTTCAGAAAGAGCGTGTAGCGATGATGCCTCAATATAAGCAATACATCCGTGACTACGAACCTGAGCAATATCAAAACAATATGACTCAACGTGTGCTTGGTGCCGTTGGTGGTTTGGCTGGTGCAGCAATGACTGGTTTTGATACTTTTGACAAATTCAAAGTGCCTACTGATCTTGATGGGTTTAACCCAGGTTTCAATACCAGCTTGAAGATCGGTAGGTTCAACCCTGATTTATTCAATAGTTCATATGGTTATGGGAGCTACGCAGAATGACATCTACACCTATGCAAGCGCCTGACTACGGGTCAGGTCAAGGTGCATCCTTAAGTGAATCTATGCAGGCTGTTTATGACAGTATCCTGGAAGATGAGCAGACTCGAATTAAGAATGCATCTATTCAATCAAAGATACCTGAGGCGTTATCTCAATTTAGTCAGACGGCTTCCAATATAACTAATACTCTTTTTCAAAAAAGGATTGATGATACCAAAGCTAAGGCTTTGTATGACTCCCGTATGGATGGAAGTGTCAGTCAGGAACAGATTGCTGCATATGACGCTGAAGTTAATGACATCAATAGCAACCACCGAACTATTGAAAAAGCAGCTGACTCCATCGAGCAAGCTGATCAACATGACATCGTTGCTGAACGTGTAAGAAGTACTGACCCTTACTACCAGTACTACTACAAGCTAGGCCAGCTACGTAATCAAGTTAATGAGCTTCCAATGCTCCATGCACAGTTAAAGGACACTCTTACTATTCCTGGTGCTGACGGTAAGCCACTCACTTACGACCAGATTACTGAGTACGACGACATGGCAGCTTGGAATGCCAAGGCAGAAGTTTATATGAACAGAGCTTTTGCAGGTGTCAGTCCAGAGCTAGCGGCTAAGGAAATCTTTCCTGGTATGGATGACCTGTTTACACGGGATGCACAGAAGTGGGCTACTGCTAACGCTAAAAAAAGGAAGGAAGCTCGTACTGCTACTCAGCAGGAACTTATCTTTGACTCTATAACAAGTAGAGATACTGCAAAGATCAAGACTTCTTTTGAAACTAGTACGTTGTCAATTGATGAATTATGGGCACCTATAAATGAATTAGCTGCTGATGGAAATTTAACAGATGTAATGGAACAGGCTCTTGGTGACACTCTCATTAAGGACAGAGCAACAGGTAAGTTGGTTCCTATCAGAGAAAAGTTTTCTAGGCAGTTTCAAGCTTTAGAGGGTATCGCTACGAAAGGTACCATCAGCCGAATGCGTCAAGATGATTACCTTGAGGAACAAGCATTCCTTGAGCAAGTCCAAGAAGACATTGCTGTACTTGATGATCCTGATCGTTTTACTATCCCTCAAATAGAACAGTTTATAGATAAGTATAAAGGATATAATAATACTAATGCTCAAGCAGCTATTAGTAGGCTTGAGGCTCTTAAACCGGATGCTCTCGATTACCTTGACCCTCAAGAACAGGAAAGGCAATTTAATAAGTATGTAGCCTTGATTGATGGTGGCATGCGTATTGAAGATATTGAAAAAAGAACAAGTGGAGTCCTCAGGCGTAATCTTATAAATTATATGAAAGGAGAGGGCAAAGCTACATCTGGCGGAATCCTTTCTCGACATGAGGTTGCCTTTGAAAGTGTCGAAGCTGAAGTTAAAAGCGCAGCTGGTGTCACACCTCTGTCAGCAGCCAGCGGCACCGTCGCTCTAGAAATTGAATATCAACAGGCAGAACTTTCACGTCTCCTTAAGGAGATGGATGAAAACCCTAACCTTTCTGATGCACAGAAGCGGCAAGAAGCTTTGAAGGAATGGAAAAAAAACTGGGCTAAATCTTTAGCTACAGAAGGTTATAAAAATGAAGATGGTTTCCCAGGTGCTTGGAACCGTATGCCTGATGACGCTGCCAACATGCAAGCTGGTATTGATCGCTTGAAAAGAGTGCAAGACACTCTCAAACAAAACGATACCTCAGGTGCTGACCTATTTGAAAATCACGAAAGGCTTTACACGCCTGACCAGTTTAAAAAAGCTGTTGCTGATTTTAGAAATGGTGATGTTGATTCAATTACCAGAGTGATTGCTAGTCATACAAACATGACACCGCTTGAAGTATTAGAAAAGTTATCTCCTATGTTTAATTTAGATCTACCCCCTATTGCTCCTGAAGTAAGGACTGTTACACAACAACTTACAACTGCACAAAAAGCTCAACTTACTCGTCATCCCAGTGAAAAACGCTTGGAACGATTTAGGGGTGTAAGAACCCTTGTTGGTGAAGTGAACTTCACTAACCTTCGTGATGCAATCATTGGTAATGAAAGTGGTGGTAATCCTAGTGCCCGTAACAAGCGTACTAGTGCATCAGGTTTAGGTCAGATTCTTCCTTCTAACATTCCTCAATGGTCTCAAGATGTACTTGGTCGTGAGGTCTCATATGAAGAGTTCATGGCTAATCCTAATCTTCAAATTCAGATCATTGATGGCAAGCTTAAGCAGATGCTGGAGGAGCAACGGGCTGCTGGCTATTCAGGTGCTGACTTGATTAGACGTGTTGCTAGTAAATGGTATTCAGGACAAGCTGAGCTTCTAAATAACAGAAGAGGTCAAGGACCACGTGGTACTGAACCTAGTATCTATACCTATACGACTGACATTCTTCAGAGGTATCAGTCAAATTTTAGCTTGGCATCTGGTGAGCGATCTTCAACAGGTGCACTAACGTATAATGACAACAAGGATAGCTATAACAATGCTGGTAAGGCATTTCAGGCTGCTGGATTTAAAGTAGCTGAACACAGTTCCTTTGGCGGTACTGCACCTGTTCATTCAGCAAACAGCTATCACAAGTACGATGAAGCTTTTGACATCACCCATCAAACAGGTGACTACAACGCATCTATAGAAAAGACAGCACGTCTACAAGATCTAATTGAAAGGCTTGACCTTTTTCAAGAAGTAATTGGTCCTAGGAGCAATGACGATAATCATAAAACTCACTTGCACCTTGGAGGATTGAAGCGTCCTTTGACTGCTGAAGATATTCGACTTATCAACTCTATCAAATAAATAATGAATGAAAATCCGATAGCTAGTGTAACTGAAGAGGAAGAAAGTCGTCTTGATCAATCAGCTGTAGAGTTCACGGAACGTGCCATTAATCGTCAACAAGAGATGGTTAATGGTATGAATCAACCTGACGCTCAACCTCAAGCAGTTAATCCACCTGATCAAGATTCAACTACTCCAGCAACTACACAACCACAACAAAATACAAAACCAAAACAAGAGCAACCCAAAGCCGAAGAAGAAGAAGAAGACCGAGAACAATATGCTTGGGAGGAAGGTTACGACGTTGGAGATGCCACTAGAGATGCCGCTGAGGCAGTATTAGCTCCAGCAGTTGGCATGCTCGACACTGCCATTGGTATTCCCAATGAGCTAATTCTTAAGCATTTAGGACTAAGGATTCCTGAGATTCCTGAGTATCAGAACGAACATCTACAAGCCATTAGGGATTTATCTTCTATTATTGGCCCAACAATTTTGACCTTTGGTAAGGCTGCGCCGGCCCTTACTGCACGTGCTGCCACAATTCAAAAGGGTAGTAAGTTATCTTTCCTTTCAAGTAGGGCTGCTGAATCCGCAGGCCGTCTTTCTTTAGGTGCTGGTACAGGAGCTTTAATTGATTATGGTGCACCCTCTTCAGATGAAGGGCATAACCTGACAGGTCTATTCAAAGAGAATTGGCCTGCTACTTATGGTTGGATTCCAGATGATATCGCTACGCTATCTTCTGATTCACCAGATGTTATCCGTACTAAACAAACTTACGATGGTTTGATTTTCGGTACTGGCGTTGATGTACTTATGTCGTTTGGTAGGGTCATGCGTGGTTTGCGTGGTATCCAAAGAGCAACTGAGTATGTTCCTGAAAATGAATTAGCGAGATCTACCACAGACAAACTCAATAAGGCGGGAGATCAAACTGTTGAGGAGATTTATACAAACAACGCTAAGGCACGTAAAAAAGACCTTGAGGATCTAGCAGCTTATGAGTTTGAAAAAAATGTAGAACTAGGACTTGGGGATAAACCTATCCGTGGTATCCACGATGTGTTTGATCCATATGAAATGGGCATTCGTCCCGCTGACGATGGTGGTGTTGTACTAGCTTCTGTTAATCAGGTTCGGATCGTCAATAATGATGGAACCATCAATGGACGTTTAGGAAGTATCTTTACCCCATCTGCAATCAAATTTGGCTTAGATAATCCTGAAGGCGCTATCAAGGTTATTAAAGAGGCTGCTGCAAACCTCGACGAGGCAGGCCAGTACGGAGTAAAAACATCTAATAGATATTACACCCATGCTGAAATTATGGAAGAGGGTGACCGTATCGCTGGCAATCTCCTTGATATGGACTTCGCTTCTATGAAGCGTGCTGTGGCTGATATGACTTCTATCATTGAAGTTAATCAAGGGGTTAAAGGTAACGTTCTTACTCAAGAAGGTTATGCTGGTGTGTTTAAAGCTATTAATGAATACATCAAAGAGTTTGCTAATATTAGTGAGTTTAGAGCATACGCTTATGCACAAACCTCTTTAAGTGGTCAAGTGTCTGACATGGCTCAAGGTGCCCGATTGATGAACGGCACCGTAGCTGTAGAAGAGGCAAAGAAGCAAATTCTTGATCGTATTGAATTTTTAATGACAGCCAAGGCACAGCATTCTTATATTGCTGGACTTACTCTTAACAATGCTAACCTTTGGAATCGTCTCAAAAAACTCACAAGTAAGCCAAGTGACCTTGTAAAAGACACCAGAGATGCGTTAACTCGTATGGCGCAAGAGTCAAAGGACACTGCTGAAACTCTGCGTCTTGTTGATTTAGAAAGACCTGAGTTGCTCGAACCTTTAAGACTTGCTTGGGAAGTCACTAATGGAAAGGTCAACAGTATTACCAAGCTAAATAACTATGTTCAACAAAGTACTGGTCTTATTAAAAAAGCATTCTTTGATGCTCAACCAGAACTGCCGAGTGCTGTTGTACAGGGTATTTGGGCAAATATTTATAACTCCACGCTTTCATCTCTAGTAACCCCACTTAAGGCTGGTCTTAGTAATGCTGTTTTGTTGGTTGAACGACCCATAGCAACCTTTGTTGGTGCAGCTATTAATGGTGACACTAAAACAATGCGTCGTGGCCTTTATCAATATCAAGCTTTTGGTGAGACGTTTACCCGCGCTTGGTCACATATGAACGAAGTCTTTTCCCGTGTGTCTAAGGATCCAACTAAGGTTGGTTATGTGATGCGTGACGACATTGCTAGACAAAACGAAAAGACACTAGAGACTCTTAATGCGTTTGCTGATGCTGCCTCTAAGCAAGGCAATGATGGTCCAGCTGCCTTAGTTGGTCAAATCGAACTGATGCATGACCTTGAGCAAAATCCTATTCTCCGTTTCGGTCCTAATGCAATGACAGCATTTGATGGATTTACACGTTCTGTTATCGGCAATATCGAAGCTAGAGGAAAAGCATTTGATATGGTCAACAGCTCAAACGGCAAGCTGACTGCTGACAAAATGCAGAGTATTGGAGACGAAGCTTATAAGCGTATGTTTGATAAGAACGGCATGATTACTGAAAGTGCTGTTGAGCACGCTAGTCGTGAAATTGCTATGAACCTTGATGGTCCTGCTAGTAGGGCTCTCAATGACTTGCTCAAAGCTGCTCCTGCATTCAAACCATTCATGATGTTCCCTCGGACATCTATGAACATGATGTCGTTTGCTGGTAGTCACAGTCCAGCAGGTTTGTTCTTTGACAAGCTAAATGCCTTTAGCCTGCCTTTCGAGAAGATGCCGAAGGATAAAGTCAAAGAGCTTTTGAAGACACGTGGTATTGATTACAATGATGCCAACGTAGAACAGGTTTATAGCAATATCCGCGCTGAGATGAAGGGCCGAAAGGCTATTGGCGCACTTGCTGTTACTGCTACTGGTATTGCGTTCATGGGTGATCGTATACGTGGTGACGGTATTTATAAAGATGATGCCCAGCGAGTTCGACGTGATGCTGATGAGAAGCCACGTACTTATAAAGGTTGGGATGGACGATGGTATAGCTACGAGAACCTTGGACCTGTTGCTGATTGGATTGCACTGACTGCCAACATCATGGACAACGTAGTTGACGGCACACTTGATCCAAATGATGGTCAGATGCTTATGAATAAAGCTGGCTTCATTCTTAGTTCTAGCATTGTCAACAAATCATTCTTAGCTGGCCTAGAGCCCATGAATGATGTATTTGCTGGTAATCCGGCAGCTGCTGCAAGATGGGGTTCCACATTTACCAGTGGCCTCATTCCGCTCAGTGGTCTACGTAATGACTTTAGCCGATTGATTTCTCCTCAAAAGAAAGAACTTGATATGGAGATGTCTCAGCTAATTGCTAACCGTAATCCTTTACTTAAGGGCATGTTGCCTGACACCTACGACTATATCGATGGTGGTCTTGTAGGCGTGCCTGGTGCGTGGACCCGAGTGTGGAACACCTTCTCACCTTGGAAAGTTCACGATGACATCAGTGATGAAAAGCAGTTCTTAGTAGATGTTGAGTTTGATGCTCGTCCTGTACTGAGTACTGACGGTGCTGGGGTCAAACTTACACCTGAGCAACGTTCTGATATCCAGCGCATTATGGGTGAACGTGGTTATTACAAGCGTGAAATCCAGAAGATTATGAACAGTACTGATGGAAAAGCTTTTAGACGAGCATTCCGTGAGGCACAGTCGGCTAATAAGGATGTTGATCTTGCTGATTTCAAGCAACTACACATGAAGCTTAATCGTGCATTGCGTACTGCAATGAGGTTTGCGATCAATAAATCCGATCACAGTGCTGATATTCGCGCACTTCAATTCAAGCAGAATCAAACAAGCCGTGCTGCACAACGCGGCAACCTTGAACAACTACGTCGATACAACAACTATTAACTATGGCAATTGAAACTCCGTCGGCAGCATTTGCAACGCCGAGTATCAACGGCACTACTACATATGTTTACCCATTTAACAACAGCAAGTTTGAAGATGACGATGTATTCGTTTATCTCTATAACACTTCTACGGGGAACTATGATATTCAAACCGTTCCTACGAATTATGCAATTTCTGGTAACACGATTACATTTACCAGTGCCCCCACCACTCAAGTTCTTATTCTTCGTCGCACTGATTTCAATGCGCTGAAGATCCCAAACTTTACTCCTGGAAGTTCTATTCGTGGTGCAGACCTGGATAGTAATTTTACACAGCTATTGCGTGTCTCTCAGGAGTTTCGTGATCTCAAGGTAGATAAGTTTTTTCCTGAGATGAAGGCTGACCTCAATATGAATGGTCAGCGCATTGACAATCTTTTTGGAGCCACTATTGATAGCGGTGCTGTCACACGTGAACAGCTTGGCGATGTAATTGCACAAGACATTACAAGCAACACTACGCAAGGTATTGTCCTTACTAAAACCCAAAGCGGTTCTAATTCTGGTGATGAAATGGTCATCAGTGCTAGTGACAGCTCGCCTTCACAGAAAGGTACTGTCATTATTGAGCCTGCTACAAATGAAGCGGTCAACGTTTCGTACAGCAGTGGTACAGCAACTATTGGTGTAGATAAGAGTACTGCTACTCAACAAGGTGTAGTACGTGTTCAACCTGTTGCAGGTGAAGCTGCTAACGTCACCTATACAGCAGACGGTGAGGTTTCTGTTGGTGTAGATAAGAGCACCGCATCGCAGCAAGGTGTTGTCAAGATCCAATCAACTGCACCTGTCACTACTACTTACACAGCAGATGGTGAAGTATCACTTAGTATTGCTGATGGTTCAGTAGATATCAGCAAGCTAAAAGCAGATGACATTATTACAACTGCTGAGCAAAACGCTGGATCACCATCTTGGACCGGTCTTGACGATGCACTAGCAACTGTTGGTGCTTTAGAGAAACGGCACGATGTGCTTTATCAAAGCTCAACTCCTACAGGAACTGACTGGCAGACAGGCAAGTTTTGGTATAACCACGCTGGTGATCAAACCCTTTCTGTTTGGAGTGGTAGTAACTGGATTGGTATTTCCTCTGGTGGCACGTTTGTCACCCAGCCAACAGTTATCTGGGTTGATGCTGTAAACGGTTCAGATACAAACGATGGTCATAGGGTTATTGACCCAATGAAAACCATCAAAGCTGCTGTAGCTAGTGCTAGTAACGGAGACATCGTTCTAGTTACTCCTGGTGTTTATCAAGAGACAGCACCTATTGATATTACTGTCAATAACCTTTCTATTATTGGGCAGTCTCTTCGTAGTTGTTTTGTACATCCAACAGCTGCTACTGAACTTAACTCTTTGTTCCGTGTTAATTCTGGTACACAAATCCAGAACTTTTCATTTGGCGGTTTAAAAGCTAACGGTACTCGTGGTGGTCATGCAATTGATACTGATAGTACTTATGGTCTTCCTGCTAGCCAAGCATTTGTAGTTGAGTTCTATCCTAACTCAATTATTTATAAATCACCTTATATTCAAAACTGTACAAACTTTGCTGACACAGCAATTAACAATAATAGTTTTGACCCCAATAATGTAAGTCAAGGTGGTTTTGGTGGTGACCTTACTTCTGGACCTACGGGTGGTGGCATCCTTATTGATGGCTCTGCTGTAGCTAGCAGTTCACCACTGCGTTCAATGGTTGTTGATGCCTTTACCCAGATCACTCTGGACGGACCTGGCATCCTCTGTACTAACAATGGCTATGCACAGCTTGTGTCATTCTTTGGCACCTTCTGTCATTACCACGCCAAGGCACTCAACGGTGGTCAGCTAAACCTAAGTAACTGCACAACTGATTACGGTAGGTATGGTCTGATTGCTGACGGTAAGTCCCCTACAGCCAACTTTACTGCTGCTGTTGCTAGTAATGCTGCACAAGGTGCGCTGACATTCACAATTGGTGCTCAAACAGCTGGAGCTAATTGGTATGGATCAGCTACACGTCCTCAAGACAACATGCTGGTTACTATTGGATCTGATACGTATCCAGTGCTTTCTGCTGTTGCTAATGGCAGTGGTTGGGATGTGACTATTGAAAACCCAGATCCTGCGGCACTAGCTACAAACCTTGGTTTGACAAATGCTGTTTCTTCTGGTGCTACCGCAAGTTTCTTCAACCGCTCATATATTTCTACTGGTGGTCACACCTTTGAGTATGTAGGAGCAGGTACTGACTACAGAGCTGCACCTGAAAATGGTGGTGTGCCTATTGAAGCAAACCAAGTTAAGAATCTAAATGGTGGCAAGGTTTTCCAATCCAGTACAGACCATAACGGTAAATTTAAAGTTGGTGATACTTTTGTAGTTGATCAACGTACAGGTTCTGTCAATATTAGTCTTGATGCTTACCGGCCTGAACTCGTAAATGATTTGTCACCTCAACTTGGTGGTAATCTTGATGTTAACGGTAAGAATATTACAGGTACAGTTAAGCTAAACAATATTACTTACCCGTCTTCTGACGGTGCTACAGATCAGGTACTTAAAACAGATGGCAGTGGCAACCTTAGCTTTGTTGGTATCAACAGCTTGTCTGGTTCGGGTATGCAGAACCTTAGTGATGACACTTCTCCACAATTAGGAGGAAATTTAGATGTTGTCACCTATGACATTGTATCTACTGGTAATCGCGACATCGATTTAGATCCAGGTGGATCTGGTGTGGTTGTTGTTAAGGGTAATGGAACTCGTGGTTCAGGCTCTATCAAACTTAACTGTGAGGCAAACTCACATGGTGTTGAAATTAAAAGCCCACCGCATAGTGCTAACGCTACTTATACGTTGACGCTGCCAAACGCTTTACCTTCTACTTCTGGTCAAGCACTAACTAGTGACACGAACGGAAACCTTGGCTTTTCTGCTGTCAGTTCTGATGCATTAATTACACCTCAAACTATTACTGCATCTAAATCATTTGCCGCTAACTCCAACATCGGATTGATGGGACCGACAGTTGCCATCAGTTCAGGAAACACAATCTCTGTCGGAGCAAATTCAATCCTTACTGTACTTAAATAATCATGGCATACGGAAAAATTAAAGCAGATACATTGGTTTATGATAACAGTGGATCTGATGTAGAAGTAACACTACAGAGTTTAACTACTAAGTTAGGTTCATCTGACATTGGTAGTACTGTACAAGCATACGATGCTGACACAGCAAAACGTGACACTACAAATACATACACTGCACTTCAAACAATGAATGCAGGTCTAGCTGTTGACGGACCTTATAAACAAACAGCTGAAGCAGTCAGTGCTCTTGACATTGATTTAGCTACTGGTAACTACTTCATTAAAACAATCAACGGTAACTCTACCTTTACTTTCTCTAACCCTTCAGCTAGTGGTACTGCGTGTAGCTTTACTTTAGAACTTACTCATACATCGGGCACTGTTACTTGGCCTGCAAGCGTTAAGTTCCCAGCCGATACTGCACCTACTCTTACTACTGGTAAAACCCACCTCTTTATGTTTGTCACCGATGATGGTGGCACACGTTATCGCGGTGCTGCTCTTGCTGATTATGTGAACTGATATGGATCCTATTACACGACAAACAGCATTAGGTGCGGCAGGTGCAGGTGGAGATCCGGTTTATGTAGATGATGTATTTAGTACGTATTTGTATGACGGCAACGAAGGCTCTAACCAAATCAACAATGGAATTGATTTAGCTGGTGAAGGTGGACTTGTTTGGTTTAAGAACCGCACTAGATCAGGTGATGCACCAACATTGATTGATACAGAAACTCAATCAGGTGGTTATTTAATATCTAGCGGAACTGCGGCGTTATCTGGGACACAACCTTTTAGCTCATTTAATAGCAATGGTTATACAATAAACTCGGGCAGTTTTTATGTAAACGATAGCAGTCATAAATACGCCTCCTGGACATTCCGCAAAGCGCCTTGTTTCTTTGATGTAGTTACTTATACGGGAAATGGTACTGCTGGTAGAACAGTTGCGCACTCGCTCGGCAGTGTGCCGGGGATGATTATTATCAAGGCAACAAGTAAAACTAGCCTTTGGAGATGTTATCACAGAAGCTTACCGTCTGCTAACTATGTAATTAATTTGAATCAAACCGCAGCTGCAACAGACTCTGGAGCAGCTTTTTGGAACTCTACTGCGCCAACTGCATCGGTGTTTAC
>MDTC01134684.1_pt1 | contig 11849 bp, 9 predicted proteins | sample 811181 | NCBI WGS metagenome assembly MDTC01 (sample SAMN05326644, study PRJNA326480) | marine metagenome | isolation source: seawater | place: Pacific Ocean: North | collected 2011
AAATGAAAAACTTGAAATGAAAGTTGAAAGGGCCACAATGTAATGAATGTTGCGCCGGGGTTTACTTTCTACTTCGACTTTCTATGCCGTCGCAGTGTTTCTCGACGTGAAACGTCGCGTGCGTGATGGAAACGAATATAATAAATCTATCGTGAAAACATCACGCAGATAGGCGCGTGCACGACGTCGCTACAGCGCGACATGTGACATGTGCTAATTTCCTAAAATGTGCTATGACATCGTTGAAACGCTGAATCGCACCCAGCGTTGAGGAAATATGACATGTATAAACATTAGTTTCACGTGATTGAGTCTCTGCGTCATAAGACGCCGCATCCACGACGTACGCATGGGCCAAAGTTGAAGGGGCACTCATGTTTTAGTCATGAATCTCTGTTTTGCTGATTTGCCATACTGATGTTCCAAACCGGCTGGGTTCCACGTATTTCTGGACAATTCCGACACTAACCTTCGAATATCAAAGAAATACAACCATTCAGTGACCGTGATATGTGCAGCATCATAGAAGGTTGCGTGCAACTTTGCTCGAACCAAGAAGGCCGATTTCAGGGTGAAGTACCACGTGCAGTGGAAAGGAGCTTCGTACCTGGTGAAACTTGGAGCCTGGGCGTAAAAACGCCTCGAGGAGGTCTCCTTTCTTGATAGCGTCTAAAATTTTAGTCGGTATGCCACCGGCTACATAAACACCTCCAGTTGCGAGACATTTCAGTCCTAAATTCGCTGCTTCAGCGCCCAGAATCTGTAGAAAAATTGCCACTGCACACTCACAGACCTTGCAAGTATTGAAGTTTGCACGTGTACTTATTTCGGCTGGAGTTAGACTTGGCAGACTCGGGTCATCTCGCGCTCGTAGGAAATCATATATGCGAGCAAGTCCAGGACCAGAGCAGACGTGCTCAACTTCACATTCCGACAGCTCATTTTCTACCCATGAAGATAAATCACGCTGAGTCTGACCTCTTGGTGCAAAGTCAGCGTGGGAACCTTCTGTGGGTAGAACTGTGTAACCCTCTGTGTGCTCACTCCAAACGAGTATTGCCTCTCCTAAACCAGTACCTGGACCTAATACAGCAATAGCTCCCATCGATTGAGCGACACCAGGATTAAGTGTTAACAAATCTTTCTCCTTCAGTTCAGATATTCCGTGACCAACTGCCTCAAAATCATTGATGATTCTAAGTTTTGAAATATTAAATTGTGATTTGATCAGTGACAGGTCAACAGTCCAGCCAATATTTGTAAGTTTACAGACGTTGTTCGTAACAACACCTGCGACTGCAAAACACGCAGCATCAAATCTATGTACACCCACTTTCAAAATCATTGCTCGCAAGCAAGACTCAAAATCAGAATATTCTGACGTTTGACCGGTCCAACTCTCCGATTCTTCTGTGTCAATGTTATAGACTTGAAAACGAGCATTTGTTCCACCAATATCTGCCACGAGTATCATTTGTCCTGAGTGCTCCTTCCCCATAAAAGAACCTTCGTGCATGCGTGCAGCCCGCATGAAGTTCTGCGGTCCTTTCTTTTCTGTTTTCAACCGTTCACCGTAGCGGTGCTGTGGATGGCGAACTTTATTCACGGTATAAAAAACCTTTGCAAATTGACTCATAAAGTAAGCGGCGTCCGAGTCGACAGGTAAGCAGAAAACTGCCAGCTTGACTCCCCAAGAAGTATGAACGTATATGACTCTGGGAGTTCGTTCTCTTCCCGCCCAGGGCGTGCACCCGAAGCTAGATAGATGCTTCGTTGCTTATTTGAGCAGGTCTTGCCACACTTCGAATCCCTGTAGGTGAGAAAATTTTTTGCGACCTTAAGTGCTGTTGGACGGAAGCGCCCTCGCAAAAGTGCATGGATCAGATCAGATCGAACGATCCTTCAAGGATCATCATCCTTGAAGGGACTTCTTTTGTACGATGTAGCTCGAATCGATTGGGCACGGTCAAAACGATTAAGGCCAGTCTTCCATGTTCGTCGATTTTGGAAATGCCTTCATTGTATCCCTATCTCTTAGCCGCTCGCTGGTACACAAAACCAGGCAACATTATACGTGGGCACATCTGCACGCTTGGTACTATCTCTTTCAACGACTTAATCGGCAAATAACGAACATGAAACCATTCCATTCCTCAGCAGCCCCCCCGAGCCGAGCTCCATTAATTATTATTATTATTTATTTATTTATTACTCAATCGCCTTTTGCTCAACAGAGAATGACTGTCTCGGCATTTCGTACTGTATTGCTTAGGAAGGGCCGGGAAAAGACACAATTTTCGCGCAATCCCCCAGTTGATCGCATTGATTCCATTCAGATTGGCGGTAAGATCATCAAGAACATTGGCTTGTGCATCAGAATATGATTGCCAATTAAATTACAACAGGCCTGTCAGAGCTCATTATCCCTGGTTTTGACGCTCACGACGCTCACGTGAAACACCGGGGAGCGCGTGATTGGAATATGCGAAGCTCATACACCAAGTTAGCACTACACACTGTGTTTTTAAAACAGTTCAGTCATACAATAATAATTAAAATTAACGCAGCGCGAAAAATTAAGTCCAATCGCAAATGTCTGTCAGAATTTCGAAACGCCTATGGAAGTGAAAATTTGTAATCATCATCGTCCGTTTTTGTGCTGCGACATTGGATTGTAAACGAGCAGACAACCGCGAAGAATTCAGCTTCACTTCCGCCAACTCTATTGACACAACTAACTCAACTATTACACATCTCCACTTCTGTCGATCGAAAGAATGCGACTCGTTAAGAAGTGAGATCCACGCATGTGCCGGTACTGCTCCTCGCTCCTTACATCAAGTCACCACTGATTCGAAGAGCGGCTTACCGAATATTTCGAATTAATTATTTATTTCAATCAATTCAAATTCAATTAAATAACAAACAAATTTATGACAGCAAACTCATCTACTGCGGACGAACTGCACTACGCCCATTTGCCATACACCGTGCAAATCGACCGAGAACATCAATCATGGTTCTTTTGCGTGGACTTCTGACCCAGACAAAATGATTTGCACCAGCTGCATACTCACATTCGTCGACACTGATGCCATCGCGCTCCAATGGCTTGTCGACGTTGGTTTCCTGAATTAATTTTGCCAATGACCTGATGGGCTGAAAATTATCTCGACTGAGTAAACCTAGTAAATATCCATGCGTCATAGCAGTGAATATACGTTGTTCAGAGGTCCCTGGCTGAGAATCTTTCTGAGGTACAGCCAGACTGACACGACACGCATGGCTGGAGGAGGAGGGCAACGCAACTACTTGCACATATACCACTTGACCCCGATGAATGTTGCTTAGGCCACCATGAACTTCCAACACACCCACGACCCCAACCCTATTCCTTGCTATAGCTACGGTATAAAAAGCTCTACTTTTCGACAGAACAACGCCAAGAACTTTCTGTTCAGAAGTCCAATTTGCTGGTTGGTGCCAACTAGCGTAGCGTCCAGCTTGCCACGCGAGTCTGCCAACTTTCTTGACAGGCATCCTTCCATTCAGAGTATATCCGTTGAATGCAATGATTTCTTGTGGGGCAAAACCAACGTTTATAGTTCCTGGAAGAACGAGTCGAGTTGATTTCCCGCCGCCCTTTCTGTGCATGTCGTTTCGTCACTTTAGGGCTGAACGAAAACAAACAGCAACACGCCACAAAACGTAAAACACGTGGAGAAAAAACGCGGTAACCAGATAAGCGGGAAGAGGATGAAAACCTGAAGGGACGCAAACAAAAAGTGCGAAGGTGCTTTGGAAGTCACGGGTTCCGGCGAGTTCTTAATTTCTATTTCCGACATTTAGAACATACTGTTTGTAGAATAGAATCCCGCATAAAACCCCAATGAAAAACTTCATGACCAGGGCTGGAAGAGAGGGAGTGAAATCCCCGTATTAGTATGTCATTCGGAGTATTTAACCATCCGTATCTCCGTGGTTGTGCGGCGACGACGGCGACCTCCTCCAACCTTCTAATCTTCCGAAGAGAAACACTCGCAAAGCTCCCCAGGGGCTCTCCAAGCATACAACCGTCGACGGGAGGCTGTACACTCTTACGAATTCATTTTGTCAGCGAGCGCTGTACCGACAATTCCAGTTTATTTTCAAGTTGAGCTTGGTTCAACTTCAGAAAGATCTTATTTGAAGTCCTTTCACGAAGTGGCCGTTGTCCGTTCAACATTGACTCTGATGCCACCTGCGCGTGCTAGAGTATGTCTTCACATTTTCCTCCTGACAACTCTACACTTCACTGTGAGTGCGAGTGCAGAAACGAGAGTTGCGGACTTGAGCCAACACAGACGCTTGGCTGAGTCTAACACAGTCCCCGTCAGTTCATTTGAGTCAGGCTCTGAAACTCAATCTCAAAATCTAAATATCGGAGCCGATTCCGATTCGAATTCAAACCACTTTGATTCTACCATTGCTGGACAGTTGCACAAAGTATTGGTGAAAGAGTTTGATGAAAATGAAACCGTCAAAGGTGTCGTTTCAGAGGGGGCAGGTAGAAGTTTTGATGGAACTGTTCGTGCTGGTGGAGGAACGTTGGAAACTGTTGTTAGAGTGACCCGGACGCACGATGAAGGTCAACATCCCACTAAGATTTCCTACGATAGGGAGCCAAACAAGCCACAGGGAGTTGATGTTCTGCTCCGGGAGGACACTGTAAACGGGGACACTGTGGACAACAATGGGCAAGACTCACTGATGGGCCAGCTTAGGGATGTTTCGCGAGGTATTGATCGAGTGATACGGACAGGTAAGGCAGATACTGAGGACGTCGAAAGGCTAGTTGATTCGTCTGATAACGAGTTTGTCATATCAAATCCAAAGAGTGGAACGATGGAACTGCAACAAGATTTACAATTGATTCGTGATCTTGTGATATTATTTTTTTCAGCCGCAATAGGTTCGACTATTTTTTGTCTACTGGGACAACCGGTAATCACAGGATACTTACTGGCTGGTTCCTTCATAGGTCCAGGTGGTCTCGGTGTAATTGTGGAGTTGGTCCAAGTTGAAACTTTAGCACAGTTTGGAATTATTTTCCTTTTGTTTGGTCTTGGGCTCGAGTTTAGTGCTGCCAAGCTGCGACAAGTTCGTGGTGTCGCTGTGCTAGGAGGGTGCTTACAGATTGCCATGATGATGTTACTGTGTGGAGTAGTCAGTGACGTGACTGGTGCAGGTATGAAAGAAGGAATATTTGTGGGGGCACTATTATCGATGAGCTCCACAGCGATAGCGGGAAAATGTATCATTGAGGGTGGTACAACCAATGCATTACATGGTCAGATCACTATGGGAACGCTAATATTGCAAGATTGCTGTGTTGGTTTGTTGTTTGCACTCGTACCAGTTCTTGCTGGGGGAAAGACTCTCGGACAGTGTTTATTTACACTCGTTGGTATTTTCTTCAAAATAGCTGTGTTTTTATGCGCTTGCTTTTGTCTGAGTAGGACGCTCGTGCAGAAAATGTTTCGATTTGCATCCAAACAAGTGCCAGAACTTTTCCAGATTATTGCCGTTGCTTTCTGTCTCGCGGTATCGTTAGGTAGTGATCAACTTGGTTTATCATTAGAGTTTGGTGCATTCTTTGCTGGTGTAATGATTTCTGCTACCCCTCATGCCGAAAGTACAGTGGAGAATCTTCATCAGATACAAAACATATTCGCTGCTCTCTTCATGGTATCTATTGGACTCATAGTTAACCCGTTTTTCCTTTGGATTCATGCAGACATTCTACTTGGCTCTCTGCTGATTATAGTAACACTAAAAACATGCCTCGTCGCCATTGTGGTAAGAGCATTTGGTTATTCGCCCGGTGTATGTCTGACAGTAGGCATTTCCCTCGCTCAGATCGGCGAGTTTTCATTTGTTCTTCTGTCACGCGCTTCGAATGCTGGGTTAGTGGAACGAAAACTTTATCTGCTTCTACTTGGAACTACTGCGTTGAGTTTGGTGATCACTCCCACTCTCATCCGTGGTATACCTCGCATTCTTCACATTATGAGTAACTTTAAAGCGGTCAACTCGGATGAAATACCCCAGTAATAGCAAATTTAAGCATCGTAGGTCAAGTCTGTTGAGAGGACAGTGAAAAGTTTCACCTATCTGCATGCCTGATCAATCGACTAAAGAAGTACAGTTTGCTCAGAATGTTCGTGCTTGCAAGATAATGCCATCCATTTGCGATCAATAGACTAAAATTGGCAGAAGGTCGTGATTGTCCCCCAACCCCTCCACAAGAAAACTATTTGCTGCTCAGCAAAAACACTGTACCTCAGCTAACTGCTCTGGGCCATGATCATACCACAAATCAGTCCATACAAGGCCAAAGCTTCGGAAAATATCAAGATTAGCACAGCAGAAGCGAAAAGCGAAGGTCTGAAGGAGATGGCCTGTGTAGAGCTTTCGCCAACAACACCCACGGTGATCCCACTAACAAACTGGGCAACACCGCAACAGAGCCCAGCACTAAGATGACAAAATCCGCTATATTCGGAATATTCCTCGTTGTGAATTCCACTTAAAATGATAATAGAAAGCACAAGTCCGTATATCGCCCGCACGCCAGCCATAGCCACCGGTATGATACCTTTGACACCAATTCTTGGTTCTCCGGTCCCTGCTCTGCACATTCCCAAACCAGCTTGCGCGGTTCCATACGCAGCTCCTAAACCTAACGTACACTATATGTAAGACTATTATACACGAAAGTTTCGTACGATACTTACATGAGAAAACCAAGGAAGAAACTACTCCGACATAACCAAACAGCTGTCCCTTGACTGGGTAGCTCATCTTGGACAAACGCGTTGAACAGAGGTTTGTTTTGCTGGTCCTATAAGATTAAACACACACTTCAGCCGCGATCGCGACGGTTTATGATATTTTCAACCGACGCGCAGCCCCAGTTCGCACTCTGACGTCCGGGTACTACAACCACTTCAGTGTCGTTGAAAGAGCGACTGAGTTCTTTCGGGAACGAAATTTAGATGATCAGGAAGTTGTCTACGCGGAACCTTAGCCCTTCTGTCAATCCGAGGGATCTCTCTAATCGAAGGGGGTGGCAAGGTGTGTAAGCTGTGCCCAATCTGGGGGGGGGGAGCTGGAAGGCTAAACCTAAAGGCTGAGGTATTGAACAGCTTGAAAGATTGAAAATATTTATTTAATCATCAGCACAACGTTCCGTCATCCGAAAATGTCTTCAAATCTTCAAATCACTTTAAATATCTCGTGGCGATGATGGGAGTGTGCTGCGAATTTTTTAGTGATCGGTCTTCAACACTACTCTTCAAAAGGTGCAAATATCACACACGAGTTATGACCACCGAAACCGAAGGAATTGCTAATAGCAGCGGTGACTTGATGTTCTTTCTTTTGATTCGCACATGTATCGATGCCTTCAACGATGGGTTCCAAATCGTGCTGGTTAAGTGTTGGGTGTAGCATTCCAGTCTTTATGGCCATGATACAAGCAATAGCTTCCATACCTCCCGCAGCACCAAGACAGTGGCCAATCATCGATTTGGTTGCATTCATTTTGACATTTTCAACGTTCTTGAATACTTTGCGAACAGCGTTAACCTCCGCAACATCACCAACTAACGTTGAGGTGGCATGTGCATTTATGTAGTTAATGTCAGAGACAGTTATTCCTGCATCATTGATGGCGAGCTCTATGCACGAAGAGACACCTAGGCCATCAGCTCGCGGATCAGTCATATGGTGTGCATCACAAGTGATAGCTCCTCCAAGATACTCCGCGTGGATACGAGCTCCACGTTTTTTTGCACTCTCCAAGCTTTCCATGACAAGAACGCCAGCACCTTCGCCCATAACGAAGCCATCTCTCGATTTGTCCCATGGCCGAGAAGCGCCTTCAGGATCGCCATTATTCTGACTGAGCGCTCGACACGCCACAAAACCTCCGAGTCCAACGGGGATGATAGGGGCTTCAGATCCACCAGCTATCATCATTTCGGCGTCGCCATTTCTGATGTGGTTTGCAGCAGCGTGGAATGCATAATTCGCCGTCGCACATGCGGTTGAGATGGAGTAATTGGGTCCCATGAACCCCTTTTCAATGGCAAGCATCGCTCCTCCCATGTTAGTAATTGCGTATGGGATGAAGAACGGGGTAATCTTTTTCGGACCCTTTTGAACAAGAGCTTTAACACCATCTTGGAAGACAGTTAGACCTCCCATACCGCTACCTACAAGGACTCCAACACGCTGCTTGTCAAGCGTTTCGATCGCAGCAGAATCAAGACCCGCGTCTTCCAACGCTTTGTTGCCAGAAACAAGCGCATACCGGAGGCAGTCATCAAGGCGGCGGTCATTCTTCTTATCGATGTATCCCTCACTGTCAAAATCACGGATCTGCGCAGCAAACTTCGTCGGAAAATCACTGGTATCAAACCGGTCGATTGGGGCAACCCCACTTTCGCCAGCAAGAAGTTTGGCATAGTAGTTGTCGTAGTTGTTGCCAAACACTGAGCATAGTCCCATCCCAGTAATAACCACTCTTTTCTTCGGATCAGTCTCTCGAGCCATCGAAATGACGGCCACGCGAGTTTTCGACCGCCGCCGTAAAGTTTGAGTGTTTCCATTCAGGATGTGCTGGGTCGGTTGTCTGCTTGTAAAAGACTTCATCAGTTGTGTCTTGAACTTGAAGTTCTACTCTGCTGGAGTCAAGATGCGTGCCTAGTGAGCGAGAAGAACACTACTCAGTAACTTGTGATTGTGTTGCGCGTTTTATCTGATACGTCACTCTGACGGATCCGCCTCTCGGTTTAAGAAAGTGTACAATGTCGGTTTGTTCAGATAAGGGTAGTCGATCGTTTTCTCAGCGTTTACAGGTCTACAACTCGCGCAAGTTTTACTCCTCTTCCCTTACCTTAGACAATCAATTGGTATATTATTGTTTCGTCTTGACTAGAGCGCCCAGTGCAGACGAATTCCAGCTACGTGCTGTCGAGACGCACGTTGCAGTGTGGGGTTTGCCACGAGTGGGTTAGTGCACCACTATCTTGAAGGGAAATCATTTTTGAGGTGACAATCCGTTAAAAAGGCTTTGAAATGAACTGACTTGAGCATGCACATATTCAGATGTTATATATGATAATAAAATAATATGTTTCATGAAATTGGAGCTTGCCAACTTTGCTTTGCTGGACCGGGACAGAGGGAACCTGGGTGAACCGAGCAGACTTTAGTGCCGTGACGGTTCAGGTGCCCCGCATCTCTCGTTGTACACGTAAGGATGCACAATGTCTTGAACGCAACGCGTGCCACCTTAGTACTCAGAGCCCGGCGACAAGTACGAAGGGAGGCAAATGAGTACGGCTGTGTAAAGTCGTCTCAAGGGGATATTGAAATAAGATACACCAAACGTCGAGCAGCGCACGTTCAGGCTCGCAGTGGATCCTGCGTTCGTTCGCCTATGGAATCCATCTCAGGGCCCAGTTGTGAAGGGCTTGTTTCGTTGCAACCCCCACAGAGAAAGAATACTCAACCCAAACAACCCAACCTGGTTTGGAGTCAGCATTTTCTGCAAGGGTTTTGCCAACATATCGCGTTCATCACCAACAACTATGTCTTCCAGCGCTCTGCGCTCGCTAATTCTTTTATCGTCCAGAACAAAACTCTGAGAAGAGCTATACACTCTCCAAGTTCAACAAAAAATGCTGACAACTTGACAGTGTTCTGTGCATCACCGCTACTAGCCGGTTTTTCGTCTGCAATGCAAGATTTAAGTGGGAATCATATTTTTATGAGCGCCTTCTTAAGTTGGCTTCTCGCCCAAATAGCCAAGCTCTTTACTTCTTCGTACAGAGAGGGGACTTGGGACTACAAAGTAATGTTTGACAGTGGCGGTATGCCAAGTTCTCACACTGCACTCGTTGTTGGACTGACAACTGCAATCGTGCACCAGTATGGATTAGGAAGCGTCTATTTTCCATTATCACTTGTGTTCACGCTCATTGTCATGTATGATGCTGCTGGTGTACGCCGGCACGCCGGTAAGCAAGCTGAAGTGCTTAACAAAATTGTGGAAGATTTATCCCATGGTTCTGCTATCAGTGATAAGAAGTTGAAAGAAGTACTTGGGCATAGTCCACTCCAGGTGACATGTGGCGCAATTCTCGGAGTGGCTGTTGGAAGTGTCTATATGCTTAAGTTTTCTCACTAGAACTTCAAACCCTTTGTAAAAAATAAGTTTTCTGCTGCATGTCCTAAATGCGAAGCGATGGAGAGAAATTGAAACCGACTTTAAGTAAAACAGCACGCCTCTCATGAAGAATCACGTTGCGATCTGCTTTCACGTGCCTCAAAATTGCTCATGTTTATGTTGTGACACTATTGTCTGTAGTTTTGGGCCAAGGCACTTCACAAATTTGCACGAATGGTACTCAGGCGAGTATGTGTTTTCTGCGGTTCATCCACAGGTTTGAAAGCTGAATTTGTAAATGCCGCCGAAGCTTTAGGAACGAAATTGGCCTGTCGAAACATAGGATTAATTTACGGCGGGGGATCCGTTGGACTCATGGGGGTAGTTTCCCAGTCAGCACATAACCAAGGTGGTGCAGTTATAGGAGTGATTCCAGAGCAATTAAAACCCATAGAAATCAGCGGCGAAACACGTGGAGAAGTAATTGTGACAAAGGACATGCATGAAAGAAAGCAACACATGTCTTCTCTCGCCGATGCCTTTATTGCCATGCCTGGTGGTTTTGGGACACTCGAAGAACTCTTTGAGATGATTACATGGAAGCAACTTGGCTTCCACTCCAAGCCAGTTGGTATATTGAACGTTGATGGATTTTATGACGCATTATTAAAGTTTTTAGATGAATCAGTGTCATTAGGTTTCATAAGCAAGTCGGCGAGGGAGTTATTGTTTGTGGCAGAGTCCCCAGATGAACTCCTCAATAAGCTCAGCAGCTTTAGTTCCGAATGAAAAATGACTCGAGCGAATTTCTTGCTATTTTTTACAAATTTGCACCGACGTACCAGATAACTAGCGAGACGTATAATCGCGACAAGTCAAGTGTTTTCGAACAGCAATAGCAGTTTTAGCTATAGCCACCATCGGGATAATCAAGTAGACTGGTTCTCCCCAGTCGACTGAATGAAGTTTGTGGTGGAGAATTCTTCTCATACAGTTTAGTCGACATCGCAGTTAAAGAACTGGGCCAAATGCTTCTCACACTTTCTTCTGAAAATAGTTTGAACCTTCTAGAATCCCTTGGAAAATAGCCTACATTGTAAACAAGCCTGTGAGAAGCTTGAGGAATCTTCGCATTATTGGATAGGGACGACGGGGAAACTGTGCGATACTCATTAGATGAGATGGGGACATCCTTCCACTCAGGATGAGAGACGGGTCCTGTCACTTGCCAAGGTATCAAACTCCCCAGTCCCTTCACAGACTTGTCCGAACTGCCAGTGCGGAAACTCTGTGTAAACTTGGAGCCGACGCGAACACCCATTTATCCCACAGAAATCGGAAGGTTGGCTGCCTAAAGTAAATCCCGATCTAAGCGCCTGCGTGATGATTCCTAAGCGTAATAAAAGGTGTGACTCAGGTCCACACGTTGAAACCGGTTTAGCTACCTCTGAAAATTTCAGACGGTATTTTTAACCACGGGCTGGGGTTTGGGATGCGGGTTTAAGGCATAGACATAGTCCGTGCTACTATCCTCCATTAAAAAAAACGTAAGAAACAACTCGTGATTACCCGGTGATTACCCGATGATGTCGTGTAGCCCCGCGTTCGAAAGCTCTCGTTAAATGCTGTCTAA
>MDTC01058323.1_pt1 | contig 11848 bp, 12 predicted proteins | sample 811181 | NCBI WGS metagenome assembly MDTC01 (sample SAMN05326644, study PRJNA326480) | marine metagenome | isolation source: seawater | place: Pacific Ocean: North | collected 2011
ATATAACAAATCAATTTTTTGTTGGAAATAATAAAAAAAACTTAATAAATGAATATGATATTATAAATTCAAGCAATTGTCCTTTTAGATATTCAAAAAATAAGCTATTTTTTATGCAGAATAATCCATTATATTTCTCTCCGATTGGTTGTGATTCGTTAATTCAGCCAACTATAATTAATTCTGAGTCAAAACATATATTATGTTGGTTATACGGTGGAATGGTCGATAATAATGACTTAACTTTATTAGCAGGAAATTTTGATGAAAATATGAAAAATGTAGGATTTGAGTTTATTATTATCAAAGATGGATTAAATAAAAATAGTTTAAATATAAATCCTTTTTTATGGGATAAAAATTCAGATAGATTAAAATTGGATACAGAGAACAATATATTGTGGGAAAAAATAAATAAGATAAATGATAATGAATATTTAATATATGGGGGAAAAAATTTATATCCAGGAGTAGAAATATATTTGTTAAAAGGAACTTATAATGAATTTCTAAATGATACAAAAAAATATTGGGGAGGAAATGAATGGAAAAAAAATATTGACGATTTAGAACCTATAAGGATAAATAATAATAAAATATTTGGACCAAATTATTATTCAGAATTTGATCATGACGAAAGTAATGATATATATTTTTTTTATGCAATAAATATTAGTGAAAATAATGAATATTCAATTATAAAATATGTTTCTAGTTATATGACAGGACCATTCGACATTGATACAAATTTTAAATATTGTTTTCCATCTTGGATTAATAAAAGAAGTACAGAATTAAGTTGTTATAATTTAAGAAGTCATACATCTCTTGCAAAGAAATTAGAAAAAAATGTTATTTTAAGTTATGTGTGTCAAGGAATTTATCCATATTACAGTTCTTATTATTTTGATGCTAATTTAAGTTCTTATTTCATATATTATCCACAATTTATAATTTTTTAATTTAATTTAGAAACGTATTATTATTTAATAATTTTTTTATCATAGGAATAAAAAAAATATTCACAAATATTCTAATTATTTGTTGGTAGGATTAAATTTTAAATGTTTTAAAATGTTTCTAGGTTGTTATATCAGTTATGTTAATCATTTATTTTCAATTGGTTAAATGTTGTATTTAGTAAGAGAAAGAAATCTTCTGTATTATCGAGAGGAAAAGTTGAATGGATTAATTTCAAAGTGTTAATAAAAACAAACTTATCATCAATATCAAATGTAAGTTTTGAGTTTTTAATTTGGATATTATAATTTTTATAGTCACATTTTTGACATATATGAGTGTTTAGAAGAGGAAGTTGTGGTAAGTGTATTTCACTTTTTAAAGTATGTTTGTGAATGTTAATCCAATCTATTATATTTTGTGTGTTAATGTTCAAGTTTTGAAGTTGTGGAAAAATTTTTGTTTCATTTATGTCAAATATTTGTATATTTTTACTTTTTTCAATAAAAGTTTTTACTTTTTTAAAGTATTTGTAAAAATTATATCTGTGAAGTTCCATTTGTTTATTAAAAAAAAACTCAATATTTTTTGTATATGTTGGATATTCATCTTTCATATTATAAGAATTTTCACAAAAATTTTTCAAAATCCTAGTCAATAATATAATAATATCGTTTGAGTTGTATATTTGCAAGGCAAAGCAATTTTCAAGAATATAAAGTAGATTTGAAAAATTTGAAAATGGATTAATATCATATTTGTAATGGATAATTTGATTTTTTGGTTTTTGATGTTTGCAAGATAAGACATTTTTGTCAAGTAAATAATTGTAAAACGTTAATGGTCTAAAGTTTCGAAAAGATGATTTATCTAAACCCAACATAACAGAAAATCTTTTATGTTTTTTGATAAATTGTCTAATTTGTGACACATTCATAAATGAATTATTCTTGAAAATATTTGACTTTGCAAAAAAATTCATTATTTCAATTAAAGTAACTTGTTCTTCTTTTGATATTGTATTATGAAACAAAAATATGTCTAATGAAGAAAAAACAAGACAAAAAATATCTTGAAAACGATTCCAGATAAATGGTGTGGTGCTGTATAAATGTAGTCCGTTTTCAACAACGTGAGAATTTCCATAATCAATAATGATAGGAATAAAATTAGATTCTAATTGAATATCATTCAAAACATTTGTAAATTTTTGTTCTTTAATAATGATATTCCATGGATATAAGTCCATATGAATAAATCCGCAATATTGTTGTGCTTTTTCCAATACAAGACATACAACTCCCCATATTTCAATCAATTGTTGAAAAGACAATTTTTTATTCCGGAGGAATACATCTAATGTATTATAAGGTTTATAATCGACAAACACATTTGTATATTTTTCTTTGGTATTTTCTTTGATATTATTGTAGTGATAATAGGTATATACAAAATTTGGCATATCAAGGGCAAGTTTGTTAATATACTTGTATCCAATATAAACTTCGTGTAATTCATTATGTTTCCAATTAGAAATAATTGTCTTTTTGATCCATCGTTTATTGCAAAATTCGTAAATATCAATATCAGAATTTTTACTATTCAATATTGTTTTTTTATTACATTTTTCATTCAAGAAAAAATTTAATTGTTTTGTTTTGAACAAAAATTCAAAAAAATATTCCCAAATAACATTATTCTGTTGAAATAATTTTTGAATATTGGTATTAGTATCATCTTGTTCTAAAATCATTTCAAATAAATCATCCATGAATAAAATAGGTTTCTCGAAAAAATAAAGCTTTTTTAAACTAAAACACTTATTATATTGAAACCTTTGAATATCTAACATATTATTTTGTATATAATCTACCTTATTTACTTTGGAATGAATATTAATAAACAATTTCTGTAAATAATCTAATATACCAGCTCTTGTTAGATATTCTTTTGCAAATAAACGGGCGTTGTCTGCAATTTCTTTTGCTCTTTGTGGATTATCTTGACACCACTGAATCTTTGTCATTAAATCTTCCTCCGAAAAAGTGTTATTCAAAGGAATATAATGTTTCCAAGCTTTTAGATTATCAAAAAACCATAATTTATTTTTGCATGGATAAATAAAAATTACAGAACCAAAGAATAACTCAAGACTTAATCGATAAGCACAAGTATGCCCTGGTAAATGTAAAATATACTTATATTTTGATTGCTCTAGTGGAGACATATATTCCTTCAAAGGAATATCCAACGTATCTAAATGAATTGTTGTTAAATATTTGGAATGAACGTTTTTTCTTGGTCGGAGATTCCATTTTGTTATCCCAATATCAGTTACAATATTACCATTTTTATCTTTTAAACCATTTTTTGCAATATTAGCAAAGAAAAGTCTAATATTATTTTCAGTTGTTGTGCCTGTTCCAGTAGATGCTCCACGAAAAACAATCATATCTTTTTTGTTTTCCCAAGAAGTTTCTTCAATTTCTTCAATACTGGGATATTTATAAAATTCTTTTGCAAACATTTTTTGTTCTGATTGATAGGCAACTCTTCTCCAATCTTCCCAAGTGGGGATAGGAATATCAACATGATCCACAGTAGTATTCATACTAAATATTGGAGCATATTTCGGATAATGATGTGATATCAGTCTTTTGCGAAATCCAAAGAACGCTTCATATGGTTCTGTTCCATCCCCTTTTAAAATAGGAAAATCTCTTTTATTAAGGAAAAAATCAAAATCAGGTACCTCTCTTTCACGAACCAAACACTCAAACATATCTTTTATCATATTATATCCAGTATCACTTTCAGAAAGTGGATACTCAAATCTTACAAGTCCATTATTTCCATACCAAGCAGACATATCTCGATGAATTCTTTTTTCATCATACGGAAAATTTTTATCGTATTCTGCTAAATATTTCATCATATTATTAATAGTTTTAAAACGAGGTTCAATTTCAATAGATACACCCCATTCATTTCGAAAATTTTGTTTTGAGAATGGTAAAAAAGTCTTCATTTCATTGGAATGTAATTGAATAAAACAACCTTTTTTAAATTTATCTTCAATATATTTGAAGGTATTGTAATAATCGTGGATACATAAATCCTTGTATCTAACCCAATCAACCTTTGGAGAAACTGGTAGCCTACACGTATTTGTAATCTCTTTTCTTTCATTTTGAGGTAACACTTTCCAATTTTGAAAAAATTGATCTGAATCACCAGCTGTAAAATAGTTTTGTTTAAAATAACTATAACGTGGATTTAATCCTTTTTTATGTTTGTGTATATCAATTTCCTCATAATGAAAGTCCGGTAGATTCTGAATAATGTTTGTCATCTTTTATTTATAGAAAATTATATTTAAATAGAATTATTTATAAAAAAATTATTGTATTTAAATAGAACTATTTGATAAAACTTATATATAAATATAATATTATATTCTCTTTGTTCTTCTTTGATTTTTATTTTTTTTTTCAATTTTTAAAAATAGAGTCTAAAAAATGAAAAATTAGATAGAAATAAGAAAGAATAAAAATGTTTGAGGAGTTGAATTTATTATTAATAACTTTTTATATAATAGAATTTTGGTATGTGAAAGCAAAGATTCCAAATAAATATTTGAAAAATATATTATTATATCACATTATATGTCAAAAATTATTATTATATATTATATATATTTCTTCTTTTATTGAAATTATTTCTTTTTCAATTAATTTTTATGAAAATTACATGTTATTTGTTTCTTTCTTAGATAAATATATAGTTGGAACTTTATTAAATATAACAATATTAAGTGGAATATGTATAGCCAAAAAAAAATATAAAAAAAATGTTCCAAATCATATATATAAGGCTATTAATCATTTATTAATATTGGGTATAATATGGTTTACTTTTGATAAATCAACACAAGTTAATAATGTATGTGATAACTTTTATTTTAGAATTTTTCTAAATATATTTTCTTGTAGTTACTTGTATTATATTCAACAAATTTTTGTAAAATAATTTTATTTATAATGATAAATAAAATATAGTATTATAATATTTTTTTGTCAAAAGTTCTTTCAGCTTCTTTATTTCCATCTGAAAACATATCAAGCATTTGTGTATTATTTACATCAAAATTAAATATATTATCATAATTATTTATCTCAATAATAATATTATGAAGTAAATACTGTTTTTTATTTTTTTGTAATTTTTCTAATGACCAAAAGAAAATATCATTTAAAATATCAAAAAAGGATGGATCATTTTTACTTGAACGAATTTTAAATAATTTAATTCCAATAACAGTGTCATATGGAGATACCAAATTAATAGCAAAATTATTTGATATAAAACCATCAAAATAAATATTGTTATTATACAAATATTTATCAAAAATAATTGGTATATTGGATGTTAATCGTATCGCCTCTAAAATTGTCATATTTGGAAAAGTTTCATGGCAAATAATTTCTTCTCTTAGCTTTGTAAAATTGAATGTAATTCCATATATTAAAAAACCTTTTAAATCATATAATTCAGATAATGTCATTGTTGAATCTATATTTTTCTTATCTAGCAACTCTTTCACTATACCATTAATAATATCAAAATTTATTAAACCTTTTCCATTTATCATTTGTAGAAAATTAAAAATTTTTATTCTTTTAATGAACCTATTTTTTATAAATTCTGTTAAAATTTCTAACGGATCATAATCAAATATCAATAATATTATTAATATATATCCAACAGATGTCCCTATATATTTTTTTATATTATGTAAGTATCCCATTTTATGTAAATAAAATAATGAACCTAATATATTAAAACCTTTAATACCACCTCCAGATAATACTAATGTGTCAAATTCTATATTCATTCTGTTTTATTTTCAAGTCTTTTATTTAGAAATATACTTACTTCTTTAATTAAAAATTTTTTAATATTTTTTAATTTTATATAATGAGGCACAATTATTAAATGAACATTATTTTTTTTACATAAATCTTGTTTTATTAAATCACGATATTGTTGATTTTGAAATTTTTCTTTTGAATCGCCGTGCATAAATTTATTGTATTTGTAATGTTGTTCTCCATTATATTCTACCGCTATACGTAAATCCTCATTATAATTGTCTAATTCCAATGGACTATTGGTAACTGGATTTATCAACCATTTTGGTCGAACTTTGTAAAAATTTTCTCCTGTTATTTCAATCATTGCTCTTCTACATACATTCTCACCTTTTGAATCATTCTCATTCCATACAAATTCAGTTTTTTTAGTTGGTATATTTTCATTTTTAACAGATAATATAGTAATCGCATCATTTAAATTATGCACAGATGATGATTTTGTATCATCGCTTGCAATAAAAATCCAAAGAAAAAAAAGTATAATTAAACTAAATATAATTATATATTTCCAAATATTAACTTTAATCCAAGTTTGGATTGATTGTATTATATTTTTCATTTATTAAAAATTAAATTATTTAAATTTTTTTCATAAAATATGAAATAACGTATTACATTTTCACTTGTTATTCCAGATTCTTTTATTAAATCAATCATATCAGAATCAATTTCGTTGTCACTGTTATTTGCTTTTTCTATATATTCCATACATTCTTTTATTTTTTGTTTTGAAAAGTTTAATACAAAAGTTCCATCACTAATTTTTGTATAAGTAAAAAAAAATACAAATAAGAAAACTTTTGGATTATAAGAAGCTTCATTCACTCTTAAATCTTCTAAAACACTATCTTGAAAGTCCGAATAATCTATTTGTCTAAAAACTTTATTTAAACGAGTAAATGTTATTTCACAAGTTTTTACAAATTTTTGTTCTTCATTCATTATTTTTTTTGTATCATCAAATTCAAAATAATAATATCCTGATATTCTTTCACGGAAATTTCTCTCGGGTACTAAATCTATATTCATTTATTATTTAATATATTTTCTTTAATTAAAAAAAATTATTTTGTAATTGTTGATGAATATGTTATTACAGGTAAATCTATTAACACACTATTTTCATTAATAGTATCTAATCCTCTATCTAGTTCTTGTTTATTAACTTTTTCTCTATTCACTTTTTTTTTATTTATATCCGAATCATAACTATTAATACTTGCATTTATTATAGTTTTCATATTTATTATATGCTGAAAACCAAAATATAATATATAAAACGGATGTGTATATTCAAAAATACCATTTAAAAAAATAAAGAAAAAATTAATTATATAAATATACAATTTGTTACTATCATAATATTTTAAATCTAAATCGAAATATAGACTTTGTGCAAAATTTAGTGATAATAAAATAGAAAATATTGTATACGTTGTAACATTATTATCTTTATAAAATATATATTCTAACAAAACAAAATATAAAATTATTAATATCAAATTAAATATTAAAATTATCATTTAATTTTCTTTATTTTTATTTATAATTTTCTATTTTTGTAATTTTATTTTAAAAAAAAAAAATTATAAATAAAAATGTTTTTAGAATTTTTAGATGCAATAATGGAAGATTTAATTCTTGAACACACACTACAAGAAAGTATGAATTCTGAATATGAAGATTTATTTAAAAGAAATGATAATGTTGAAGTAAATTTAAAAAAAAAAGTCTATCAAGAAGAACCAATTGAATGTAAAATTTGTTTAGAAAATATTAGTAAAGATGACTTGTTTTATGAAATTGAGTGCTCTCATATTTTTCACTGTGATTGTCTATTAAACTGCCTAAAACATCAACATAGTCAATGTCCAATTTGTAGAAAAAAAATAAAAAATTAGACCTTTAAATAAATAATGCCAAATTGTAATATATGTAATTGTAATGTTACTAAACGTTGTTCTAAAAAAATTAATGAAATAGATTATAAAATATGCAAAAATTGTAAGGATAATATTCAAAAAACACAAAAAGAAGCAAAACCAAAACCAAAACCAGGACCAAAAGCAACACCAAAAGCAACACCAAAACCAAAACCAACACCAAAATCAAAACCAGGACCAAAACCAGGACCAAAATCAACACCAAAAGCAATACCAAAAGCAACACCAAAACCAAAACCAGGACCAAAACCAGGACGTAAATCAATTCAGACACAGGCTGTTAGATTAGGAAATAGAATTGTATATTTTCCAAAAGTACCAAATTTACCAATTTTTCCAAAAGTACCAACAGATAAAATAAAATTTAATAAAAAATGATTTTTGAAAATTTTTAATTAGAATAAAAATGATTCGTGTTTTATCTTTAAAAAAAATAAAGAATGATATTTGTAGAATCAATTTAATAGATTTTTCAAATAGTTTAACATTAGCTGCAAGTTCATCTGATGGTTTTATAAATTCAAAATCATATTGGTTAAAAAATGTCAATAATGAAAAAAAAGATATAAATACAATAACAACAATATCTTGTTGGAGGAGTGAAACTGATTGGAATAATTGGTATACTTCAAAATTAAGAAACAAAATAGAAAAAACTAAAATAAAAAATGTGGAACAACATTTTTTTATAATGAAAGAAAAGAATACAAATGATGATATATTTTTATTATAAAATTGTCAATAAATTTGAATTTTTTAGAAAAAGTTGAGATAGTTAACATAAATGATTATTATTTATCTGGATTGATGGAATAATAAATAAGATTATATAATCAGTTATTTTTATTTTTATAAAAAATAAAAAGATATATTTTATAATAAGACATTTTCCAACGAATCACCTGGTTTTACGAAAGGAATACAATGTTCGGACTCGACTTTAAAGTGTGCTAAAACAGGTCCATTATGAAATAGAACTTTTTGTAAAGTTTCTTTAACTTTATTTTTTTTTGAACAAAAAAAACTTTTGATTCCGAATGATTTTGCCATTGTTTGAAAGCAAGGATTTTTAATTTCTGTGGAAATAAAATTTTTATCATAAAAAAATTCTTGCCAAGTATGAACCATTTGTAATTTTTCATTATCAAAAATTAATATTTTAATAGGAATATTATTTTCAGAGATAGTTGCAAGTTCTTGACACGACATCATAAAACTTCCATCGCCATCAATACAAATGACTTGACGATTTGGATACTTAATTTGTGCTCCAATAGCAAATGGTAAACCTGTTCCCATAGTTCCCAAGCTTCCACTTGTAAGTAATTTTTGAGGATAGTTCCATTTAAAATATTGAGCTGTGACCATTTGATGGTTTCCAACACCTGTTGTCAGGATACAATCAGAATTTTTTAATAATTCTCCCAATTCAGATATGATATCTGACATGATTAATTTATTTTCAAAGTTTAAGGGTAATGGAAATTCTTTTTTTTTATCACTTACCCAACGAGGCGTTAGTATTTTTTTTTGCATAAAATTTTTTTCTGAAATATATTTCATAAATGTATTAGAATCACATTTTAAACTAACATCTGGTTTGATTATTTTTTTGACAATTTCTATATTTTTTTCACATATATCTATATGAATAATTCCATACTGTTTTTTTGCATTTAAACCATAGGTTTTTGGATTACCAATAGTTCTATCATCAAATCTATATCCAATTCCAACAATCAAGTCTGCTTCTTGAATTAATTTATTGGCATATGGAGTTCCATGCATTCCAACCATTCCTAAACTTAATGGTTCTCTTTCGTTTATAATACCTACACCGTGTAGTGTTGTAGCAATAGGAATATTATATTTTTTACTAAATTTTCGTATCCATTTAATAGCAGAAAAAGAACCTTTTCCAACAATAAAAACTGGTTTTTTTGAATTTCGTATTCTATTTTCAATACGAGATAATTCTTTTCTTTTTTCAAATAAATTTGCTTCTTTTGTAATTGGAATATCATTTGGTAGAAAAACGGAATCGATTGTTTTTGAAAAAATATCAGAACAAATATCAATATGAACTGGTCCTTTTTTTCCCTCCATTGCCTTATTATATGCATAATCTAAAACAAAAGGGAGTTCCAAAACATTTGTAATACAATAATTCCATTTTGTGCATGATTTTGTCAGTGAAGTTGCATTTACTTCTTGAAAAGCTTGTGTTCCTAAATTTTTTGATGCAACATTTCCAGTAATCAAAAATAAAGGGGTGCTATCTAAATATGCATCATATAAAGGTGTAATCATATTTGTAACTCCTGGACCTGATGTTGTAATAATACAACCGGGTTGATTAGAAATTTTTGCGTATCCTTGTGCGCTATGTCCTGTCATTTGTTCATGTCTATTTGCAAGAAATGGAATATTTTGTTTATGAATTTCATTAAGTAAGTGAAGATTAGCACCACCTGAATAACCAAACAATTGATCAACATTTTTTGATTTTAAAAAATGTAAAATAAATTCACTTCCTGTAATCATTTCAATAAAAGAAAAAAATTTCATATTTTTTATTTTTTTTAAATAAAATATTAAAAATCAATTTTTTTATTAAAAATTATTAATATCAATATTTCTATCAGTTAAAAACTCAGAATCAATAACAGAATTATTATTTATATTGACATTAATATATGGATTTAAGATTATTTCATAAATACATTCAGACATTAAATTATAGTTAGGATTTTTATTTTTAGACCAAACACTATTTGTAAATATATTTTCATTTTCTAAGCTTTTTAGGGAATGCATATATTTGGTTTGTAAAATATTTTGAGATGAAATAGATTTAAAATGCAAAGGAGGAGATACAAATATAACATGACCACCATTATTCATAGATGGAATTAAGAAATTTGTAATTTTTTTATAACAATTATTTTGAGGATTATCTTCGTTATGAATTATAATATTAGGTTTAATTTTTTCGCTGTGAAGAAAAAAAAGAAAATCATTAATACTAGAATTACAATTTGTATTTAAATGAAAACCTTCAACATTACGATGAGAATACAAATTTTCAATAAAAGATATTTTTTGAAAAGAGTCACAAGTAAAGGTAAGAGGAATATTTTGATTTGCAAATCTAGAAATTAGATTGAATCCAACACCTTTTGTTGCATTTGTGATTAATAATTTCATATTTTTAAAAATGAAATTTTTTTTTTAAGAATCAATTTTTTAATATGAATAAAATTATTTTATTTTTGTGTGTTAAAGATTTAAATTTTTTTTATAATAATAGATAAGATGAAAAAAAAATATATATTTGTATTATGTCCACCATACCAAGGATCAACAATAATAGTTAATTTATTGAATAGCTCAAATAATGTTTCAACATTTTTAGATTGTAAAACATGGGCAGGAGAATCTCAGTGGTTATATAAAAAACATGGAGATAAATATTTTGAAAAACATAGGTGGAATTCAAATTATAAATTAAATATGAAATTAGTAGATAAGGTATTTAATATTTATTTAGATAAAGATAAAGAAATATGGGTAGAAAAAAGCCCTTCATCTATTTGTAGGGCAAAGATGTTTCAGGATTATTTTTCTAAATTAGGTGATGTGTATTTTATTGTTTCAATTAGAAATCCTTATTCTACAGGACATTATGGTGCTAATAAATGGATTAAATTTGCACAATATCAAAAATATAATTTAGAAAATTTAAATAATGTAATTTCAATAAGTTACGAGGAGTGTTGTAATGATTTAGAAAAAGTTATTTCAAAAATAACAAATAAAATTCCTGAATTAGGTAAAATATTTAATAATAATAGTCATCAAACAACTAAAAATGAAAGGAGAAAATTAATACATTCTAATAAAATAAATAGAGTTCTAAACAAAAATGGGAAAAACAAAATTTTAAAGAAAAATATCAATTTACTTGAATATTTTGGATATAATATTATTGATTAATTTTTAGATGCTTTG
>MDTC01026119.1_pt1 | contig 11846 bp, 13 predicted proteins | sample 811181 | NCBI WGS metagenome assembly MDTC01 (sample SAMN05326644, study PRJNA326480) | marine metagenome | isolation source: seawater | place: Pacific Ocean: North | collected 2011
CTTTTTTAGTACGAAAGGTAAAATTGTTAAAGGTGTTGCAGTTAATGGATGTCGGTATGATCCGATAATCAAAATGCCAGACGGGAAATCCTTTTTATATAGTGGAGCTGAAATATCAAGAAAAGAAGCTAGAAAAAGATGTTTTACAAACGAAGCAGGCAAAGGTAAAAATAGAAAAAAATTAAATGAAGCTGTTAATTTAACTATTACTTTTTTTAAAGATAATCTGAATTAGTTTTTTTTTCTTTTAAAACTTCCCTTCCCTTTTTTAGGTTTAACAACTCGTTTTCTGTATTTTTTTGTAAAAAGATCTAATGCAATTTTATTTCTTTTTCTCATAATGAATATCCAAAGTCATCATTAGAAATAAAATTATCATCATTAAATTTAGATTTAATTTTTTTTCTTAATCTATAAATATGAGTCTCTACAGTATGTGTATCTGCTTCTTCAGCATACTTCCAAACTTCTTTTAAGATTTTATTTTTAGGAAAAGATTCATTTTTACTTAAAAATAATTCTAAAAGTTTAACCTCTTTTTCGGTTAATAAAATATAATTTAAATTTTTCGATAATTTTTTTTCATTTTTATCAAGAATATAGCTTTTAATTTTTATCGAGGAATTTTTATTGAAATTTTTTTTTGAAAATGAATTTTTTACTATTAGGTTAATTTCTTCAACAGATGCAGGTAATAATAATTTATCTGAAAAAAAATTTAATTCAGCATGAATATTGTTGCAGACTAGTATCTTAATTATGTTATTATTGGAAATTATATCTTTACTTATAAGGTCCTCTTTTAAACAATCTTCATGGATTAACATAATGTCATAATTATCAAATATTTCTTTATTAATATCTTTATTGATAGTGGTTAATTTAAAATTGAAATAATCTTTAAGTTCTTCGAGTGAAGTGTTAAAGTTTGTAGAACCACAAGCTATTACATTTGTTTTATGCATATTTATATAAAAAATAAAAAACTACTTATTAAAGGTTATAATGTAAAATGTGCAATTGGTAAAAGAGGAATTGGAAATAAAAAGAAAGAAGGTGATCAAATAACCCCAAAAGGGAAATACAAAATAAAGTTGATTTTATTCAGAAATGATCGAATTTCTAATTTTAAATCTAATATACTAAAATTATCAATTAAGAAGGATATGGGTTGGTGTGATGATCCAAGATCAACGAAATACAATAAACTTATCAAATTCCCTTTTGATTATAGTGCAGAAACACTTCATAGAGCTGATAATATTTATGACATTATTCTAGTGTTAGATTTTAATTGTAAACCCACGCGCAAAAATAGAGGTAGTGCTATTTTCATACATATTGCTAAAAAAAATTATAAAAGTACTGAGGGCTGTGTGGCTATAAGTAAACCATACATGAAAAAGCTAATTAACTATATCAATAAGGAAACAATTGTTCATATTAATTAAAATCTTTTGCCAAAAATTGAACTACCAATTCTTAAATAAGTAGATTTATATTTTATTGCTTCCATATAGTCAGAGGACATTCCCATGCTTAATTCTTTTAATCCTAATGAGAAATTTAATTCTGACAAACTTTTAAAATATTTATTTACTTTATCGTTATTAGGGGGGATAGCCATCAAACCTATAATATTCATATTATTTTCTCTGCTACAGTAACTATAAAAACTATCAACTTCACTATAAGGAATACCAGATTTTTGCTGTTCATTTCCAATATTTACCTGAATAAAATAGTTAATTTTTTTACCAATATCTTCTTGGGTTTTAGATAAAACATCAGCTAATTTTTGATTATCAAGGGAATGAATATAGTCGAAAACTTGAACAGCTTTTTTTGCTTTATTACTTTGCAATTTACCAATCATATGTAGTTTTATATCTTTTTTTTTCTGCCTTATTTCTTTCCATTTTACTTCTGCTTCCTGCACCTTATTTTCACCAAAATGAATATGTCCAAATTCAATTAAAGGCATAATATAATCAAGAGTAAAAGTTTTACTTACGGCAATTATTTTGATTAAGTTCTTTTTATCTTCTTCACTAATATTAGATTTTATTTTCTTAAGTCTTTCGATTATGATGTCCATATGTTTACCCTAAAAAATAAATACTTTTTAATCATAGAAAATACCAAAGATATAGATCTAAGTAATATAAAAATTTCAAATAAGTTCATAATTATCTATAGGAATCAAAAAGAAATTAAAAATACTGATAAATTGATGCAATTTAGAAGAATTTGCAAATGTAAAAAGATAGATTTTTATGTTGCTAATAATGTTAAATTAGCAAAGATTTTAAAATCTGATGGCTTATATATATCTGCTTACAATAAAAAACTAAATTTAAATAACTTAAAAAATTATAATTTTAAAATAATTGGGTCTGCTCACAATACAAAAGAGTTAAATATTAAACATTTACAAGGCTGTTCCAGCATAATATTTTCTAGATTATTTAAAACTTCCTATAAATTTAAAACAAGTTTTTTAGGTATAATACGATTTAATTTGTTTAAATTATCTAGGAAAGAATGCTTGATTCCGCTAGGAGGAATTAACTTATCTAATTTAAATAAATTAAAATTAGTAAAATCTAATGGCTTTGCATTTATGTCTGCAATTAAAAGAGAGAGAATGCTTAATAGACTTTTTTAGATCGTATAAAAAAAAAGGGGCGATAAATCGCCCCTTTTAAATATTCGAATTACGTTAATTAAAACGCAAATGACATAGCGATAATTGTTTCGTTAGCATCATCACCGTTTACGTAACCTACATTCTCGTATGCAGCTCTAGCTATTGAAAGAGTTGCACCACCCATAGAATAAGCAGCCTGGATTGAATCCATCTCTATATCATATGCTGTAGTTGCGCTTGTTTGGTATGAAGCTTCTGAAGTTTCTCTTGTTATAGAAACAGACAAATCATCATTTACTGCGTAACCAAGTGACATACCAGTATTTTCATAGTATTCCACTGTAGTTCCACCAGCTGTTCTTGTAGATGTATCAGTTTCTGGAGCCTTGTATGATTTACCATAACCAACTGTAGCGTTTCCTATTGCATATTTAATTGCATAAGCTCCGCCTTCTTCTAATGCCTCTTCGATTGCTGATCCATCATCATAATCGTTAACGCTATAGTAAGAAGCACTTAATGTTAAACCGTCTACTAAACCAGTAGAAGTTAGAGAGTACTCTTCCATAGAGTTTCCTGAAGAAGCTGTTGTGTTACCACTTTGACCATCTTTTTTTTGTTGACCATAAGCTAAGCTTATTGTCGTTCCTAATGGAAGTTCTGGTGTGTGGTACTGTAAAGATGCGTATGCACCTGCATCAGATGGGTAAATAATACCTTCACTGTAGCCTGTGTCAGACATTTTTGTATATGCTGAAGCGTCCCAACCGTATTTTTTGTTGTTTCCACACTCAGATACACAAACTTTAACTGTACCTAATTCACCCATAGTTAGTGATAATTGAGTATCATCATTGTTAGCTTGTCCATTTGTATTAGTATCTCCCGAACCGCTACCACTAGTTGCTGGATCTAGTTCCATAGAGTAACTCCATGTGTAACCGTTTGCCATTTCACCACTTGCCGTGAAATTAAGTTCGTTTGTAACACCAATACCATTATCTGCTTGATCACCGCTTACAGCATTGTAAGTAGCTTTTGCAGAACCATTAACTGTTAACTCACCTGCGTTAACAGAAAACATTAATGCTAATGAAGTAACTGAAACGAATAATATTTTCATTATGTTTTTCATTGTTTTCCTTTTTGTTGTTTTTGTTTTAATAATTAAAACAGGGTGAAATTAACACCTTTGCTTACATTTATTAGAAGAATATCTAAAGATATTGACTTTATTAATTAACTGTTGCATAAATACAACATTAAAAAAGGTCTAATTATCAACTAAAATTTCATGTTCTTGGAATTTTTTTGTTTTTTAGACCCCTTTCGCATAAAGATTAGTTAATTATGACAAAAAAAATAGCATTAATTGTTATTATCTCTTTTTTTCTTAACGCTTGTAATGCACTAAAACCGGAAAAAGTTGATGCGAGGAAAGTTCCTACTTCTGCTGAAGAACGTGCAAAGAAAAATATTAAGCAAGGTGGAGGTTTTAATCCTGGTAGCTTACTAGGAAGAGGTAATACTAATTTCGAGTTTAGTTCATCCAATCCAATGTGGCGTGCATCTTTAGAAATTTTAGATTTTATACCTATGAGTACAGTTGACTACTCAGGAGGAATGATAATTTCTGATTGGTATACGGGTGACAGCAACAATGCAAATGAGTCAATTAAAATATCGATTAGATTCCTATCAAATGAAATACGGAGTGATAGTTTAAAAATTATTGTACATAAAAAAAATTGTTCTGGTGAAAAAAACTGTAGAGTTTCATTATTAGATAATTCAAAAATTACTCAAGAGTTAAGAGCTTCAATTTTACGTAAAGCTTCAGTATTGGAAAAAGAGTCAAAAGATAAGAAAAAGAGATAGTCCGTTCATGGAAAGAGTTAATTTTCAAGCTATTGAAAAAAAATGGCAAAATAAATTTGCCACTACGAAACTTAATAATCAAAATGGCAAAAAGTTCTACTGCCTAGAAATGTTTCCGTACCCATCAGGGAAAATTCATATGGGGCATGTTAGAAATTATACTATAGGTGATGTTATCGCCCGTTTTAAATACTTAAAAGGCTTTAATGTTTTACACCCTATGGGGTGGGACGCTTTTGGATTACCGGCTGAAAATGCAGCAAGACTTAATAATCTTAATCCTAAAGATTGGACAAATGAAAATATTATAATTATGAAACGCCAATTGAAAATGCTTGGATTGTCAATAGATTGGGATTTAGAAGTCTCAACTTGCGATGAAAATTATTACAAACACCAACAAGAACTTTTTATCGATTTTTATAATCTTGGATTAGTTTCTAGAAAAGAAACATATGTTAACTGGGACCCTGAGGAAAAAACAGTTTTAGCTAATGAACAAGTTATAAACGGCAGAGGTTGGAGATCAAACGCAATTGTAGAAAGAAAAAAGTTATCCCAATGGTTTTTTAATATTACAAATTTTTCTAATGAACTTTTAAAAGACCTGGAAAAACTAAATGGATGGCCAGATAAAGTAAAATTAATGCAAAAAAATTGGATTGGTAAATCAATAGGATGTGAGCTTGATTTTAAAATTCAAGGTCATAATAATAATCTTAAAATTTTTACTACAAGACCCGATACTATTTTCGGAGCAAGTTTTATAGCGATTTCGATTGATCATGATCTATGTAAAAATATGAAAAAAAATTCTGAATTTAATGCGTTCAAATTAAAATGCTCTAAAACTGGAACTACTGAAGAAGCTATAGCTAATGCAGAAAAATTTGGATTTAATACAAAGCTTTTTGCTGAACATCCCTTTATTAGTGGCAAAAAACTTCCGGTCTATGTTGCAAACTTTGTTTTAATGGATTATGGAAATGGAGCAATTTTTGGATGTCCCGCTCATGATCAACGAGATTTTGATTTTGCAAAAAAATATAAGCTTCCTATTATTAAAGTTGTATCGGACAAAAATGGTAGTGATGATGGTGAAAGCATGAAAGAAGCCTATACAGGTATAGGAAAAATTATTAACTCTCAATTTCTTAATGGATTAAATATAGACGAAGCTAAAAAAAGTATTATTCATAAAATCGAGGAAAAAAAAATTGGAAAAAAACAAACTCTTTTTAGATTAAAAGATTGGGGAATTTCAAGACAACGATACTGGGGATGTCCAATACCAATGATTTATTTAGAGGATGGTTCAGTTGTGCCAGTTGATAAAAGTGAATTACCTATAAAACTTCCCGAAGATGTCAACCTTCAATCCGCTGGGAATCCTTTAGCCAATCATCCTAATTGGAAGCACACTACTCATAAAAAGTCAGGTAAGTCAGCAATTCGAGAAACAGATACACTTGATACTTTTGTAGACTCTTCTTGGTATTTTTTAAGATTTTGCTCACCTAACAATATCAAATCACCATTTGATATTAATAAAGTGAATTATTGGATGCCAGTTGATCAATATATTGGTGGCGTAGAACATGCTATTTTGCATCTTTTATATTCACGTTTTTTTATGAAAGCGATTAAAAAATCTAATGATAAAATTGAGTGTTCTGAACCATTCAAAAAATTATTTACTCAAGGAATGGTATGCCATGAAACATATCGTGATAAAAATGGTAACTGGCTATATCCAGAAGATATTGAAAAAAGTAATAATAAAAAAACTATAAAAAAATCAGACAAATCTGAAGTTATAGTTGGGCCTTCAGAATCGATGTCAAAATCAAAAAAGAACACAATAGATCCTGAAATTATGATTAAACAATTTGGTGCAGATGCTATTAGATGGTTTATTTTATCTGATAGCCCTCCTGAAAAAGATATTCAATGGTCTGCCGCTGGAGTTGTGTCATCAAATAAATTTTTGCAAAAGATTTGGAATTTAAATCAATCAATTTTAAATAGGGTAGAAAGCAAAACTAATGGGGAAAATGAAAACAAATTCAAAGATAAAATGGATATATTTATTTATAAAATAGACGCTTCAATAGAAAATTTTCAATTAAATGTTGCTATTGCACAATTTTATGAAGCTTATAAGTTTTTTAATGAGGCTCTTAAATTACAATTAAGCAATAAGATTATAATTGGTGGTATTGTAAAATTAATGAAATTGATGATACCATTTGTTCCGCATCTAGCACATGAGTGTTTGTCTAATTTAAAATGTCAAACCATTAATAAGTGGCCTGATATCAATAAAGAAATATTTGATAATATTAAGGTAAATTTAGTGGTACAAATTAATGGTAAAACTAGAGATGTTTTAAATGTTCAAAAAGATATCGCAGAAACAGAATTAAATAAATTAATAAAAGTTTCTGCAAAAGCAAGTAAATACTTAAATAATAAAAAAATAATAAAAACAATCTTTGTTAAAAATAAAATAATAAATTACATTATTAAAAATTAATGAATAAATTTATAAACATTTTTTTTCTTATTTTGTGTCTAAATTTAACCTCAAATTGCGGCTTTAAAATTATAGATCAAAAAAAAAAGAGTAATTTTAATATCGAAGAAATTAATACTTACGGTAACAAAAGAATAAATTTTAAAATTAAGAACAATTTATTATTGAATTCTAAAAATAATGATGAAAATTTATTAATTATAGATTTAAAAACAAAAAAAATTAAAAAAATTAAAGAGAAAAATATTAAAAATGAGATTACAAAATATCAAATTACTATAAATTCCCAAATCAAATTAAACTCACTTAAAAATAATAAAATTTATGAATTTGGAATATCAACAGTCGGTGACTTTTTGGTTGCAAACAATAATTCAACAACTGTAAATAATGAAAAAAAATTAGTTGATAATTTAGTAGAGCAAGTTTCAGATAATATAATTAATGAAATAATTAAAAAATTAAATGATAATTAAAAGTTATATTATTGAACAAAGTCCAATGTCTCTAAAAAATTATAAGATGTTTTTATTTTATGGTGAAAACCAAGGGTTAAAAAAAGAATTTAAAGAAAATTTGAAAAAAATTAATGTTAAGACAGAAATTCTAAATTTATTTCAAGACGAAATAATCAAGAATAAAAATATATTATTCAGAGAGATAATAAATAAATCACTGTTTGATGACAAAAAGGTTATTTTTATTAATGAAATAAACGATAAAATTTTTGAAATATTAAATGAAGTTATGGATAATGTGCAGGAAGAAAGAGTTTATCTTTTTGCTGATATTCTTGATAAAAAATCTAAATTAAGAAATTATTTTGAAAAATCTAAAGATTTTGGTATTTCTGCATGCTATCAAGATAATGAAATATCCATTAAAAAATTAATATCTAATAAACTTGGAAATTTTAAAGGACTCACTTCTGAAATAATTAATTTAATAATTCAAAGTACTAATTTAGATCGAAATAAAGTTAACAATGAAATTGATAAAATAAAAAGCTACTTTAATAATAAGCAACTAAATCTAGAAAAAATTGATGAACTACTGAACGTATCAACTAATAGTGACTTTAATTTATTAAAAGATGCTGCTTTAAACGGTAATAAAAATACTACAAATAGATTACTTGCGGATACTGTCTTCGAAATAGAAAATAATGTTTATTATTTAAATTCTATTAATCAAAGAATAAATAAATTTAAAGAAATTAAAAATTTAAAAATAAATAATTCAAACATTGAGACAATAGTATCAAGTTTAAAACCACCTGTATTTTGGAAAGATAAACCAATTCTAATTGAACAGTTAAAAAAATGGGATAAGAACAAAATACAAATAGCTCTAAAAAAAACTTATGAAACTGAGATTAAAATTAAATCTAATTCGTCAATAAGAAAAGATCTTCTTATAAAGAATTTAATAGTTAATCTTTGCGAAACTGCTAACGCTTCTTGAGTAAATCTGAAATAAATTGGAATTGTTCCAAATTTTGATATTCAATCACTACTTTACCAGAATTATTACTCTTATTCATAATGTTTACTTTCAAACCTAGAGTATCTTCAATTTTTTGCCTCTCACTTAAAATATTAGCATCAAGTTTAGAACCCGTCTTTTGAACTCCTTTTTTTTCTCTAGTTAAAAGTTCAACACTTCTAGCACTTAATTTTTTTGATACTATTTCTTCAGCAATTTCTGCAGCATTAGATATTCCAATTAATGGTCTAGCTTGTCCTGCTGTAAGATTGCCCTCTACAATCATTCCAATTACGTCTTCAGGAAGAGTTAACAATCTCAAAGTATTACTGACATGGCTTCTACTTTTTGACATGAATTGTGCTATTTTTTCATGATCATAATTAAATTCATCCGAAAGCCTTCTATAAGCCTTTGCTTCCTCAATAACATTCAGATCATCTCTTTGAATATTTTCAACAATAGCAACTTCAAGGGACTCATTATCATTTAAGTCTAGAACAGTAATTGGAACTTCGTGTAAGCCTGCTTTTTGAGCAGCTAGCCACCTTCTTTCACCTGCTATTATCTCATATCTTTCAGAATTATTTTTGTCTGGTCTTACTGCAATTGGTTGGATTATGCCGTTTTTTTTTATTGATTGTGATAATTCTTCTAGCTTCAACTCATTAAAATTTTCCCTAGGTTGATATGGATTTCTGTTTAAATCTCCTATTAAAGCTTTAATTGTATTGCCGGTTATTTTTTGTTCTTTTGTTTCAAGTTTTTCATCGCCAAATAATGCTGATAAACCTCTTCCTAAACCCTTTTTTTTTGATGAGCTCATGCAGCACTTTCAACTTCTAAATTTTTTTTTTTCATAAATTCTTCTGCTAAAATGAAATATGACTTACTTCCTACGCAACTCCTATCATATACTACACATGGCAAACCGTGAGATGGTGCTTCTGACAGTCTTACATTTCTCGGAATAACAGTTTGATAAACTTTTTCTTTAAAGTAGCTTCTTGCTTCTTTGTCTACTTGAGAAGAAAGTTTATTACGTTTGTCAAACATAGTTAAGAGAATTCCTCTCACTTTTAATTTTGGATTTAAATTCACTTTAATTCGATCTATTGTTTTTACTAACTGTGTTATTCCTTCTAATGCAAAAAATTCTGTTTGAAGTGGAACTAACAGTTCATCGGAAGCTACTAAAGCCATTATAGTTAACAAGCTCAAAGAAGGAGGGCAATCTATAAAAATATTATCATATTTTGATAATAAATTTTTTTCTGTTTCTAATATTTTTTTTAGAACAAACGCTCTATCAGAATCATTTGCGGTTTCAACTTCTAAACCAGATAAATTTACATTTGATCCGATAACATCTAAATTTTTTACATCTGATTTCTGGATGACATCCTCTAAATTCTTTTTTTTAATTAACAAGTTATAAATATTTTTTTCTTCATCATTGTTCGATCTGCCTAGACCTGTTGTGGCATTGCCTTGTGGATCTAAGTCTATGATAAGATTATTTTGACCCAAAATGGACAATGATGCTGCAAGATTAATTACAGTTGTAGTTTTACCTACTCCTCCTTTTTGGTTTATAACTGCTATTTTAGATTTACTATTCATTCACCTAACTTTTATTACAATTATTTTCGAATCAACGTCTGTAATACTGTTTTCAAGTTTATAACTGTAATTATGGGCTAATGATACATTATTTATTTCAGCTTGTGCATTTTTACCCTTTAATATTATTATTTTATGAGGTTTTTTACACTTTTCACGTGAAATTTTAATTATTTGATCAAGTTTTTTAAAAGCTCTAGTTACTATTAAATCTGCAGAAATTGTATCGTTGTATACATTTTCCCCTATTTCAAAGTGAATGTTTAATTTCATCTTAACTTTAGTCAAAAAATCTCTTTTAATTGGTGATTTTTCGTATAGTTTCACGTGGAATTTTAGATTTTTATTAAAAATAGCTAAAACAATGCCTGGAAATCCAGCGCCTGAACCAAGATCTACTAATGAAGCTCCATCTTCCATCTTATAAAATTTAATTAATTGTGCTGAATCTAGGATATGCCTAGACCATATTAAATTTTCTGTACTTTTAGAGATCAAATTATACCTTGTGTTATAATCCAAAAGCATGGATCTAAAGGTGCTAAGCTTACTTATGTCGTCATTAGAGAATTTGAGAGAATTCTTAATTAATTCTTTGGCCTCATCTTCGCTCATTAGGCAGAAACTTTGTATTTATTTTTTTTTATATAGGATAAAAGTATGATAGCTGCTGCTGGAGTGACACCGTCTATTCTTAGAGCCTGACCAAGTGTTGTAGGTCTCACATCCTTTAATTTAGACTTAATTTCATTTGATAATCCACTCAAAGCGTCATAATTTAGACTATCCGGAATAACAATCTTCTCATCTTTCTTGAAGGACATTATATCATTTGACTGTCTGCTAAGATAACCAAGGTAGTGAGCGTCAATTTCAACCTGCTTATCAAGTGACCTCTCAAACTCTGGAATATTAGTAAATACTCGCCTTATTTTAGCCATATTTATATTTCTTTGACCAATCACCTCTAATGCTGATCTCTTAACCCCATCCATAGCTATTTTAATATCAAATTTCTTAGCTTCATTAGGAGAAATAAAATTTGATTTAAGAGAATTAGTTAACAAAATTAATTTTTTATGTTTATTTAAAAAAATATTTTCTCGTTCTTTATTAACTAAATTATTTTTTATTCCTAATAAAGTTAATCTTTGATCGGCATTATCTGCTCGCAAAGTTAAACGGTATTCAGCTCTAGATGTAAACATTCTATATGGTTCTGACACACCCTTAGTAATTAAATCATCTATCATCACTCCAATGTATGAGTTAGATCTATCTAAAATAAATTCATTGCGATCTAGAACCTTAAGAGCAGCGTTAGCTCCAGCTATCAAACCTTGTGCTGCTGCTTCCTCGTAACCAGTAGTTCCATTGATTTGTCCTGCAAGATATAAAGATTTAATTTTTTTAGTTTCTAAAGTTACTTTAAGCTCTCTTGGATCAACATAATCATACTCAATAGCGTAGCCAGCTCTTTTCATCTTAACGTGCTCTAAACCCTTTATATTAGCTAATATTTGGAGCTGCACATCTTCCGGAAGAGACGTAGAAATACCATTTGGGTAAACAGTATTGTCGTTTAATCCTTCTGGTTCTAAAAAAATTTGATGTTTTTCCTTTTCTTTAAATTTAACAATCTTATCCTCTATAGCAGGACAATATCTAGGACCA
>MDTC01073486.1_pt1 | contig 11846 bp, 8 predicted proteins | sample 811181 | NCBI WGS metagenome assembly MDTC01 (sample SAMN05326644, study PRJNA326480) | marine metagenome | isolation source: seawater | place: Pacific Ocean: North | collected 2011
GAAACGCTACAAGATGAAGAAGTCCATCAACCAGTGGGCCTTCCCCTACCCGGAGCGAATGAACCTGCGGGAATGCATGCAACTGGCCAAGGACGCGGGGTTCGACGGGATCGAATTGAACTACGACTTGGACAACGACCTCTCTCCGAAGAGCGGCACCAAGGAGTATCATGCCATACGCAAGATGGCCGATGAAATCGGCATCGCCATAAGCGGACTCTGCTCCTTCCTCTTCTGGCCCTACCCGTTGACCAGCAACGAACCGAAAGAAAGAAAGCGGGGCTTTGAGTTGGCAGGGCTCATGACCAAGGCCGCCCACGACCTCGGGGTGGAGAACCTGCTGGTAGTGCCCGGTGCCGTCCACATGCCATGGCGGGAAGACCATGACCCCACCCCCAACGACGTTTGCGACAAGCGGGCCCGCGAAGCCATCGGGAAACTTCTCCCTACCGCCGAAAAGCTGAAGGTGAAGCTAAATATGGAGAACATCTTCTTCAACGGCTTCCTGCTCTCACCCGAGGAAATGAACGACTTTGTCGATCCTTTCGGCAGCGAGTACGTGAATGTTCATTTCGATACCGGCAACATCATGCTGTTCCAGTTTCCCGAGCACTGGATACCCCAGCTCGGCAAACGCATCCAAAACGTCCACCTCAAGGAATTCTCCAAGAAAGGCACCGACCATTCACTGGAATCCTTTCGCCCTCTACTCGACGGCACCACCAACTGGCCCGCGGTGATCGAGGCATTCGCGAAAACCGGTTACGACGGCTACCTCACTTTCGAGTACTTCCATCCTTATCCCCATTACCCGGAAGCTCTGATCCATCAAACCGCCGATTCCCTTGACCGCATGCTCGGAATTCATTCGTAAGAAAATTATGACCCGATTCTCCATCCCTCTCTTGTGCTCTCTGTTCGCGACCTCCATCGCTCATGCGAAACTCAAGGTGTTCGTGCTTGCCGGACAGTCCAACATGCAAGGAGCCGGGCAGGTGGAAATGAAGGAGAACAGCCGTAACGGAGGTCAAGGCACCTTGGCCCATCTGGTCAAAAATGAGAAGACGGCCAAGAAGTACGCCCACTTGGTGAACAAAAAAGGCGAGTGGATCACCCGACAGGACGTCTGGATCCGCTACGACGACCGCCAGGACGGCTTGCGTCCCGGATTTGGTTTCCGCAACACAAGCATAGGTCCAGAGTTGGGGTTCGGCACGGTGGTGGGAGATGACATCGACGAACCCGTGTTACTCATCAAGACATGCTGGGGAGGCAAAAACGTGATGGTTGATTTCCGCTCTCCTTCAGGGGGCATGCCACCGAAAACCTTGATGGAACGGATGCTGGCAGGTAAAAAGAAGCGAGAACCGGATGCCACCATGAAAGACGTCGAGGCCCAAGTTGGATTCTACTATCGGGAGATGATTCGGTTGGTGAACGAAACGCTCAAGGACATCAAAAAGTACTACCCCGCCTATGACGGCAAAGGGTACGAGTTGGTCGGATTCGGGTGGCACCAAGGCTGGAACGACGGAGGCAGCATGGACAACGTCAATGCATATGAGGAAAACCTGAGCAATATCATCAAGGATCTTCGCAAGGAGTGGAACGCGCCCAACCTGCCCATGGCTATCGGGGTAAGCGGCTTCGGCGGACGCAATCAGAAGGTAGATCGCCGCCTCGGCATCATCGCCGCCCAACACGCAGTGGCGAAACGCAAGGAATTCAAGGGTACGGTCGCCAGCGTGGAGACCCGCGACTTCTTTCGCCCAGCCGAAGTATCTCCTTCACGACAAGGGTATCACTGGAACGGCAACGCCGAAACCTTTTATCTCATCGGCGAAGGCATGGGGCAGGCCATGGTAAAGTTGCTTGAGAAATGAAAGCTCTTCGCGCCAAAGCCGCATTCACCGCGGCACTTGCTTTCATTCAGCTCAGCCTGTCGGCGGAAACAGAAAATTGGTGGTCCCGAAAGCCGCTAGTCGAGCTCAAGCTTCCTCTCGAAAATTCATGGACGCGCAACGAAGTCGACCGTTTTATTCTGGCTAAGATGAAAGCAAACGACCTGCGGCCTTCGCAAGAAGCGTCCCCCCTCGCCCTTGTTCGACGGGTAACCCATGACCTAACCGGTCTGCCACCGACTCCGCAGGAAACGGAAGATTTCATGAAAGCTTACGGGAAAGATTCCGACAAAGCCTATGAAGAACTGGTTGACCGGCTGCTTGCCTCTCCTCGCTACGGCGAACGTTTCGCCCGACACTGGCTCGATGTGGCCAAGTACGCCGACACCTGCGGCTACGACAAAGACAAGCTAAGGCCTAACGCCTGGCCTTACCGCGACTACGTCATACGCTCTTTCAACGAAGACAAGCCCTATGCCCGGTTCGTGCAGGAACAAGTGGCGGGAGACGCCCTCTTTCCCGATGAACCGGATGGTATACTCGGCCTCGGTTTTCTGGCCGCGGGCCCTTGGGACTTTATCGGTCACGCCGAGGTTCCCGAATCCAAGATCGACGGCAAGGTGGCCCGTAACTTGGACCGTGACGATATGGTTTCCAATGTCTTCAACACCTTTTGCGCCGTAACCATCCAGTGCGCTCGCTGCCATGAGCACAAGGGAGACCCCATCGGGCAGGAGCATTACTACAGCTTGCAGTCGATCTTCGCCGCGGTGGACAAGGCGGACCGCAAGTACGGAAACGATGTTGCAACGGAGAAAAAACGCTCAGACTTTGAGAAAGAGCTGGTTCGACACAAGGGAGAGAAGACCAAGATCGACAAAGAGATCAAAGAGCAAGGCGGAGAAACACTAGCCAAGCTCGATTCGCAAATCAAGAGGTTGCAATCCAAGACTAAATTATCCACTAAACGACCGGAGTTCGGATACCATAGCAAGGTCGAGAATTCCCCCGACAAAGTAAAATGGGTGCAAGTGGATCTTGGGGAACGAGTAGATATGAAGGAAATCATCCTGCATGCATGCCATGACGACCACAACAATATTGGGGCAGGTTTTGGATTTCCCGTGCGGTTCCAGATAATCGCCTCCAACCGGGCCGATTTCTCGCGATCTCAAGTATTGATGGACGAATCAGGCCGAGACTTTGCCAATCCCGGATTGGTTCCCATCGAGCACGGGGTTCAGTCTTCCGCCCGCTACATTAGAGTGAAGGCAACCAAATTGGCTCCCAGATCCAACGACTTCATATTCGCCTTGGCCGAACTGGAGGTCCTTGACGGAAATGACAAAAATCGAGCCCTCAAGGCCAAGGTTTCCTCGATCGACTCGATTGAGGCCCCAAATCGCTGGAGACGGTCCAACTTGACCGACGGTATCTGGGCCCAAGGATCGGACAAGGCATCCACCCGGGCAATCGCCAAGTTGAACAAGGAAAAGGCCGCGCTGATGGCCAATCTCCAGACTCCCGAGCGAATGAAACGCCTGACGGAACTGGAAAATGCGATCAAGCAAACGAACGGTAAGATCGCCGGAATCCCCAAGGGTAATATGGTCTATGCAGTCGCAACGCACTTCAAACCCCAAGGGAACTTCAAGCCGACCAACGGCAAACCCCGCCCCATTCGTTTTCTGCACCGAGGCGACGTCACCCAACCGGGAGACGAAGTTAATCCGGGCACATTGCCCATATTCAAGGAGGAAGCATGGCAATTCGATCTTCCCGAGAAGCACGACGAATCAGCAAGAAGAGCCGCTCTCGCCAAATGGTTGGTCCGCAAGGATCATCCACTCACTTGGCGAACAATCGCCAACCGCGTCTGGCAATGGCATTTCGGGCAAGGCCTTGTCCCCTCCCCCAACGACTTCGGCGAGCTTGGCCAAACTCCCAGCCATCCCGAACTACTCGACTGGCTTGCCCTTCGTTTCCGGAACCAAGGTGGGTCTTTCAAGAAAATGCACAAGCTGCTCGTCATGAGCGCCACCTATCGGCAGTCCTCGACGGGTAACGAAACCTTTGCCAAGGCGGATTCCGGAAATCGCCTGCTTTGGCGCATGAATCGTAGGAAACTATCCGCCGAGGAAATTCGGGACGCCATCCTCTCCGTCAGCGGAAAGCTCAATCTGGAGATGGGGGGGCCCGGCTACTATCTCTTCGCCTTGGAAAAAACGGCCCACTCTCCCCATTACGAATACCACAAGTTCAATCCCGAGGATGCCAAGAGCCACCGACGCTCCATTTATCGTTTCATCGTGCGTTCGCAACCGAACCCCTTCATGACCACCTTGGATTGCGCCGACTCCTCCCAAAGTACACCCAAACGCAACGAGACCCTCACCGCCCTGCAAGCCCTCAGCCTGCTGAACAACAAATTCAGCATAGCCATGGCGCGCCACTTCGCATCCCGCCTAGAAAAGGAAGCCGATGAACTGGCCAAGCAAGTCAAACGGGGACATATATTGGTTACCGGCAGAGTTCCTAGTAACGAAGAAGAAAACCTTCTTATGAGATATGCCGATGAGCATGGTTTGCAAAACCTATGCCGGGCCTTATTCAATCTTTCCGAGTTCACTTATATTGACTAAAATGAATTCAATTGAATCACGCAGAGATTTTCTCAAGCAATCCAGCTTCGGCGGATTGGCCTTGTCCTCGATGCTGGCCGGAGACCCCCTATCGGCCTCCGATCCGGCCGTCACCCAAGGGCTCCATCACCCACCTAGAGCAAAACGAGTCATCCAACTTTTCATGGCGGGAGCGGCAAGCCATTTGGACATGTTCGACTACAAGCCCGAACTGGTCAAGAGGCACGGCGAGAAATCAGATTTCGGTGAACATGTGGAAGCCTTTCAGAATGGGCTCGGACCATGGATGAAATCACCCTTTGCATTCAAGCGATACGGACGTTGCGGTAAGCTCATGAGTGACATCGTGACCCCTCTCGGTAAAGTGGTCGACGACATGGCCTTCGTTCACAACATGATAGGCAAGACAGGGGTCCACAGTCAGGCTACATATTTGCAAGCCACCGGTTTTCAATTGCCCGGTTTTCCCGGAGCCGGATCTTGGGTAAGCTATGGCTTGGGCTCCGAAAACGAAGACCTTCCGACCTTCGTAGTGCTGCCGGATCATCGAGGCTTCGCTTCCAACGGACCGAAGAATTGGGGGTCCGCGTTTCTGCCCACTCACACCCAAGGGACTACCATCTTTCCGCAGCGCAAGAACCCCATCGAGGATCTTCACCCTCATGCCGAATACGTCACCGAGGGCAGTCACCGGGAAGGCATCGATTTGATCAATCGATTAAACCAACTTCACAGAAAAAGCCGTCCAGGGGACTCAAGACTTGATTCTAGGATACGCAGTTACGAGTTGGCTGCCCGGCTTCAGTTGTCCGCCACGAGGGCATTGGATATCTCGAAAGAGCCACAACACATCCTCAAAATGTACGGCCTCGACAACCCAAAGACACAATACCCAAAGAGCATTAATCCCGAGGAAGAGACCGAGTACTTCGGCCGTAAATGTCTAATCGCCCGCAGACTCATCGAGCGCGGCGTGCGATTCGTCCAGATCTGGAGCGGCAACGACAATAGTTTCCCTCGCCGCAACTGGGATAGCCACGAGGACATGAGCCGTGACCACCCTTCCCTCTCACTCGGCATGGCGCGAGGCACCGCGGGCCTGATTCAAGACCTCAAGCAACGCGGTCTCCTTGAGGATACCATCATTCACTGGACGACTGAGTTTGGTCGTATGCCCAGTTCACAGGCCGGCAAGGGGCGCGACCATAATCCATTCGTGTTCACCAACTGGTTGGCGGGAGGCGGCATCCGGGGTGGTGTCACCCATGGCGAGAGCGACCAATGGGGCTACAAGCCCATCGATCGTAATCATCCCACCGAAGTCTACGACGTATACGCCACCATGCTGCATCTACTTGGCATCGACCACGAACGCATGACCGTACGGCACAACTCCATCGATCGACGCCTCACCGATGTGCACGGGCATGTCGTCGGTGAATTGATCGCTTAGTAGTACTTGGGTTTGACGAACCCTCTTAATCAAGTAGTTTTTAAAGGATCGTGGTCACGGACTTAGGATTGAGCAAATCATTGTTGACTGAATTGTTTCCCCAGCCGCAAAACGCCGAGGAATGGCTACAGTATGCCTTGAGCGAAGAAAAGGTAAGGCAATTCAAGGAGCGCGGCTATCTGCACAAGGTAAGCCTTTTGAATGAAAGGCAACTGGAGGCTCTCAGGGACCAGTTAGCCGAAATGGTTGATCCCGAGCACGAGGGCCGTGAATTCTTTTACGAGTACCACAGCAACGAGTCGGAAAGCGTTGATCAGGTTTTGTTTCACGCCTTGGGCGCTTGGCGCGTGCGTCCCGCCTTTCACGACATCTTGTGGAATCCGGCCTTTCGCATGGCTGCTTACCAGTTGCTGGGCTCGGGCTTCAGGCTCTTTCACGATCAGCTCTTCAGCAAACCAGCCAAGCACGGCAGCGTTGTGGCGTGGCACCAAGACTACTCATACTGGACTTGGACCACCCCTATGGCTCACTTGACTTGCTGGATGGGTCTGGACGATGCAGACACCGAAAACGGATGCATGTACTATGTGCCCGACAGTCATCGATGGGGCCTCTTGGAAAAGACAGGCTTGGCCGGCGACATGGATGCCGTGAGGGAAGTGCTTACGCCCGAACAGGTATCTGACTTTGACAACAAGATCCCCGTCGAGGTGAAAGCGGGCGAAGCCGCCTTTCATCATCCCCTCATGATGCACGGTTCCTACGAGAACTGCTCCGACCGCCAGCGACGGGCTACATTGATCAATGTCTTTGCGGATGGCGTGGTGAGCAACCGCGAAAACGATGGAACCAACGCCCCTGGGGCGGACAATTACCCAAGGGTTCCCAAGGGAGCGCAAATGGGCGGCGAGTATTATCCCCTGCTTCTTGACTCCGACGAAACGTTCGGTGGATTCACCGAATCGATCCCGACGGTCAACGATGTTTGATTACATGAAACCCCTTGCGACAGGCTTGGCCTCCCTCGCCCTTATCTGCATCCTCGACAGTGCGGAACGGGAGCATGTTTTCAGCAAGGAAGAGAAGTCTTGGCGGGCGATTCAGCCAGTGACTTGGGTCTAGACGCCTAGTCGAACGAGGAGTGCGTTTCGTTCAACTTTACAATGGAGTCGGCAGAAAATGAGACAGCCATTCCGGCATGGAAAAATCACTCCAAATTATGCACCTCGGTCGATCAGCCGATCGGCGGCTTGATTGGACCAGTCACTTTTTACTGCGAAAAGTAGAAATCGTCGCGGGCGCTGTAGAGCCTGTGAGTTTTTCTCGACTCCGAAGGTCTTCCGAAGCGTCACTTTGGTGTTAATTCTCCGGTGAAGTTACGGAATAGAAGATCTTCCTGCCCCCAAAAGTACCATGTTGTGTTCTTTGGCCTCTTTGGACTAAAGCTAAAGATTGTAAGCTTTCATAGCGGTTCCACCCCAAACCGCGGATTGTTCGTCCTCTGAAAGTTGAGCAAGGAAATCGGCGACAATCGAAACCCATCGTTGATAATCAATAGCAAGTTTGGCTACAGGCCAATCGGAACCAAACATCATACGATTCGGACCAAAGGCTTCGAGAGCAACCTCCCCAAAACGAATCAGCTGCTCTTCGGTCCACTTTGCCCAAGCGGCTTCCGTAGCCATGCCGGAAAGTTTACAGTAGACATTGGGTCGTTCAGCGATTTCCCGCATAAGTTCAGCCCATGGTTCCATGGCATCGTCGCGAATGCGAGGCTTGGCGACATGGTCTAGCACAAAGACAAGATCGGGATGCCTATCCACGAACTGAATGGAAGCAGCAAGCTGTCGTTCATAAATTAGAATGTCGTAGACGAGATTCAAATCCTTAAGGAGGGCAACACCTCTGCCAAAAGCTTCCCCGAGTATAAAACGATCATCGGGTTCGTCCTGAACCACGTGGCGAACGCCCTTTAAATATGGGTTTTCGGCATAGCCGGAGAGTATCTCGGACACATTCTCACCTGCTAGCGGAAACCAGCCCACTACGCCCCGGATGAAATCGTGTTCGGTAGCGTACCCTAGCAACGCATCCGTCTCAGCTAAGGTTTGGCTAGCTTGAACAGACACTACGGCATCGATGCCGGCTTTTTCAATTTCTTGCCTTAGGTCACCAGGCACATGGTCTTTCTTAAGAACCCCCATGTCCTCGTTCATCCAAGAATACTCGGCGGGATCATATTTCCAAAAGTGATGGTGGGAATCGATTTTCATAGCGGTCCTTTCAATAGCGTAGCCATCACTTTCTCTTTCCTTTTGATCGCATCTCGGCGAGCAAGCGTGGCCATCCAAGTCGTGAAAGCTTTTCCGACATTTTTCGATAGCCTTCACCGTAAGTCGGACTGCTGCTTTTTTGCATATTGTCCAAGAGGATCGAAGATAATTTATTCGTTTCTATTTTAAGTAAGTTGGATGCCCCGAGATTACAAAAGCCCTCGACGACGGCGGGGGGAGCTTCAACAAAAAGTTCGTTAAGCCAAACATGCATGCGCTCATGGGCAAGAACAGCCTCACATTCGGTGTGAGGGAGACCATAAAGAACTAGAATGCGATGTTCGAAAGTTGTATTGGACACATTGCCTTTTGTTACGGTACGGTATTTCGTAAGGGTGAGACCCTTTAGTTTGCCACTAGCACGGATGCGTTTGGCTTCTTCATCCAAAGTGGGCTTATCTACTAGAACTAGCGTGATCTTTCCCTCCGGTTTTACAATTCCGATTTGGCTCAATGCTTTCTTGACTCGTTCGTTAACCAATCCGAGAACTTTCTCATCGAGAACGGCGTTGCTTAAACAGCTCAAGCAAGCAAAACGGTTTGAATCAAGAATTTGTTCCTTTTTAGCTTCTCGTTTAGCAAACATGCGACCGCAGGAACCACAAGTCGCGACAAAAGAGAAATGATCAACATGCGCGAGCATGCCCCATTGATCCCGGCGAAACTTATCCCCTCCCCTGAAAACCTTCTTGCATGCAAGACACCGAAAACAGGCGGTATGGTAGGTCTTGCCACCCGCTTCCATCGTAAGAGTACCTAGAGCTTTTGAACACAATTCGCAATGAGGCTGGCTTTGCCATTTTCGAGCATAGGCTTGATCCCCATTAATAAATCGGGAAAGAGAAAAGCGATATTCACGGTTGGCAATGCGAAGACCTATTTGATCGCCTTCTATTTCAAAAATTTCGCCCTGAGCTTTTCGCCCATCAGTCGTGGTCCAAGTTCTCAATTCGGCCAATGCAACATAGGGCAAGGCTCCAATAATAAATCCAAGTAGGAGTCGACGCATCAAGCCGGAGGCCAAGAGATTTCAGCCCAAAAGGTTTTCCCAGTGGGCAATTCGAGTAGCAATTTGAATTGGTCCAGGCATCCCCGGCTTTTCCCGGCGTGCAAAAGCTCGGTCGAGATCAAAGACTTCTCGCCAGTTGTCGTCGAGAGCAGCGCATGCAGGATGAGCGCGCTTGGCTTGTTCGTCGGTAAGCTCGGGCAAGGTTACGCCCGCCTTCTCAGCTTCGGCAACTACTCCACCGACAGCATGATGAGCATCACGAAAGGGTACACCTCGCTCAACGAGATAATCTGCCAAATCGGTAGCCAAAAGCATGGGATCTGAAGCGGCTTCTCGACAACGGTCGGCATTAATTTCCATTCCATCGGTGGTGGCAGCGAGAACGGCTAGACCAATGCCGAGCTGGTCGAATGAATCGAACACGGGGGGCTTGTCTTCCTGAAGGTCTCGATTGTAAGTAAGCGGCAGGCCCTTGATGGTGACGTAGAGATTTTGCAAGTTGCCGACAAGACGCCCCGTCTTTCCTCGCAGTAACTCGAGGGAATCCGGATTTTTCTTCTGTGGCATGAGAGATGATCCCGTAGTAAAACTATCGGGCAAAACCACGAACCCGAACTCGCTGGAATTCCACAGAATAAAGTCTTCAGCCAATCGAGAAATATGTAGTCCGCAGGTAGCGCATGCGCCGGCAAACTCTACAAAGATGTCGCGATCGGCTACGGCATCCATTCCATTCGCCGTCAAGCGAGGCTCGCCTTGGTCGTCCACGAAACCAAGTTCGGTGGCAACAAAGGAACGGTCTATCGGTAAAGTTGAACCCGCTATAGCACCTGACCCGAGGGGACAGACATTGGCATGGTCGGCAACTTCAAAGAACCGCATGCGATCTCTTGCAAAAGCCTCTACATGGGCAAGTAGATGATGCCCGACCATAACTGGTTGGGCACGCTGAAGGTGAGTATATCCAGCGATCGGGACAGACGCATTTTGTCGAGCCTGATCAAGAAGGGATTTCATGACAGTCTCGATAGCTTCACCCAGTTTGGCGCAAGCGTCTTTGAAGAAAAGGCGCATGTCTGTGGCGATTTGGTCGTTTCGACTCCGACCGGCATGTAACTTGGCGGCAGCGGGAGTTTTTGCCAGCAAGGCTTGCTCAAGGTTCATGTGAACGTCCTCGTGACCGAGATCCCATGCAAAATTCCCTGCCGCAATTTCGGAGAGGATTTCGTCCAAGCCTTTGTGAATGTCCTCGCACTCGCCGGATGAAAGCAGACCCACCTTCTCCAGCATGGAAGAATGGGCCTTGCTACCGTTCACGTCAAAGGTGGCAAGCCTCTTGTCGAATGACACGGACTCTCCAAACCACTTCATTAGTTCAGATGGACCGTCAGAAAATCGTCCACCCCATGTTGCTTGTTTCCCGTCGGCCATAAATACCCAATTTTTCAAACCTACCGAATTGCCGCAACGTTATTTCGATGTAAAAAATTGGGAAAATTCCGAAAATGTTTCATGAGCGAGCAGCAACTAAAGCAAATACCGTTGCCCACCCAAGTCAATAAGGGGGAAGATCTCCCGCAGGAGAAAAACTCAAGACAATATCTTTTTTACCGATGCCACCGAATAGTCACGATTCAGCTTTGCAATAAAATCCAAAGATATATCTTTCGGGCAAGCAGCTGAACATTCACCATAATTTCGACAATTGCCAAAACCAGCTTCGTCCATCGAGGCGACCATATTGAGCACGCGTTGGTCCTTTTCAGCTTGACCTTGCGGCAGCAGATTAAGGTGTCCAGCCTTGGCGGAAGTAAAGAGCATAGCCGAGGCATTCTTACAAGCGGCGACACAAGCACCGCAACCGATACAGGCGGCGGCGTCCATCGCTAGGTCCGCGTCTTGCTTTGCTATGGGGATTGCATTGCCGTCCGGTGCGCTACCAGTACGGACGGAGACATATCCACCAGCTTGTATGATCTTGTCGAAGGGGGAACGATCCACAACAAGATCACGAACAACCGAAAAGGCCTTGGCCCGAAAAGGTTCGATGGTGATTGTTTCGCCATCGCGAAACTTTCTCATATGAAGTTGGCAGGTGGTTGTGGAATCTTCAGGCCCATGAGGCAATCCGTTGATCGTCAGAGAACAAGAGCCACAAATCCCTTCCCGACAGTCATGGTCAAAAGAAACGGGTTCTTTTCCGTTTTCCAGAAGCTGTTCGTTAAGAAGGTCGAGCATTTCAAGGAAAGAGCAATCCTCGGATACCCCATCCAAGTCGTGCATTTCAAACTGTCCGGAATTCTCGGGTCCGGACTGTCGCCAAATCTTTAGCTGCAATTTCATCCGTACAATCCTTACTTGTAACTTCGTACGGCAAGTTTCACATTTTCAAAATAAAGATCCTCTTTGTGCCGAGTGGGCTCCTTGCCCTGACCATTGTGTTCCCAAACCGCGGCATGGGAAAAGTTCTCATCGTCGCGAACGGCTTCGCCTTCTGCTGTTTGATGC
>MDTC01168633.1_pt1 | contig 11846 bp, 7 predicted proteins | sample 811181 | NCBI WGS metagenome assembly MDTC01 (sample SAMN05326644, study PRJNA326480) | marine metagenome | isolation source: seawater | place: Pacific Ocean: North | collected 2011
CATGTCAGTTACGCTTCGTATGTAGTCTCGTGCCATATATTTCACTCTCCATTATTTTTTTTTATTTTTTTTCAAGCCCCTCGGATTACCGAACCGGCGAGATTGTGTACTTCATCCCAAGACATGTTACTCAAGTCTTGTGTGGATGGGACTTCAACATTAGATGAAGAAGCCGACTTTTGAATTGTCGTGCCTTCAACAGTCATGTTGTCGATGCGCTCACTTAGAGCGTTGATAGACTTCATAACTTCACCAAGAGGCGCACGAGCGTCAAACTCGGCTTTTTCTGCCTCATGCTTTGCGATTTTTTGTTCTTCTGCAAAGCGAGATGCGAATTGAGATTCAAGGTCGCCACGGAATCCTTGTTCCATTGCGGCGGCTTTGTAAACTTCGTAAGCGGCTTCGATGTCGCTTGAAGAAACACTGCTTGGGTTAATGTAACCCTTAGCCATTGAAACTGGTCCTAGCGCACCGGATGGTGTTTTACCGCCAGTTGAGGTGATTGCGGAAATTGCACCGGTTGAAGGTGAACCGTTTTCTTGACCTCGACCTCGGACTTGTCCGGCGAAGTAGTCAGCACCATCAACAGCATCGGGGTTGTCAAAGCCACCAAGTTGTGCCTTCTCCAAGTTGTCAAAGTGTGTTCGTGCTTGCATTGTATCAACACCAGCGGATTTGAGGGTGTCCTCCATCCAGTTTAGGTATTCAGCAGTAATAACATCACTGTATTCATTTCCTTTTGCGTACATTTTGTCGTCTTTCATATCCTCGTCATCCTTTTTATCATCGTCTTTTTTATCAGCGAATGGGTTTTCCTTCTTTTCATCATCGGAATCGTCTTTCTTGTCTTTCATAGAAGCGGCGAGTGCCGGAGGTAGTTCTCCTTTCTCCATTGCGTCAAGTCGTGCTTCAAGTCTGTTCATTACATTGTTTAAATCGTTATCAATTTCTGTCATATTGGTGTCCTCCTTTAAAATACGAAACTGTGCTTCGGGGTTAATTCCTTTTTCACATATCGTTATTTCGTGTAGTTCCATTTTACTAATTTCTTGGTAGTCTCCATGTTCCCCATCCGATTTACGCACTCTCTTGAATGCTTGTCCACCGATGGAGAATCCTTGCAGGTTTCCTTTACGGATTTCTGCGGCCACTTCACGAGCCTTTTCAATGTCGTTGCGAAGTGAAACAACGACAAACATACCAGCATCATCAACTTCGGATTTCCACATCCGACCATTTGAATCTACATAGGAGTCAATAACTTCTCCAACTTGAATGTTAGAGTGAGCAAGTTGTACATTACGGAACTTTTCACTCTTCATGAATCCGCCAAATGCATCTTTTAATGCTGAACGGGTAATAAGGTCGCCTTGCTTGTCCACCAGTTCAACTGATGCGTAGCCAGCAATGACCATATCGGAACTGCCCTTAATGAGAGCGATACCGGATGTGGGTCGCTTTAGGGACAACATTACCCTCCGATTCATTGTCATGGTATATAGAATGTTTCTTTTACACTGAAAGAGTTGGAGTACCGTCTTCATCATCTAAAACGATAGACTCGTCTGCATCTGTTTTCATTTCAACATGGGTAATTGGTTTTTTCTTTTTATTTTCCGAATCAGTATCTTGTTCTTTCTCATCCGGTCTTACTTTACCATCATAATCGGGTAAGTTGCTTTCTTCTGTTAGTCTTGTAGGACCACTTGGTGATTCTACAGGAGTAGCCATATCAATCCCTAAGCCTTTTGGCCCTGTCCAAGTTAGTTTTTCTTTGGCTAGTTGGTCTAACGCTCTACTGATTACTTCAAGTGCTTTTTTTGTTGAAGGTTTGAGAAGGCGATTATCGTCTTTTTCTTCAAGTACACCTGCGGATTGTTCTTCTTGTCTTTTACGACTTGGTACTTTCTTTTCATCCATATCCATTTTTACAAGGTGGCCTTCCAACATAAGAGGTGCTAAAGTATGCCAATATGGATGAAGACTCTCGGCAAGTGTCAATGAGTAATTTGATTTAGTCAAATCACCTAAAGCCGAGGATGGGTCGTGTATGTACCAATTATCATCCATACGAGTAACTTGATACGATACAGTATCTACACCTTTGAGTATTACTTGTAATACACCATCATTGTATTCTAAGTCGTGTGGGATAAGAATAGGTGCAAATGATTTTGTCATTAAATCAAGAGATTCAGCACTGGCCGCACCTTCACCTTCACCTTCACTTTCTATTTCACGCACTTGTACATTGAATACATCTCGATTTTTTCTACGCTTCTTTGTAACACCTGTTACAGTTGCTCTTACAATGTCACCAACTTTGAATGCTCTTTGTTGTCTGTGCGCTGTACCTACATCCATAAAGAATTGACCTTTGTATTCTATGGCTCGATTACCTAATGATTCACCATCAAGAATTGGACCCGCACCCAACTGATATGTGTACGGTCCTTTGCCTCGGCGGTCAAGAATAATAAAGTTAAAATCACGACTTTCACGCAGTAATAACCACTTAGGATGACGACGCTCTCCTTTCATGTATGTGGATTTGTTATCTCTCAACAAGACTATACCGTGTTCTTTCTGTAGAATTTTAACAGCCTCTTCAAGACCCTCATCATCAGTCATTTTTGTATCATGTGGGCCGGGTATGATAACATTTTCATGACTATCAAACTGCCCTCTTAGTACTTTCATGCGCTCATGCATCAACATTTCAGCAACATTGGTATCATCGTAATTGATGATATCAATAATGTTCAAGTCTTCTTCACCTACAATACCATCAATAACAAAGTTGTTATCATTTAATTCAGCAAGACTTTCTTTGAATGCTTTCTTTAATCCAACTTTACGCCCGTTTTCATCGTAAGTAATAATCTCATTATCATTCTGTACTATGATAACCCGTTTACCGTCATACCACTTACTTACTACCCATGAGCCACTAAAACCTCGTAAATGCTCAAGGTCGCTTAAATCAAATATACGGTGCATTGGTCTAATCGGCGGAACCCATTCAGCATCTTCACCTTTTGTCAATAAAACATCGGGATTCAAAAGTGATGTAATGTAGTCACTCATCTCACTCAAATTAAGTGCTGTTGGATTATCTTGTCCTATAGTTTTTGAGGTTTCTGCATCGTATTGCATAAAAGGCGGAATGGGGTTTTGATGCGGTGGTAGTGTTCCCAGTAATTGTTTGGTCATATCCGTACCATGAAGTTCTTCTAATGCACCTTGCCAAGTATTATGAAACAATTGAGGTTCAAGGTATGTGCCTATCAGTGGTTGTCCTTGAGCATCAAACTCAAAACCAACAGAAGGATTTTGAGGAATAGCAGAAGAGTGAACTACATCAGCACCAGTATGTGTAGGCATAATACCGAATGTAGAAGGATTGACTCCACCTATAGGAACTGGTTCGCTATTCATACCCACAGTTCTTACAGTTTCTTGAATAGGTGTCATGTTGTCATCATTAACTGCATCAATATCTAAACTGACAATACTATCAAGGCGATTTTTTGTTCTTCGTGTGTATGGTTTTTTACCACCTTTACCAGCACCTAATCTATTGTGAACATCAAGTTTACCACCGGCTGGATAAAAACTTAAACCGTTATTTGCCATGTTTTGCCCAAACTGATTTGTTTCAAAATAATTGGTTGCACTCCCAACAGTGTTGTGTATAGGATGTGCTTTCCAATTAGTATGTCTACCTTGAGCATTATCAATAGCAAAATGTAAATTATTTTCTTCATAGTCTTGTCCAAATTGTTCATCACCGTGAAGTTGATGAAGTGAAAATTTATCATTGAATTGACCACTTGAGAGTAATTGACTGATTGTAGATACACGCAATGGTACTTCTCTCGCATTTGACTCGTCAATTATTGCTTGTACATGCGCTCTTAAGCGTGATTTTTGTTCACTTGTTTTACCTTCTAAGCCCATGCCTTCTAAAACTTCATCGGGTGTCATATTACCGTTTAACTCAAAACTGTTATCGAGCATATGACTCATTACATCACGATGAAATCCCTTTTGCTTAGGTTTAACCATTTTATCCTCATCTGCCATACGATACACAGGTGCTTTGATACCATGTACACTATGGTCTGCTCTTGCAATCCATCGTTCAGCGTCGTACATTAAACGGTTATGATTTGCTAAAAACTTCTCCGGGTCATTGATATCAAAATGATTTGGGTCGTGTTCTACTATTTTTGGGTAAAGTAATTTAGCGGCTTCAAGTACAGCATTACGACTATTTTTTGCAATATTATCTGTAAGACCAGCATCTTTTTTCCACCAAGTACCCGCTTTACCAAGTACAGACTCAGTTGAACGGCGTTGTATTTTATTCAATTCTATTTGACTTGCTTGTAATTCTTCTTGTAATGCTTTTACCTGTTCGGGTGATTCCATGTATTGTATCATTTCAGTAATGGCATCTAATCGTTCAGTTAATTCTTTTTCTTTTTGCATTGCAGGTAACATACCGCCAAACTTCAATGCGGTGTCAATGGTCCTTGTAGTAAATGTAGTGTCTTCTGTAGGTTTTATAGAAGTCTTACCGCTTTGTGTTTTGGCTTTTGCTTCTTCACCTTTTTGCTTTCGTAATTCAAATTCAAAACTGTTCAGCCATTCTTTAAGTCCATCCATATCCCCATCATTTAGGAAAGAGCCTTCTTGTTCCATACGATGTTTAATGTCAGCGTACATCGGGTCTTCTTCTGTTAAATTACTAATGTGATTAAAAATTCGATTAGGAGAATTAACCCCTGTTTCTTTCGCTATTGCTGTTAAAATACGCAAGGCTTTTGCGCTGGCTGGTGAGTCAATATAGTTTTTAACATTACCAAAATTTGGTTGTTTAGCACCCCAACCCATAAAATCCATGTAATCCTCATGGTCTACACCAAAACTCACTGGTATATTACCACTCATTAAATCCTTCAATGCTTGTACAGAAGGCTTTTGTGGTTTATGTGGGTCAAGAGTGTGACCTAACATTGTTTTTCGCCAATGTTGTTTTCTTGCCTTTTCCAGCATAGGAGTGTCGGATGTGTTTGCACCGTACATAGATTCGGGTTGAACTTTAAGCATAGGATTGTGTGCAATTAAGGGACTCATATGCCTTAAACCGCCTTTCTTTTCTTTTGTGGTCATAGTACGAAGTGCATGGAGATATTGTGGGTTAAATGTTGATTTGTGTAAAGTCCAATTGTGTTTGTCCCCTCGCCCTTTTTTCAACACTGTATTTACATTTACAGGTGAAAACATATTTTGAAGTAATTCAGCATCATTGAATCTCCTAAACATAGTGTAGGTTTTGTCTCCCTTTTTATTACCAACTTGCTCGGCATAACCGATAGGTCTTGCTTTTTCGGAACCAAAGTGCATACCTAAAGCCATGTTTAATGAATTGGGATGTAACACTATTTGATTACCGTCTAATTCAAACAAACTTGAAGTAGCGGGAAATGACATATTTTTTGGCTTTTGTTCAAACGGAGTTGGTACATGTAAGGTGTCTTCTGTCTGCGCTCCACCTGTAATGTCTACAGGTTCATTACTTGCTATATTTGCATACGCTTGTTCAATTTTCTCTTCTTCTGTTAATTCGTCTTCATTGTGAGAAGGGCTGTGAATAATTTCATTGTATGCGGCCAAAGTCATATCAGCACCACCAACTTGAGCGAAAGAATTACTCCAAAACTTTGCTGGTCCTACGGTGTGATTACCACCTTTGTCGAATTGCCAATGTGGAGGTTTTTCTTCATCGGGATGAGGACCATGCGGAGATTGTAAAAACGCAAGGTCTGTAGCAATGTCTTTTCTTTGTGATAGTAAAGTACCCCTTTGCATTGCTTCACTTTCCATATCTTCTAAATGGTGAAGCGGAATTATAGGACCATCCATCTCTCCGTAAATAGGGTGATTAAGAAGTGGCTTTCGTGTTTTTGGGTCATAACCTGCAAGAAATAAAACATCCTCCATCGGCATACGAGTTAGTTCGGGGTCCGTAATTTTTCTTTTTTTGTAATGTCTTCTAACACCTGCTTGTAATTCTTTTAAACCGTATTTTTCTTGCGGTGCAACTGAATGTAAATCAAGTCTTGGTAATACACTGAACTTTTCACCAACATCATCTTCTATGCCGTGTGTGTTGTGTAATTCATCTATAATATAATCTGCTATACTTTTCCCATTTATGTCATAAGAGTGTACCGCTTTACCAATAGCAGGTTGAATAAAACGATTTTCTTCTTGTTTGTAGTCTGTTTCATTACTTTCTTGATACAAATGTGCATTTGGACCAAAATGCCCACCTTCTCTTACCGCCCAATTCATTTCCGGTGTACGACGCATTAAGTTATTCCAAACTAATCGAGCAGAAGGGATATGTTCTCCGTTTGGTAATTTAATATCATTATGTTCATCAACTCCTTTTTCATGAAGATGGCGCATAACAGCAGTTCTTTCTTCGGGATTTAACCATTCAAGACCAAGGTGATACCCTTCTTGTCCTAATCCTACAGCGTGTTTATCACTGTTTTCATCTACAACATATCCGCCACTTTGCCACTGCTTTGCTCTTTGATTAAAATGGTCTACTCGTAAACGATTTTCAGTTTCTTCTGCTGAACGACCATCAGCAAGGTAGTTGTCTTTTAATTCACCGTTAAGTTTATTCCAGCGTTGAAAATCACGCTCATACAATTCATGTTGATGTGATACATTAGACTTGAAAGTTTTTAGGGAGCCGAGTATTTTATTTTTATTGTAACCAAATACAAGTGGACTTTTTTTTGCTTCTAAATACCGGTGAAATTGTTTTTCCATTTCCATTTCTTCTTTAGAATGCCCGTTAAAAATATGACTTCGTAAAAGTTCTACATAAGCGGCATTACCACTTGTAATGTCCATTTTTAAAAGTGGGTGATTAGTATGGTGAAAAGGAAAATTATGTTCTCGATACGGGTGAGATGCAGTGGGTATATACCGAGGCCATACAGCGTGAGATTCTCTCACATTATCTGCACCCGCTAAACGGTCTTTCCAAACATGGTCTGTTGGTTCACCATGTGTATGATGATGTGCAAGAAGAAAACCCGGACCTTCTTTGTACGAAGGTAGTTTTTCTACTCTTGTAGCCTTATCTTCTTCTTTTTGAATTAGTTCAGCCGTGTATTTTAACGACCTTGAAAGTGTATCTGTAGGTGCTTTGTTAAGAGATTCCCAAGCAATGATGTATTCAGCCGCACTAAACGCTAAGTCGTTACCATCGGCTAATGAAAGCAGTAGTTCATCTTTAGCGAAGTTAAATTGTTCTGCTACCATGTTTTCACCGCCTCATGAAAGCGGTTGAAACTTAGGACAAGCAAAAATATCTATGCCATCGTGTAGATTACAACCACTACGAACATTACCACCACATGTTCGACATGCGATAGGTGCGCCACTTTCACTTGCTTCACGCATTGAAGCGGTAGGATTTGCTTTTTTGATGGCTATTTTTGACATGTTACCACATCAATATCTTCGTTCAGTTCCGCCTTCTGCATCTTCTCTTTCAGCACCAGTTCCAGCGTGAGGGTTCATACGACCGCCGAGTTTACCTAAGTCAACTTTCTTGTCATGCTTATCTCGCTTTGCTTTACCGTCTTCATATTCGATAGTATTACCGTTTGTAGTATAGTAAGCGGTTTTTGTTTGACCGCCGGATTCAGTAACCAAGTGTGGGTTTACATCAGTGATTTTTTCCTTTGGTATAGGTTTTGGGTCAGCCAAAGGGTCAGCCTTCTCCATCTTTCCACCACAGCCCATTTTCATGCAACCCATCTTGTTCATTTTAGAACCGCAACTTGGACAGTCTTTACAATCACATTCTCCTTTAGGGCAATCACATTTTCCCTTTTGGATATTATCAATGCGTAGTGTCATAGATTCTGCTTTTTCAAGCATTTGCTTTACTTCGTAACTAATTGGTTCAAATCTTGGCTTCATGTTTACACCTTGGTTTCTTTTGCTGTTAATGCCATTTCGTGAATATCTTCCCACGACATGTTATGAAACTCTTCATTTGTTTGAGGAACTGTAGAGTTTACACCTTTCATAATAGAATCATCATTCATGTCATTTCGGAATGCATCATTCATGACATTTTCTGTGAGGGGAGTAGTCGCTTTAACCAAACCCATTTTCTTTAACATTTGAGTTGGATTTGAAAGCATTTTTTGAAGACGCATATTTTCTCTTTTAAGAGAATCAAGGTCGTTATCCATGCTTTCCATCTTAGTAATTAAGACACCCATCAATCGTTCCGCATCCGATTGTTCAGTCATATAATCACCTCATTGAGTGTATCGGCCAAATGTGCCAGTTACACGAGTATAGTTTGAAGGTTTAACACCAGTGCGAGTTGAACCTTGAAGGCGTTGTCCTTGAAGAGATTGAGCCGAAGCAGGTCTATTATCGAACTTCATTACAGGTGCGCCACCAGCATAAATGTCATTTGGTCCTACCGTAAGCCCACTTTCCGATTTAGCGATAGCGGCAGACAAGTCTTCGGAAAGGTAGTCTGCAACTTTGCGTACTTCGTTCAAATGTTGCTTTGCCAAATTAGCATCACCGCTTGTTAGTGCAGTGATAAACGCTTTTTGGTGTTCTTCCATTTTTCTTGCCATTGGGTCCATTTTGATTAAATCCATATTCAGCCCTACCTTATCCCATGTTGTTCTCTTTTAAGAGTCTTTATGCACCTTTGAAGTTTCTTGCATTCAAAAGTGCGTTACTATTTTGCTGTCCAATACTGGGTTGCGGCCCTCTTTGTTGTACACTTGTTACAGGAGAACCGCTACCAGCCGATGTACGGCGTTGTGGGGCGGCTGGTCCTCTATCACGAAGTCCCATACCCTGTCCACCCGGTTGAGGTGGTGGCATTGGCATACCACCCATTGGCATACCCGGAGGCATACCTCTCATTGGCATACCTGCACCCATCATAGTAGGTGGCATTCCACCACCCGGTGGCATCATTGGAGGTGGTGCGCCCCCACCCATAGGTGGTGCGCCACCCGGAGGTGCGGCTGGTTGAGGTGGAGGTTTACGGTAAACAAATCGAATATCGCTACTTGATTCACCATCAATTAAATCAGCGGTAAATCCAAGTTGCGCCATACGCTGTGCTACATTCAACTCTTGTTCATCACGGCGCAATCGAGTAATTTCATCCTCTTCTTCGTTTGGATAAAGCGTGAGTTTCCAATCATTTACACCCATTTGCTTTAACAATTTAGGGAATAACACATCGGTGTAAGTTTTTTGTCCGAACTCAACAGCACGATTTGTAACAAGTATTTGCATACCTTCATTACTCAAACCGCCGGATTTACCACTGTCCACCATAAAGACACTTGACACACCAAAGTAAGCGGCGATGCGATTGCGTATTTCATCACGAACAGCGATGTATTGCATCTCTTCTAAGGTGTCCATAAACTTAATCCAATTTACACCACCACGGCCTGTTTGACTTTCAATACCAACTTTAGGAATATAGTGCGGGTCACGCTCCATTTTTTCGTCAACTGATTTCCAAAACGATTTCATTGACTCAAGGTTATCAGTCGTAACTGAAATAATACCTTTTGGCATTCTTCGCTTTTGATAAGAAGTGTACATGTAATTGTCCATTGCCGTAAGTGTCATCGCTTGTCGCCACATTGTATTGACAGGTGAACGACCATAGAGTTTAGACGGATTGTACTTACTCAAGTGAAGCACTTCACCTTCAATGAAATACTGTGTTTTACCACTACCGGCCATATTAACATAATGAACATCATGTAAATCACTACCGCATACTTCACAAGTATCACTTTCAGCGTGTGTTTTTACTTGGTCCCTGTGGATTCGACACACTTTGTATCGCCCACCACGAACACCACGCTTGTCAGCAACAATACGCATGAAAATAGGGTCGCCACGAATTAGTTCTTTAACACGGAAAAATGATACTTCTTTTGATTCGGGGTCAATGTAGTATTCTTTGACTAAAATTAAGAAAGCATCATCAACGATGTTAAGGTCATTTTCAATTTCATTGAGAATGTGGATAAATGCTTGTTCCATGCTGTTTTCTTGATTAAGTAACCACTTTACATAAGTTAATTCTTCATGGTCGGGGTCACGCACTTGACCTCCACATGCAGTGCAAGAATTAACTTCATGCTGGTATTCTTCACCGCAATCAACACATTTTTTATGAAAACGCTTTTCAAAATAATGCCCTCTTCGGAACATTTCTTGTCGTATTTTTGAAAGCACAGTTCTTAAAATCAAACATTCTGTACTTACGGCATACAAGGCAGGTATGGTAATCCCTTGCGCCATAACTGGTTCTTGAATACCGCTTGTCCAAAGCGGCATAGTTGGAGTTGGAGATTGCTTACGCTTGAATGGTTTTCCAAGTGCGCTCAAAAATCGGCTTATTCTACTGTCATCGTCTGCCATCACAATCCCTCCGCAAATCCACCTATGGTATCAGCATCCAAGCCCCACTTAGACAAGAGGTTGTCGGCCTTCTTTTTATCATCTTTCCAATTATTGAAGGTAACAAGTTTTTGTAATTCGTCTTTTCTCAACTTATCCTTTGAGTCAATATACGATAAAACAGCCTTTGCCTGTAGCGATTTCATTTGTAAGTGCGGTAAAATACCTTTGAGTAAATTGCGTAAATCGTCTTTTGACTGAAATACAAGACGATGAAGACTCCGATTACTATTTTTATGCACTTTTTGATTAAGAACTAAACGCCCACATCCAAGAGCCTTGTGTAAACTTTCACATTGGTCCTTACCTCTATCACCAGTTGCTACAAAAGTTGCTCTTGGTTCACCTCTTTCACTAATAAATATACTACCATCAGCATCAAGAAAACCTGCGGCATAAGCCCAAATATCTTTGATAATCAAACCATGTGTACCCATTTTTACAAACATACCACGGCTATGACCCCGGTAAATGTCTAATTCTTCACCGTACATTTTGATAAGCATACCAACTTTACTAGGTGTAATTGACTTATGTAAAACCCCTACACCACGACGAACAATTTCACGGCTACTCAACTCACCGTTTTCATCCAGTTGTTTTGAAACAAACTCCAATGTTGTTTTATCGTCTTTTGAAATAGAATCAATTTGATGTAATGTCCCTCTCCACATTTTTTGAGCATCCTTACGCATTTGCATAGCATCTACCCAGTTTTGTTGTTCTTCTATACCCCAATCATTCATTTCGTTTAACATAGAAAGTACAGATGTGGCTTTCAAAAACATTTGACAAGCCTGTTGAAGTCCTGTGCTTCTTGACTCTCCAAACTTTCGCAGTGATTTTAATGAACGGTCATTTAATCCCATATAGCGAATAGTATCTTGCAATCCATCACTCCACGATAAATTGTTGATAGTTGCTTCGACTTCCATCGCTTTTATGGTTCTTACATCATCAATAATAGCATCAATCATATCTCGATTACTTTTGTCGTTTCTTCGCATTTTACGACACATGCGAATTATTGAGTCAGCATCTTTACCGTATGTTGACTCAAGCCATCCATCACCGTTTTTAGAAAAATTGTATGATTTTATTTCCTCATTAACAAACAAACTTGATTCTTTTTTGACTGGTACAGATTTATATACATAATCGGGATGTTGAGTGAGAGTGTTGTACACACTTTTTGTAAAGTCATCACCAATAATAGTGGGTGCATCATACACATCTCCGACTATTGCACTACCCCACATATTGACTACCTCATTGTCCTA
>MDTC01203529.1_pt1 | contig 11846 bp, 11 predicted proteins | sample 811181 | NCBI WGS metagenome assembly MDTC01 (sample SAMN05326644, study PRJNA326480) | marine metagenome | isolation source: seawater | place: Pacific Ocean: North | collected 2011
CTTCATCGCTTTCACTTTCTTCATCGCTTTCACTTTCTTCATCGCTTTCACTTTCTTCATCACTTCCACTTTCTTCATCACTTCCACTTTCTTCATCGCTTCCACTTTCTTCATCACTTTCAGAATTTTGCATATCATCTATAGCTGCCTCTATACTATTTTCATCATTAGTTACTTCTAAAATTATTTTATCGAATTTATATTCATATGCCATTAAAAAACTAAACATTAATAAATAAGATCCAACAGCCTTAATATTTGATTTTGATGAAAATGGATTAGCACATATAATATTAATACTTAGATAATTCTTTTTTTTTGATTTACATAAACAGGGTTTATCATCTAAAATAATAAATCCGTGAATTCGATTTAAAGAGTTTTTATAAGTATATCTTTTTTTGAGAATATTCTTACGTTTTTTATTAGCATTTCTTATTATTTTTTTATTATTTTCTGTTGCATAAGAATTAATATCTCTGTTATCCACTGCAAAATAAATGTTATATTTCCTGTTTTCAATTGTATTTTTTTTAACACCCTTTTTTAATTCAGTAAAATGACGGTTAATTTTTTCTGATATATATGCATCCGATACCTGTGCTTCTCCATGTTCACGTCCTTTACTATAAATTTTACAATTAGTTTCTAATTTAAAAATTAATTCCTTTAGGGTAAATTGATCTTTATTAGGATTATATTTTTTAATAAAATCTTCAATTGACATTATATCTAAATTATTTTTAGATTTCATTAACTCTAAAGGTATTATATTATTCCTTCCTTCTATAATTTTTTTTTTCATAATTTTATCTATTGAATATTTCATTTAATATATAAAATTATTTTTTTATAAGGGAGAATCTGTAATTGTAGTTCCACAATATGGAACTGGTTTTGATTTATAATCAACTGCTTTATAAACCCCTAGTTTTATACCTTTCTTAAGTAAATATCTCATATTATTCCAAAATTCAGGTGTATGACCTATTGATTCTGACATTACATGAGCCAGTTCATGAATAGCAACAAACATTATAGTGTTCATACCTACTAATTTTCCTGTTTTTTTTGATCTAATACAGAATACAATTTTTTCACCTTTATTCACAGAATATGATGTATAACTTGTATTAGGTAAAGACTCTGATAATTGTTCAGGTTTATATTTCTCTACTAAACGCCTTACTTTTGGATCAGATATATTATTTTTTTTTAAATACTCAACAATTTTATTAAGATTATTCTTTATCTTAGCTATCATATTTGCTGCTTTTAATTTATCTTCTCTATTACGTACTAGATATTCATTACCATCTATTTCTGATTTTACATATGTTAATTCAGAATGTTTTGATTCATATTGTAAAAAAATACAGAGTAATATAATACCCAAAGTAAACATTAATATTAAATCATTCATAGTTAATATCTTTAGAGAAAATAAATTTGAGATATGTTATTTAATTATTAAAATTGATTTAAATTATTTAAATATTATTGAGTAATATTTATTATGAGTAATAATGGAGTCTTTAAATTTCAAGCAATTGATTGGCTTGGAAAAGACTGTGAAAGTACCGATACATCAGATGATGATAGTGAAAGTTCGGATGACGGTAATTTTAAAAAATTTAAAAAAGATAAATCAAAATATCAAATAAACGTATTTGGTAAAGATGACCAAGAAAGAACAATTACTCTTGAAATAACAGATTTTACACCATATTTCTATATAAAGTTACCAGATAGCCGGCCCGAGTATGATAAGAAATCTGCATCGGTATTGAAAAGTTTTATTAGAGAAAAATTATGGGGAAAATATAAAGATTGTTTATTAGGAGTGTCTATTCTCTATAAACATAGTTTTCGAAATTTTGATAATATGAAAAAATATAGATTTGCACGGTTTAAATTTTCAAATATGGCTTCAATGCGTCAAGCAGCAAACATTTTTCAAAATAGAGAATATAATAGTAAAACTGAAACGACAAAACGTTTTCCCAAAAAAATTCATATATTTGGATTACCAGGCGGAACAAATGAATCATTTCAATATGATTTATATGAAAATAATATAGATCCTCTTATTAAATTTCTTCATCATTCAAATCTTAAACCAGTAGGATGGCTTAAAATTAAATCTGATAAATATAAAGTAGAACAATTAGAGTATAATGAATACACAACAGATTTATGTTTAAGAACTCATTGGAAAAATGTAAAACCTATTGAAAGTGTTGATAATTCAAAAATTAAGATAATGGCATATGATATTGAATGTGATTCGGCACATGGTGATTTCCCTGTTCCAATAAAGGATTATATTAAATTAGCACGTGAAATTTATAATAACTATATGAAAATAAATCAATTAAAATTAAAACTTATAAATGAGAATGATAAATCTAATAGAACTACTATATCATCTTATAATACTATTCTTGAAAATAGAGAAGATTTTGCTTTAAAACGTATTAAAGTAGCATTTAATAAAAATGGATCAGATGAACTTGAAATATCAGAAATTTTTACTAAAATAAATCAAGGATCATCGCGTACTGAACAATTTAAACCAACTAAATCACAACTTAAAATAGCTTCTACACGTATTGCTGAATATTTAACAATAAGTAATAATACTAATTCAATAGAACGTAAAAAACATAGTACAAGATGTATTAATAAAATTAATAAGATTTTAAATGAAAGTTTTCCTGAGGTTGCCGGAGATCAAACTATTCAAATTGGTATGTCATTTGTTAAATTTGGTAATCCGAAACCATATATAAACTATATGTTAACATATGATCCTACTGGAACGTGTGATAAAATTAACGATCATACTGAATCATATAAAACTGAAAAAGAGCTATTATTGCGGTTTAGGCAAATTATAATAGATGAAGATCCAGAAGTTATAACAGGTTGGAATACTGATGGCTTTGATACACCTTGGTTATTTAAAAGAGCTGAAGAACTTAATATTAGGTATATTTTTAATAAAATCAGTAGAATTAAAAATTTTGAATCAGTTATTAAAACTAAACAAGTTAAAGGTCCAACTGGTGAATTAATTACAAAGGAATTTGTTGAAACACCAGGACGTATACAGATGGATATGTTACCACTTGTTCAAAAAGGATTTAATTTAGATTCTTATAAATTAGATAATGTTTCAGCTAATTTTATTAATGGAAAGATAAAAAAAATAAGTATTGAGGAGTCGTTTTCAGCAATACATACTAATAGTGTAGAAGGATTAAATATTGGAAATTATATTGTATTTAATGAAATAGACGGATATTTAGAAAATAAATATGAAGATGGTAAGAAATTTCAAATTAAAGATTTAGATAAGGAAAATAATATTATTAAAATTAATGAAAAAATCAATATAGACTCAAGTAATTGTTCTAAATTTATTTGGTGTCTTGGTAAAGATGATGTTACGCCACAAGATATTTTTGATTTGCAAAAACAAGGACCGAAAGAGAGGGGTAAATTAGCTTATTATTGTATGATGGACGTTATATTATGTCATGAATTATTAACTAAATTATCCATTTTAACTAATAACATTGGTATGGCAAATGTATGTTTAAACCCATTATCTTGGATTATACAACGTGGACAAGGTATTAAAATTCTTAGTTTAACAGCTTATTTTCTAAAGAATAATAATTATTTATTACCATATTTGTATAAAGACACATTTGATAAAGATGGGTATGAAGGTGCAGTAGTATTAGATCCTAATCCAGGTATTTATATAAATAAACCTGTTGCAGTTTTAGATTATGGTTCTCTTTATCCATCGTCGATGATTGAGCGTAATTTATCTCACGAAACAATTGTTTCAGAAAAAGACCACAAATATATGGGAGATGAAGGTGCACACCTAATTAAAAAAATGGGATATTTTGGACACGAAGATATTACATATGATGTATTTAAAACAAGATTTACGGCTTCAGGATCAGTGAAAGATAAGATTAAAGTAGGTGAAAAAACTGTGCGATTTATACAATATACAGATCCTAAATTAAATGATAAAAAGGGATTAATACCTGAAATTTTGAGATATCTTTTAAAAGCCCGTAAAACGACCAGAAATAAAATTAAATATAAAACTGTAACTACCGAAGACGACGATGTATATATTGGTATATATGATTCTGATAAATGTATAATCAAAGATGCAAATGAAACTTGGAATATAGAAGATAAAAAAGTAGTATCAGTTAAAGATACCTATAATGACTTTCAAAAACAAATTTTAGATGGACTTCAGCTTGCATTCAAAATGACGGCTAATTCGTTATATGGACAAATTGGTGCAAAAACAAGTGATATATTTTATAAAGATATTGCTGCTGCTACAACTGCAACTGGTAGAGAGCGTTTAATTATTGCACAGGATTATGCAGAAAAGGAGTCTAATTATCCTCATAAATTAGATAATGGTGAGATAATATATCTTAAAAACAAAGTTGTATATGGCGTTACTGACTCCGTATTTGTTCAATATCAAACTCTTGACGGAAAAGGAAATGCATTAACTGGAAGAGAAGCTCGCAAAAAAAGTATTGAATTAGCGATATATACAGAAAAAGAAATACAAAAAACGATTTTAAGACACCCTCAGGTATTAGAGTATGAAAAGACATTTGATCCATTTATTCTTCTAAGTAAAAAAAGATATGTAGGTAATTTATACGAACTTGATCCAGATAAATATAAGCTTAAAAGTATGGGTATTGTACTTAAAAGACGCGATAATGCTCCTATTGTAAAAATAGTATATGGTGGGATAATTGATAGAATAATGAAAGAACAAGATATTAAGCCAGCAATATATTTTCTCAAGACTACATTACGTAAATTGGTTGCTGGTAAATTTGGCCTCGATACACTTATTCTTAGTAAAACTTTATCATCTTATTATAAGGACCCTGACCGTATTGCGCATAAAGTTTTAGCTGACCGATTAGGAGAAAGAGATCCAGGTAATAAACCACAGGTTAATGACAGAATACCATTTATTTATATTGATAAAGACAGTATGAAAAATCCTAAATCGACTTTACAAGGTGATAAAATTGAACATCCTGATTATATAATAGAGAACAATTTAAAACCTGATTATGAGTTTTATATTACTAATCAAATTATGAAACCAGTAAGTCAAATATTTGGTCTTTGTTTAGATGAAATTCCAGGATTTACTAAAGATATTAAAGAATTTAATAACATTTATAATAAGCAATTATCTTCTGGTAAAAATATTAATGATTCTATAAAAAAAATGCAAGAAGCTAAATCAAAGGAAGCTGGTCATATACTTTTTCAGGATATATTAAGAGTGTTGGAAAATAAACGTAATAAAAATAGTCAAATAACTGACTTTTTCAGAGTAAGATAAATATGATTTTTGTTTCATATTTATATTAAGCTATACATTTTGGAGTTCCTATATCTGTCCATCCTGGACAAGGATAACATTCTGGATTTTCTTCACAAAAATCAGTTTTATTCCAAAGAGGGGGTTTTTTATTTTTAAATTTGTAATTAATATCTGTATATCCAGGAGATAAATCGTATGGTGGATTTATATTTTTAAATTCTTCTATCCAACTGAAATCACCAGTAATACCTTTTCTTGCATTTGCCCAATCACTTGCTTGATTAAAGAACCTAGAAATAGCATCTGACCCCATTTCTTTAGCACGTTGCATTTTTAATTTAGCTAATTCTTCAGGTGTTAATTCACCCTCGGTATGGCCCCTTGGTTCAAACGGGGGTGGTGCATCCGCAGCTGATATTAATGTACTTGCACATATATTATATACAATTAACATAACAATAAAATAACCAATCCCTTTAGCAAATTCAAACCAGCTGGTAGAGGCGTAATAAATTAGTATTAATAAAAATATTACAATCATATATTTAAATACAGTAATTATCATTAATATAAACATACATAATATTTTATCTAATATCTTGATTACATACTGGACATTTATAATTTTCGCTATACCACGTGTCTATACAACCTTGATGAAAATAGTGCCCACAAGCTATATTTTTTCTATAAACACAATCATCAGTATATAATTCATTACATATAGGACATTTGTCAGCCGGCAAGGCAGTATCCTGTATATATACAGTTGTTTTTTCATTTAATTGAGCTAATGTTAAATGATCTTGTTGTGTATTTGTTGCAGGTGTATTATAAATATTATCAACGCGATATATACTTGCACCTACACTTAATGCATCACTTAATGGTCCTATATCACCTAATATACTTGAAATGCCATTTAAAATATTTTCAGGTATATTTGCATTTGTTCCTGACAAATTATTTATGGGAGGTATATTTGTTCTGTTTGTATTAGCAGATATATTTATAGGCGTTGAATTTGGATTTGATTGATTTAAATTATTACCTTGAGTACTGCTGCTGGTATTGTCTAAATTAGAAGGACTATATAAATTAACAGTTATATCTGCTATATTTTCATCTTGGATATTATTAAGATTTGAGTTCATATTTGCAGAGTATTGGTCAATATTAGATGTGGATTCGTTTCTGTTTTCTGGTATAGAACGCTGAGCATTATCAATAGGTGTATCTATATTTTCAGATGTGTTTTCATTTGTGCTATAATTATAGTAATTTTCATAATAATTTAAATTAATATTACCTGAATTAATATTCTCTAATTCTTGGATAATATTCCTAATTCTATTAGATCCTGACATAAATTATATAATATACATATTTTTATATAAAAAAAAAATATATATTTTTATTTTCAAAAAGAAAAAATTTTTCAAAAATAAAATATATTTTAAAAAAAACCCCCCCCCTCAAATTCATTCGTTTTCATTCGTTTTCTGAATTTTAAACCTGCTAAATAATAGAAATAAATACGTTTAATTAAATGTACAATTAGGTTATAATATAAATAATATAAAAAAAAAGGAATGCGTAAAATTTGTCATTCGTTTTCATTCGTTTTCATTCGTTTTCATTCGTTTTTATTCGTTTATTTTAATAAAAACTATTTAAAAAAAAAATAATATAATATAGCTAGAATGGTTTTATATAATTGTAGCAGATGTGGCTATACAACAAATTTACGTGGTAATATAAAAAGGCACTTTTTGAAAAAGAATAAGTGCAGGTCTGTTCTTAAAGACTGTTCAATAGAGTATTGTTTTGAGGAGCAATTAGGAGAAAAATACCCAAATACGTTGAAAAGCGTTGAGAAAACGAATGAATTGAATGAAATTACGTTGAAAAGCGTTGAGAACGAATGCGTAAAATCGGAAAACGTTGAAACCATAAACGAAGTTAAAATGAACATAACAAATAAAAAAAATGCAGAAAATGATTTGTATTATTGTGATTATTGTAATACTTATTTTAAGCAAAAAAGGTATTTAGATGATCATTTACGAAGAAATTGTATTGTTATTAAAAGCAAAATAAATACTAAACTAAAACCATATGAAAATGAAGTAATTGAATTAAAAAATGAGCTTAATCGTGAGCGCATTTTAAGGGAAAAAGATAAAGAAATAATAAGCGAGTTAAAAAATCAAATAGAGGTCTTATTAAAGGGCAAAGGTAACGTTTATAATTATAGTCAAAATATAATAGTTCAACCATTTGGTAAAGAAAATACGAGTTATATTGAACAGGAATATATAAATAACTTAATTAAAAAGGGTGCATTACAATGTATTCCTAAATTATTACAGCATATACATTTTAATTCAAATCACCAAGAAAATTATAATATAAAAATACCTAATAAGAAACAATCTTTTGCACAGGTATTTAATGGTCATAACTGGGAGTATAAAGATAAAAGACACACTATAGATAATATGACCAACAAGGCATTTGGTATTATTAATAGGCATTATAATACAGGATCTAATAAATATATGGATGATGTAACTAAAAAAATAGAATCAAATAATAAAGAATTAGTAAAAAAGTTGCATAAAGATACTGAAATAATGATTCTTAATCATCAAGATAAATGTACTAAAGATAGTTAATATTAAAGATTTAATATTAAATAACTTATTCAGAACTTTCAGAAGCTTCTTCTCCGCCTTCAGATGATTCTTCGGCAGGGGCAGCAGCTTGTAATCTGGCAGTTTCTTGAGCAGTTACAATACGGTGAGCTTCGGTTATAAGAGCCATTTCATTAACTCTGTAAGCACCTCTTGATTGAGCAAGCTCAACAGCACTTAATAATACAGCTTGAGCAGTAACAGTACGTTGTCCAGCTTGAGCTGGGGCAGCGGCAGTTTCTTCATTTACCTGATTTTCTGGTTGATTTTCGTTCTCTGACATTATATTCTAAATGTATAAATATTTTTTTGTTTTTAAACGAATTAATAACATTTATTACCCATGATTATTCTATAAATAGAATAATATACTATATAAAATGGACTTAATACAACAGCAATTGTAGTTGTAAATATTCTTGTTATTAAATGTTCTCTTGAGTTACAATTCCAACATAATGAAAATGCGATGCAAGCCAATATTAACTTTATTAAACAGGCAATTAAAATAATATTATTTCGTCTTTTTATATTTATATTTTTTTCATCATTGTTACCTAATTTCATTTATTATATATTAAGATTTTAAACATCTTTGAATACGGTTGTTTTAATAAATATGTAAAATATGTAAAATGGTGCAAATATTATAGCTATCCATACTCTAACTAATTTTATCCAAACACTATCTGTTGGAAATTCATTCCACGCATGATATCCACTTATAATTCCACTACATATTATAAATATAAAAAAAACTATACCAAGAGTTTTAGCAACAACATACTTATTTGATTTTGTCGGAGGTGGTGTAGATTTGTACATGCGTGCTCTATTAAAACTATATCTATGAGGAAAACCATATTCATCAAAATTATCTGGATTATCTTCGTAAGATGACATACTTAAATTATATATATATTTTTATTTGTACCACTTATATTTTTCTCTACAAGAATGAGAAACTTTGAATGGTGGTTTAATGTCGCGTTTATTATATATTGATGACATACACAATGGATATGCACTTATAGATTTTTTTTCAGAATTTATAATATATTTTGTAAACTGATTTTTTAAATATATTTTTTTAAGACAATGACAATATTTCACATTCATAGCTTCACTTAGAATTTTTGAATTTTTTTTAGTTATTATTTTATCTTTATATTGCTTGATTAAACCTAAATATTTTTTATCTGATATTTTTATAGGTGCTTTCTTATCTAAATAATCTGGATAAAAAAGTGTATATAGTGAATTAACTAATATATTGCATATCTGTTTATTATTAACTGTATTTTTGAGTAAATTTTTAATAAAACTATTCTTATTTTTTTTTAAATAATTTATAATAAGTGAACATTGTTCATTATAATTAGATACAATAGGTATATTAAGTAACATTGCTACTGCTTGTATATTATATTTTTTGGAATGACTGACATTAACATTTTCTATAATTGACTGTAAATATTTAATATATTGTTGATCACTTTTTTTACTACTCATTAATTAGTAAAAAGAAATTATTTATTAATTAATATTTATTTATTTGATTCAGAACCTTTTATTTTTGATATTTTTTGTTTAATTAAATCAGATGTATTTGATATTTTAGGACCTACATTATCCTTTATTGAATTAATATGTGGCTCAACGTGTTGTTTAGTGGATTCATATAAATTTCCAATAGATACAGATAATTTACCGAATAAGTTTCCTGCGCCTTCTGATGCTTTTGATAAAGTATCTTTTAATGAATTTGATGGATTATTTGTTGACATGTTATATTATAACAATATTTTTAATTATTGTCAAAAATACTTAAGATTTGTTTTTGCATTTTCTTAGTATATTTACTACTATGTTCCGAAAATATTGGTGATAATTTCATAATTTTTTCAAATTCTTTAAATGTTAAATTTTTTGATTTAAAATATTTGACCTGATATGGTAGTAAATTTTGATTATTAAAAATACTATATATTAAGAATGCAGTAACTATATTAAAATTAGATGTATCAATCTCCAGTTTTTTTGAAATATTATTAATTGCTTTTAAATTATAAAATCTATAATTGTATTTTGATACAAGAGCAGATTTTTCAAATTTCTTAAAAATAGGTGTATCTCTTAAATGTGCATTCTTTAAAATCATGTTAGGATAAACACAAGATAAAATACCAGTATATTCTGATATGTTCCAATTTCCAAACATATTATTTCTAAAAATTTGCGAATCAGTAAAATAATCATAATATTTAATACATAAATCTAATTTTTCTAAATAAGATCCGTGTGTATTTTTTTCTACAAACTCTATAAAATTTTCGTGTATGATATAAGGTACGAATGTCTGATCAGCTTGGAAATTTTGTAATAATTCAGATATATCTTGATCATAATCCATAAAAGTCTTATTTACAGCTTCATATAAATCAATATCCATATCTTTGGTACCAAGATTCTGTATTATATTCATTAATTTAGAATTTGAAACTTTTTTATTAATAAATCCTGATATATACTCCAGAATATATACAGATCTTCTTAAATCGTTCTGACAAAATGGAATTATTAAATTAAGTATTGTGTCACTTATATTAAGCTTTTCACCATCATTTATTTTTTTTAAAATATTAAAAATATCAGTTTCAGAAGGACTATTAAACTTAATATGTATAACATCTTTTAAAAGAGCCTGTACGCTTTTATTTATAGTATTACATATGCAAATTATTGGATTTTTATTAATACAAATTTTAGTAACTTTTGGTTTTTTACCTTTTGTTTGTTTATTTTTTCTTTTTAATGCCTCTAAATGTCTATTATGTGAATAATTAATATAATTACAAATATCAGTGGCTGAACATTCTTTTCTGGATTCAATACCATCAACTTCATCCATTATAATTCCTGTTTTTATATTTTTATTAAACATCATTTGAATAGATTTTCCTGATAAAATAGTTTCTAATTTTTCACTTATAATTTTAGATGTTCTTAGTTCAGATGCATTAAATTCAATAACATTAAAGCCCGCTTCTTTAAGTAAAATATGTATTGATGACGTTTTTCCAATTCCAGGTGTACCCGAAACAAGTAAGCAATTCTTAAAATTTACAGGGGCTTTATGTGTTTTAAATACATCTAACCATTTTTTTATTTTAGCGACTTCTGTTTTGTTACCTATTATATCAGAAGAATTAATGGGTTTATATTTATCAACCCATAATGAACTTGACATACTTGTAATTAATAATTTACTTTTTAATATCAAATAATATGGTGTCAATAAATTTAATTAATTGATCTTCTGATTCTTTTGTTATTTTAAATTCATAATCATACTCTAGTGTATTATTTTCGGATATATCATTAAGACGACTGATATGCACATCATAATGATCTGGATATGTTTTTTTTATACGTTCAATTTGATAGTCTTTAATTATTTCTAATTTAATAAATATAAATCCTCTTTTCTTTAGTGCAAGTTGTTCATTTTTAAATCTTAAATCATCTATTACAATATGTTTATGTTTATGTTTATCTAAATTATTAATTAGATATTTAACCCATACATCATTGTCAATTTCTTTTACTCTTTGAGCAAATTTCTGAATAATTTCCCTATTTTTGAATTTTAGATTAAATATTTCTTTAGCAAATTTTTTAACAGGTTCTCCAAAAGATAGTATTTCAAAATTATGTTTATCTTTAAGATAATTTGCTAAATA
>MDTC01254162.1_pt1 | contig 11846 bp, 9 predicted proteins | sample 811181 | NCBI WGS metagenome assembly MDTC01 (sample SAMN05326644, study PRJNA326480) | marine metagenome | isolation source: seawater | place: Pacific Ocean: North | collected 2011
AAAATACGAGTGTCAAAGCGAGGATGCGCTGAAGAGAGATGTGCAAACTTATATGGACTCATAGACTGTCCGTAATATTTTTTCCTGATTTTGCCAGTTAAACTTTTTGTTTATCTTTTTTAAATTTATATCGAGAGTAGCATTATCGAAACATCTTACTGCTTGAATCGCCTCTTCTATAGCGGATGGTTCTCCTGGTGAACACAGAACTCCAACATCATACTCATTTATAACGTTTCGCATTTCTGGGAGGTCAGACGCTATTACGGGTAAACCAGCCATGAAATATTCAAAAATTTTATTAGGCAAGCAATATCTATAACTTAAACAGGAATCTTCAATTAGCGCAACGCCACAATCTGCGGAAGCGGTATAAAAAGCCAGATCCAATGGTGACACTGCAGGAACATAGAAAATCCGTTCATCTTCTTGCGACTCAATCATACCAACAAGCTCTCCAAACCCCATAAATATCAGCGCCAGATTGGGATCATCAATTTTTTTAAAACTATCAATAAAATATTGAATCCCTCGCCCTTTAGTCAACGCACCCTGATAGAGGAAAACATAAGTTTCTTTCGGTAGCGATAATTTTTCTTTTAGAATATTTGAAGAAACATTTGATATTAATAAAGGACAATTTAGAACCACAGATGGCTTACTCGACAACCTGTATACTTTTTCATACAGATCAGCAATACCATCACTCACCGTAATCAATGAATCAACCCAGATAATAAAAAATGATTCAATACGCTTCTTTATCATCTGTCTAAGCTTTGACTCGAAAGGTAAGTCGTTGATGGCATATTCATGAGCGTCGTAAATCAACTTTTTATTTGGGTATGAAGTAAATTTAATTGCGCAACCAATCGGCAAGGCTGAAAGATCATGACTATGGACTATGTCAACTTTCCTGTATTGAACGACCACTCGAATAAAAAGTTCAATGTACTTGAGCAACTGTATAAACTTGCTCTTACCCCAATTTTTGGTCAAAAGTTTGACTCGGTGAATAGTATAATTTTCACAACTTTCATGCTCCGCAAGACCCGGCTCGTGCAATGCAACAATTTTAACTGTATGACCCATAGCAGCTATTGAATTAGCTTCTTTTGAAACTCGCGAATCATTCGTGAAGTTATTTAGAACTAAACTTACTACCGTTCTAGTCATGCTTTTTTGAGGCCCAACTGATCAAATTTAACCAACGCCAACACCTAAAGTCGAAAGGGACACTCCCAGACACAATTCTACCCCACTCTTTTTTTAATTCAGGAACATTAAAAAAGGGCAAATCCTCCGCTTGTACAAATTTCGAATCAATCCAACTATCTATATTGAGAAGCCAATCGCGTTCGGGAGTCGCAAAGCCAATCTTATCTTTACGGTCTAATATTGCGTCTGGTACTATTCCGCGCATGGCCTCACGAAAGACATGCTTACTGAATCCTTGATTACTAAGGAGATATTCATCGGGCAAAGAGTATAAATACTCAACAAGTTCAACATAAAGAAATGGAACCCTGCTTTCGATCGACCAACGCATCGAATCTCGATCTTCGTAGCGTAAGAGATTTGGAAGGCCCAGTTCCGTTAGTGTGCTTTTAAGGTGTGCTTTAAGGGGGTTCTGATAGTCAGCGATTCGCTTAAAAAGCATATCACTATTCAAGCTTTCATCAGAAATCCAAGCTTCTGATAGCCAAGATACTCGCTTATTCGCTAAGAAAAGGGGTTTAATTTTTTGAACTAAATTATCAGGTAGCAATTCACGTAATGTAATTTGGGACAAATATCTAAATGAAGAACTTGTATTTTTAATGCAGGCTCGAAAAAATTTTAGCGCGGTAACAATTTTACCCTTTCTTAATAAGCCTGCGACGTGAGACCCTTGATAAAATATATATCCCGCTAGCATCTCGTCCGCACCTTGTCCGTCCAACATAACCGTAACTCCAGCCCTTTTAGCTTCTTTAAAGACTCTGTATTGGGCATAAATGCTGGTGCTGCCAAACGGCTCTCCTTGAGTATCTATTAGATCGTTTAAGTCCATCAGCAATTCTTTTTCTGACGCCTTGATTTTATGTGATTTAGCATGGACATGCTCGTTGACGATATCGACCCATTTTTCCTCACTGATAGTTTCGTTTTCAGCTATGAAACTAAATGTATTTATTTCTTGTTGAGGATATAGGTGTCTCATAGCACAAACGATAGCGGATGAGTCTATTCCGCCAGAAAGTGCGGCTCCTAGCTTTACGTCACTGCGCATATGCAAACTAACACTTTCGAGAAACAGCTGGCGAACTTTAACTACCGCTTCGGAAAAAAGATCAGCGGACCGATTCCTAATATCTAACTCCCAGTATGGTTTAGCGACAAAGCCAGATAAATCGTCTATAGAAAACCGAGCGTAGTGCCCCGCGGGAAACTGTCTAATTTCACGATACATAGTGCCGTCGGTGTGGTCCCCTGCACCCGATATCAGATACTCATAAATCATTTGAGGATCATGAGACTTACTGACGCCTGGACAGAGCAATAATTGGCTAATTTCAGAGGCTAGAAAAAAACTATTCCCTGCCCGAGCATAATACAAGGGTTTAATCCCAAAATGATCTCTTGAAACTAATAACTCACGCTTTACCGAATCATAAAACACGAAACTAAACATACCTCTAAACCGACTTATTGCTTTCTCACCCCAGGCTATAATCGCTTGCATTATTACTTCGGTATCACTAGCTGAATTAAAGTTAATGCCCTCTGCAACTAAGTCATTTCGTATTTCTATATAGTTATAAACCTCTCCGTTATAGCAAATCGAGTAACGACCACAAGGAGACACCATTGGTTGCTTTCCTCCATCCGTCAAATCAATGACTGCAAGACGCACGTGACCTTGGACTAGTTCTCCTGAAAGACTGACGGCATGAGGAAAATACTCCACCGTATCAAGCTCCCAATTTAGACAACCGATATCGTCTGGACCTCGTGAGTTGATAGCCGACAAAATAGGCGCCAAATTTACAGATTCGTGACTGCTATTTACTGCAGTAAAAATTCCACACATACAGTTATTACCTCAACTAATAAGAGATCTTAATTGACCTTGAAAGAAATATAAAAAAGTTAAAACACTCGTCGCTGCAGAAAAAACACTAACCCTATAAATAATCGGTCCTACAGGCAGGTTGAGTAAGAATTTTGTTACTAACAGGAGACCATTCACAACCAGCAGTGACAAAATAAATATGAAGTAGATTGTGTACCAATCCGTAATATTAAATCTTACCAACAGTAAATTAAATAGAAGAAAACCTGCAATAGCTAGATTCCTCGGGAATGACAGCTTTGTAAGAAGCCAAGGAGTAATGAAAAAAAGCATAATAATGAAAAAATACATGGCTAAAGCTATGTACCGATTGCCAAACCATGCATAAAAAAAAGCGAGCGAATTTGAATTCATTGTTCCATCGACATCTAAACCAATAACCGCTTGATAGACTATTTTGTCTGCAGGAATGTCGGTATTGGCTCCCAAGAGAAAAGGATGAGCGTCTGGAAATGTTGATAAAAAACCCAAAACTGTTTGGGGGCCCACAAAGAAAATTCTTCTTATCAAACCTCCAGCACTCAAAGAGATAGCCTCCCAATTCAGTGAACCTAACAAATGGGCATTTTGATAATAAACCATCGCAACCAGCATAATTGCTCCAAGTAATCCAAGTTGTATATTTTGTTTATAAGCAATTTTTCCTCTCATGAAGCCGATCAAGAGAGCATATAAGAATAAGACATAAACAACCGGAGACTTCTGGCCAGTTGACAATAAAACAAATAGATTTAGCAGTAAGAGGGTTGTTCCTGCGACACGCCTTCCGTAAAGAAGCAGCAGCAGCCATGTAATTGGGACAAAATGCTCGAAAAAGTTAGAGAAAAACCCATAGTTATCAAAACCCACAGTTACTAACTCTCTCGCCTCTACCATGCCAGCAGGGTTTGTGAACATCACCTGAATAGGTTGCACAGGAATTAAAAATAGATAGGTAAAAATAACAAATGCCATAACTATCCAGAGCGGATAGAGGTGCTTAGATAACCATGCATCGTCTGATCTGGCTTGATCAAAAAATCGATCACGGTAATAATCAAATCTCAAGGTGCGCCAATTTCTAGTTAATACTGAAGCTGCAAAAATTGCTAAAAAACCGGCCCGAATCATCCATACAAGATCAGAAAAATATTCCGACTCACTGACCCATGGCTCGTGGTAACTAATGATCAGACCTAAATAATAATAGAAAAAATACCCTGCTATCAGTATAAATTGAGGAGAAGGATAAAAATGGCAATCCGTTCGCCTCCAGACATAGACGATGCAGCCAACTGCTAAGAATAAATCAATTAACATTGCAAAATATCTCCGAATAGATATTGAGTATTTTTTGCACTTCTTTTTTCCAACTTTAACATCGATTTACAGCGCCCGCTTTCACAAACTAATTTCTCGCTTCAAGTGCTGCTAGTATTATTATCATAGATAGTCTTTATTCTTAAGATTCTTGCAACTTGCGAAGCATAATATTATTGTATGATTGTTTAAGAACAACCTCTTGCTCTTCCCAGGTATAGTTGAATCGTTTTTTTGCTACATTAATTCGATATTCTTCAAAACTATCATTGTCAAGACTACTAACTGCCCGCCAGAAACCTGACACAGTATTATCTTCAGCGACTGTACCAATGGCATTCAACCTTATCAATCGTTTCATTTCTTCCAAATTAGAGGAAATGACTGGCAATCCTGCCATCATATATTCAAACATTTTGTTAGGTAAACAAAGTTGATGATTGACGCAATTATCTTCATAAAACAAAATGCCCACATCAGCAGAAGCTGTGTAGGAGTATAAGTCTTCTTGTGACACTGCTTTCTGGAAAAATATATTTGTTGATTTGTCGGCATAAGTTTTTACTAAACCTTCAAGAGGACCAAAACCCATAAAAACTATCGCCTTGTCAGTGCCGCAATAGCTTGCAAAGGCTTCTGCCAATATGGTTATGCCTCTTCCCTCAAAAAAACCGCCTTGATATAAAAAAACTTGAACTTCACTGCCTATGCAAAATTTTTTTCTGAATATGTCGTGCTCGGAAATATCTATCAAAGGGGGGCAGTTTAATACGACTTTTGGTATCTCAATATTATAAAGATTAGAATACTTTTCCGCGATGCTTGCGCTAACACAAATAACTTCGTCAGCTAACCTGATAAAAATTTTCTCAACAAGATACTTGCGTAACTGGCTGAATTTTGACTCATTAGGTACATCGTTTACAGCATATTCATGGGTATCATAGATCAAGCCTATCTTATTCCGACCTACGGTTAGCTTTAAAAAGCACCCAATAACCAAAGTGTTAAGATCATGACAATGAATACATTGCTCGTCTTCATAGTGCCGCATCGCGAAAGCTATGAATTGAAAGAAAGCATATATAGTTGATATTCCAGGGATGAGTCTCCGAGTAGACTTGTATGACAAAGTATACGACTGTGTTTCATTAAAATCAGAACTATTGATGCTCAATAGCTTGATGCTGAAGCCTAGCTTTTTTAGAGACCTAATTTCCTTCTTTACTCTAGAGTCATGATCTATCGGCGATCGGAGTAGCATTAATACTTTCATTGCGAAACTGCCTTACGATAACATAGCATATTCATGACAAGGGAACTTAACAAATCTATCAAAACCAATAGAACCAATAGCTCAATGACGCTAGTTTCCCACAAAATAGCAACTAGCGTTTTAAGAAATAAAGCAACAAGCGAAAAGTAGAGGGATAGATCCTGAATCCTTAGAACGACATGTGCAGGGGAACTTATCGAAAAGACGAATCCTATATATGCAGGAATAGACAAGGCGCCGATAATCTCACCGGTCAACTGCCATTCCTCACCCAAAAGCAAGACAATAACTGGCATACTGAAGGTATAAATAAGGATGGCTGGTATAAACCCTCCCATCAAATAATAAAACCAAAGCTTCAACAAGTCTCCGGAAATAGATCCGTTCATGGAGATTTTCTCAGAAAATTCTTTCATATAGACACTCGACAAGGCAGAGCCTAGTATAGCTAATGGAACCAGTAGTATCCGCTGTGCAAGCGTGTACTGGCCAACCGTCTCTATCGTATGATTTAGACTCAGAATATAAATCGGCAAGGTTAAAGATACAGTTCCTACAAACGCCTCAGGCAGAGAGTAAGTAAAAAAATCGCGATACTTTTTCGCCAACCTAGTTGAATATCGGCGATATAGTAAGTTTATTAAACTTGAATAGCCAAATCCTAAGTAAAATGACTGCATGCAGAAACAAAGTAACTGTCCGATAACAGTAGATACAACTAAGCCAATGCCCACATAACCTAAGCTGGTGAAAAATATAAAGACGAAATTTAAGATAACTGTTATTACCGTCTGGGAAAACTTCGAAATACTTATTTCCTTATATTTTCGGTCATATACTAGTTGTGCGGTTGTTATCAGGCTCATGCCACCGAAGAGAATTGAGAACGGAACAAATATATATATATACTTCGCACCATAGTCGGCCAAAAACAACACAAAGCATAAAACTAATGTTACTAAAGTCACAGCCAAAACGTGACGTAGTGATATCAAACTGAGCATTAACGAGTGTTTTTTTGACTTCGGCAAAAGAATGCTCATGTCATACCGTAAGGCGCTGACTGTTATTAGAAGACTAGTTACAGCAACAAATATCGCCCAAATACCAAAATGGTCAGGACTATAATACCTTGCCAAAATTGGTGTTGATAGCAATGTTAATAGTTGCCCACCCCCACTAGCTAAAATCAACGGTAAAGCAGACTTTAAAGCGTTCATTTGCTCCCTATTAAAATTATTATTTCGATCATAAGGAATACATTAAAAAAATCGCCCCTCGGCTATATCAAACTCCGATGTCAGGGCATCAACCTTTTGGGCATTCTACTGTAATAATTCCTCCGGCTTCTCAATGATATCCACCGAGGTTATATTACCAAGTATAAATATGATGTAAGCGCAAGATTCAAGACAATTGGTCTAAGCCGCTTGTATTTAAAACCTTTCCTTTCGTCATCTATAGATTTACTAATAGTTTCGTTATTATGTTGTCTTGCGAGACTTCCTTAAGGTAGGGGTGCATCGGCAGACTTAGCACACTTGAGGCCAAAGCCTCTGATACATCAGTTTTAGAACTGACCCGAGGATAGTGCTCGTAGCCACCTTGTTTTGACAACGGGATGGGATAGTAAATAACCGACGGAATACCTGATGAATTGAGTTTCGCTTGTATACTCTGCCTATCATCTACTATTAGGGTGTACTGCGCCCACGCGCTAGTCGTGTAAGGGTTTAATCTGGGCACTTTAAAATGATCGGCTAGCGCTGAGCTATATCTAGCGGCGACTTGTGCTCGTGAAATTAATTCTTTATCAAAAATTTTTAATTTCTCAATTAAGATTGCTGCTTGGAGCGTATCAAGTCGCGAATTCATCCCAATGCGAATATTGTCGTATTTTTGCGATCCTTTACCATGAAGACGGATTGAATTAATGATCGCTGCATCCTCATCACTGCTAGAAAACACCGCTCCTCCATCCCCATAGCAGCCAAGAGGTTTCGCTGGAAAAAAACTTGTAGTTGTAGCATCTCCCATCGACCCGACTCGGCGGTCCTTGGAAGTTGCGCCAAAACTTTGCGCGCCATCAACTAGCACCTTTATACCTTCTGCATGAGCAATTTCGGTGATTGCATCAACATCCGCAGGCTGACCAAAGAGGTCCACCGCAATAACTACCTTCGGTTTCAGACCTAATTCACGGCTATCTATTATCGCTTGTTTAAAACTCTGCGGGTCTATATTGAAATTATCTTCAGAAACGTCTACAAAAAAGGGTGTCGCGCCCAACTGAGCCGGTGCCTCAGCAGTTGAAACGTACGTAAAAGATGGTACGAAAATAGCGTCCCCTGATTCAATACCCCAAGCCATCAAAACAAGTGTCAGAGCGTCTGTACCGTTGGCACAAGTAAGTGCATGCTTGGCGCCTGTAAAATCACGAAGTTGCCCTTCAAACTCTTTAACCTCGGGACCCATAATGTACTGCCCGTGATCAAGAATTTTTTTAATAGCAACATCTATTTGAGGTCTAATTAATTTTTGCTGAGCTGCCAAGTCTATAAACTGAGTAGGTTCTGAATATTCGTTCATTAAATAATTTCCTCTAGTTTGTTAGGAGTGGAAAGTCGATAGGCAGTTCCTTCAATTGGACAAATCAAATCCTCGCCCAGACGACCACCAGCTTTACTCATCCAGCCTATCCTCTTGGCTGGAGTACCAGCCATCAAAGCATGAGCAGGAACCTCTTTAGTGATTACGGCTCCCGCCGCAATAAAGCAGTATTCACCCAGATCATTACCACAAATTATAGTAGCATTTGCTCCAATTGAAGCACCACGCCTAACGATAGTCTTTCGGTATTCATCTTTTCGTTCGATTTCAGAGCGCGGATTATTTACATTAGTAAATACGCAAGATGGGCCACAAAAGACACCATCTTCCAAAGTCACGCCTTCATACACACTCACATTATTCTGTATTTTGACACGACTACCCACTGATACATTTGGGCCAATGACCACGTTCTGGCCGAGCGAGCAGTCATCGCCGATATCGCAGTTACTCATAATATGACTGAAGTGCCATACCTTTGTTCCAGAGCCTATCGTAACATTGTCGTCCAAGTAGGATGACTCATGGACGAAGGCGCCATCTTTAATAATTTTCATATTTCTTTCAACCTCACTGTTTCATTTCTTCTTTCAGAAAGAGATGCTGCGGTCAGAACCTTGAGCACTCTTAGACCTTCAGAACCGTCAGTTAGGGGCTTTACCTTACCGCTAACGGTATCTAAAAAGTGCTGACACTCGTTTCTTAAGGGCTCAGATTGTGCAACTTCAACGAACTCTGCTTCTGCTTTTTTAAGGCTTGGTACACCGTCAGAGGACTTTACAACATGCTTATATAATGAAAGTTTCTCACCCCAAGGTTTTGTATCGTCAAACACTGCCATGGCATCTTTCCCAACCACCACCAATTTTTGCTCTTTGTATGGGTGCAGCCAAGAAACGGAAATATGCGCTTTTTCACCCGAGGGAAACTCCATATGAAGTATTGCAGTGTCCGCGATGTTAGGCTGAAGACTACTAGAAGATTCAGCTCTAACTAACTTGGGCTCTCGTCCGGCTAAAGATAAAACCATCGAAATATCATGCGGAGCAAAGCTCCAGATGACATTCTCTTCAGAACGAACTTTTCCAAAACTCAGACGATTTGAATAGATATAACTTATAGTTCCAAGTTCGCCAGACTCAACAAGATTAAGCAACGTTATAAAACAGGGGTGGTATTGCAGGAGGTGGCCGACCATTAGCTGAACACCATTTGTCTTTGCTGAAGCTATCATATCTTCAGCTTCACCCTTGTTCATTGCCAGAGGTTTTTCAACGTAAACATGTTTTCCAGAATTCATTGCGGCTATCGCCATATTGGCATGAAGGGGAGCTGGGACCGCAAGCACAACTCCATCGATATCTGTTTTATTTAAGACGTCATCGAAAGACAAATTTTCGACGTTATATTCCTTAGCATATGTTTCTGCTAACAACTCATTAGGATCACAGACTGCTGCCAAGGCACCTAGCTCAGCAAAATTTCGAACTAGGTTCTTCCCCCAATGGCCACATCCAATAACTGCAATATGCTTTCTCATGAAAACCCTTAGACAAAAGTTAGGTATAAAATTTTAAAGACGAAAAACTGAAAATCCATGAGCATTAAGCACGTTTCTATCAAATATCGATTTTACGTCAGCAATAACGGGTAACGAGCCTCTACAGAATGTTCTAAGCGCCTCAGGATCTAAATCTCGAAACTCGTTGTGTCCTACCGCAACGATTAACGAATCCACCTGATGATCACTATCGACTTTACCTAACGAGATACCATAACTTTGCTCGATGTCCACGGGATCCGCCCAAGGATCTACCACAACTACCTTTACGCCCCAATTTTCTAGCTCCGCAACGACATCGATTACTTTGCTATTACGAACATCCGGGCAATTTTCCTTAAAAGTAATACCTAAAACCCCGACAGTGCTCTTGGTCACATCAATGCCATTAACAAGCATCTTTTGAATAACCTTTTGAGCCGTGTGCTGAGCCATATCATCATTTATTTTTCGCCCAGCCAGAATGACTTGGGGGTGATAACCCAACTGTTCGGCCTTATATGTTAAGTAGTAGGGGTCTACGCCAATACAGTGCCCTCCAACCAAGCCAGGTCTGAAAGGCAGAAAATTCCATTTACTCCCCGCGGCCTCAAGCACATCAAGAGTATCTAAACCTAACCTTTCAAAAATCACAGAAAGCTCGTTGGTCAAGGCAATATTTAAATCTCTTTGCGTATTCTCAATAACTTTAGCCGCCTCAGCTACTTTTATGCTTACCGTCGGATACGTGCCCGCTGTGATAATACTCTTATAAAGGTCATCTATTTCGACGCTAATTTCTGGCGTTGAGCCACTGGTGATTTTCATTATTTTTGTGAGGGTGTTTACCTTATCACCCGGGTTAATCCTTTCGGGGCTATACCCACAAAAGAAATCTTTATTGAAAGATAGGCCCGAGAATTTCTCCAAAACAGGGACGCACACCTCTTCTGTACAGCCTGGAAAAACGGTGGACTCATAAATAACAATATCGCCAACTTTAAGAGACTTCGCCACAGTCTCGCTCGCCTTTATAATTGGCTTTAAATCGGGCCAATTCACATCATCAATTGGAGTAGGCACAGTAACAATAAAAATATTGCATGCATCTAAATCACCCTCATCGCAACTAAAGCTTAATTTCGTTGCTTGTACCAGGTCCTCTTCCAGTACTTCGCGAGTGTTATCCTTCCCATCGCTTAGCTCTTTGATACGCAATGCATTGATATCAAACCCCAGCGTCGGTCTGACTTTGCCGAACTCAACTGCCAAGGGCAGACCGACATAGCCAAGCCCAATAATTCCAATTCTTTTATTTTTTTGCATAAACCTAACTAAACTCAGATTAAATTTATAATTCCCTGAAATTCTAACTTTCTGATAAGAACCTTCATTAAACCTTAACTTCTAATTTTTTTTAAGACGTTTTTTTCTTTTAAGAAATAATGTCTAAGTAAAACAATAATCGTACTTAAGAAGGCGCCAAGAATAAATGCCAAAATAACTATTCGACGTCTGTTTGGCTCTGATCTTTTTTCCATCACTGATGGAGGATAGATATATTCAAAAACATAATCTTTATTTGCTTCAATTAAAGTTAACTTTTGAATTTCTTTTTTCAAAAGTGAGGCTGTAACTTGCCTAATTTCCATAAAACTGGTGTTTGCAATTTGTTTGTTAAGATAAATAACAGCCTTTTCCGAATGTTCTTTATCTTTTTGTCTATAGAAAGAGTTTACTTCTTCAACAATTATCTGAACCCATTGTTTTGCAATTAGTGGAGATTGATGTTTTATAGACAAGGAAACATATCCAGTTTTTGTATCATTTGAAATAGTCAAGATGCCGTCTTTAAAAACCTCAAAACTTTCTTGAGCACTTGGTATCAATTTTTGTGGGTAGGTAAAATCTCTAACCCAAGAATTAGAATTCTTTTGAAAAATACTATCATCATAAATTATTGTATTATTCTTATTATCCCAAGATTCAATAGCCATCAAATCTGG
>MDTC01019207.1_pt1 | contig 11844 bp, 9 predicted proteins | sample 811181 | NCBI WGS metagenome assembly MDTC01 (sample SAMN05326644, study PRJNA326480) | marine metagenome | isolation source: seawater | place: Pacific Ocean: North | collected 2011
AATAAAACATATGAAGATTTTCCAAATAAAGTATATTCAAATATTGATTCTCTAAGAGATAATTCCTATGATGCTATTGAACCTACAATTGATACTATTATTCAAAAAATAAATAATATGATTTCTAATCACGGTTGGTTGCCCGCCGATAATTCAGTATCAAATATACAGGGTTCTTATACTTCTCCAATGTGTGGATACTATGAAATTGATAATAAAAATACAATCATACTTTTCTGTGAGAAATTAATAAATCTTTATGATTATCCTAAAGGAAAGGTTATTCAATTTCTTATGAATTATGTTATGAATAGATATGTCCTTCTACAGAATAATCAAAGTAGATTTCTGTCTGCTTTTAAACCAAATGATAGATTTCGTGCATATTTTAAAGCATATACAATTATTCTAGATTCGTGCTTATTTGGAGGCGACAGCAAGTTCGGCCGCGCCGTCGACGGTTTAAATGAGTATGATGTTTATCTTAGAAATCTATACCTTGTTAATAAGAGTTATCTATATACAAGTCAATCATTAAATCCTGGAGAAAATTATTTCTCTAACTATAAAGAGGTACTCGCAATTCCAATCTATCTTGATAGATTAGTAAATAAATCGAATGATGGGGACAATAAAAAAGATGTTGAAGTTGTATCTTCAGATTCTGATGATGAATTCTTTAATGTGGATACACAACCGATAGATTGATTGGTAATGTATCTTATTCTTTAATATCTAGAATTGTGTCAATTTTATTAGCTTCTTTAATGGGTACCCATTTTTTAAATAGTGGATTATATTTACATTCAACCATAGATTCATTATTTGTATCAGTTAATTCTTTTACCCATTTTGATGTTTGTATATCAGGAATTGAGGCATACGAGTGTTTTTGGATATTTGTTTTTTGTTCATTATGTATATATAATTCATAAACATCTGGTTTTACAGTCTGGATAATACGGAATGAGATAAATTTTTTATTTGATGAATTTAGTTTTTTATAATCATTTTCTTTAAAAAGATAAAGAATTTTTGAATAGCTTGTTTTTAAGGGGATGAAATAAAATCCTCTAACACGATAAGGTAATTTTGGTATAAAATCGGAGAATATTGAACGGATTTCTTGAAAATCAAAATATTTTTTAATTGAAATGGGGCAAATATCACAGAATGAATCATCAATATAATCATTTTCCATAATATCTATAATACAATTTATTCTATCATGAATTTGCATATTCTTTAGAGAATTACCAGAGTGTGTATAGATATCACCGATAAGTAATGACCAATTTTCATTATTATCTCGTATTAGTTCAACTTCAAAAAGCGTACCTTGAAATAGTTTAGGGTCAAATCTATAATGGACAATGAATATTTTAGGATATTCATAACCATCCTTAACCTTTTTATCAATTAAAAAACAGTAATTAACATCATTAATCTGTGTACAGAATAGGAGGTAGGGTGTTCCTGAACTTTTAAGACAAATAACGTGTGGATTATTTAAATTTTTATGGAATTGTTCATTATAGATCTTAGCATACCGTGAATTAAATTGTATTTTTGATTTAATATTCATATTATCGAGTATATATTTCTTCATTGAGTTATCGGTTACATTATCAATTTCCTTATTACAGAAACTAGTCCTTGTAATATGTTTTGGATCCATTTTATATTTGTTTAATAAATAACCTTTATATAAAATCAAATTTAATAATTAAAAATAAAATAATTTAGAATTATAAATGGATCATCAAGATTGGGAAAAATATATTATTCATTGTAAAGGGGGGACAAATGTACCAAAAGATAAGAAAGTTGAAAAAATAAAGAGAAATACTTTTTTTGATAAATCAAAAAAATTGGATCAAAAAATTGATGAAGGTGATTTAAAACATAAGAAGATTGATTCTGAATTATCTAAAAAAATTCAACAAGGTCGTTTATCAAAAGGGTGGACACAAAAACAACTTGCTACTAAATTATCAATACCTGTAAACGTTATTAATGAAATGGAATGTGGAAAGTTTTTATATGATGGTCAAAAGTTAAGTAAGGTAAAAAGAATACTTAATATAAAATAAATTATTATAATATAGTATATTATAACAGAATATGGTAGTATCTACGTCTAATTTAAATATAGATAATTGGGCAGTTGATCATGAAATAACAGCTGGAGAATCTGGATCCTGTAGTGATTGGAAGGGTCTTCCGAAGATTAAGTTTGGAATATCGGGTAGTCCGGGTACTCGTAATGACTATTTAGAAGATAGTTGGTTTTCAGGTAGTAATTATCAAGGGAAACCAACAGATGAAGAAAATAGACGCCTTGATTATTACGTATGTGGGAATAGTGAATTAGTAGGAATAACCGGTTCAGATCCAGATGCAAAACTAGGTACAGGTGGTGGTAAAGCCGATAAATATTCTGGAGCTTGTAAAGGATTAACAAAGGAACAATGGAACCGTCTTATGGATGCAAAATGTCTTGATGCGAATCAAGGAGGGAGATGGAAGAACTTGGATGAATGTTGGAATTTTGTCCATACTGGACTTCCAAGTAATCAACGTCCAAATGGAGGTTGGGGGATCGATGATGTAGATGATGAATCTGAAATAGAGGAAAGGATCTACTGGGATTCTTCTACAAATATGTGGTCTACAAATGATAGTCTAGACCCTGATGAAATAAAGGGTAGTAAATTACAGGGTGATCCTGTAAATATTCAAGATTGGTGGCACGTATGGAAATCGGCAAATGATACAGTTTCGAAAAAGGAACTTACCGGAAATTCAGTAATTTATCCAGCATATCCATCGGGTACGGATTCATTGGAGTTATTAGGGACTCTTGGACATTTGCCTTGGGATGAATACCACGCATTAGAAAGTGCTGCTGGACTTGGTGATGAGAAGAGTACATATACTTGTCCATCATCTCATACACGTGAAATACAGTGTCACGGAGATGGTCAAGTAAAACCTGGTAGTGATATCCCTGGTTGTGGAATGGCTACTGAATGGTCGGCATTTTGTGAAAAAAGGGATGAAGAAACTGTATCTTCGGGCCAATTAAATAATGATGATCATTGCGATCAAGATGATTATTGGGGTTTTGGTTCGGGTGATAATGATCATGAATATGGAGCGGCATATCGTTTTTGTGCGCGCCCCCACGAGCAATACGATGTTCTAAATCTTGCAGAATGTTGTATTGAAGGTAAAGGGGACCCTGATCCAACTAATTTTGATTTTAAAGAGTGTCCTGTTGATTATTGTCGTACAAGTCTTGAATATAATACTGGTATACCTTCAAATAAGAAATGTACTACTCCTATTACTGATGATTCAATAATTGGTAATAGTTCAACGACACATACTGCGGCTACAGCAAGTTCTGGAGTATGTTATACAATGAATAATAAGTGTAATACATTATTAGAAAATGTCTGTACAAATAATGTATTTAATTATGTGGGTCCGAGTCTTAAGAAGGGTAAATTAAAAAGATTATGTATGGATTGGTCAAAAATACAACCCTCTAAAATAAACTTAGATATTATTTGTAATCTAAGTGATCCAGCATCGGGGAAGACTATACTTGAAGAATTTCAAGAAGAAGGTACAAGTGAGAACCGTAAAATAGAACTTACTAATTTGATAAATAGCCCTGTTTGTAAAGATTATTTATTAACACGTTCAGGGGGATCTGGTCCAGCATTAATCCAGAATATACTTGGTGGTACAAATGGTATATGCAGTCTTGCAGTGTCTGGCCTGACTCAGTCAGGTAGTACTAATTGGATTAAGACTGAGTTTGGAAATGATCCAAGGATAGAAAATATATGTCAATGTTATTATCCTGTAGAATATTATCAATGGTATAAAGAAAATGAATTACCAGAAGATCAAAAAAGTAACCTTGGAGTGAAGGTATCTCCAGAGTGTTTTCACATGGGGTGCCGGCTTTCTGGATTCTATCCGGATACAAATGATGAATGTCCTGGTGATATTCAGATATGTAAACAAGAAGTTGTAAATGAAATAACAACTTTAGGGGGTGAACCGGGGGAGACAATACGAGTTCCTGGATCCTCTTCAACACAAGCTTGTAAATTCTCTAATACAAATCAAGAAACAACCAGTACAAGTGAGAGTGAGAGTGGTGGAGGAAGTGGGGGTGAAATAGGGAGTGGAGGGAGTAATTATAATGTAGAACGTGGGACAGGGACAGGTGTTGGAACTGGATTGGGGATGGGAATGGGGGTGGGAACTGGAACTGGAACTGTTGATGATGATGATGATAATACAATGCTAATTATCGCTATTATTGTTGGATTATTAAGTTGTTGTTTCGTTTTTTTAGTAATTATGATAATGATGATGAAGAAAAAGAAGGCAAATATTTAATAATTTTTGTATTTCTTTTATTATTATATAATATATATGTCTTTTAATTTAAAAAATTGGGCTATAAACCATGAAATTTCTGCTGGAGAATTAGGTTCATGTAGTGATTGGAGGGATAATCCTAAAATTACAATAGGTATTGGTCCCACAATCCATCCTACAAGAAAGGATTATATAGAAAATTCTTGGTGGACGGCTGGTAAATATGAAGGAAGGCCAAATGATACTGAAAATAGACGACTTGATTATTATGTATGTGGTAATTCAAAACTATTAGGTGTTATTGAAGGCTACGAAAATAGTAATAATAAAGATATTAATTTAAAAAAACTTAAGAAAGTGTTAGAAAAAGAATTAAATTTACTTAGTATTGATGATATTAAAAAAAGAGCGAAAGAGTTAAGATTATCTTTAAAACCAGAGGATGAAGTAAATAAAGAATCAATCATTGAGCCTTTGATCAATAAGTATATATCTGATGGTTCAAAGAAAGGTAAAAGTGAGTTTGAATCAGTATCTTCTTTTTTAAATTCTGAGTTCTCAAAATTATCTTATCCTGACCTTCTTGAAAAAGCTAAGGGATATGGAATAGATATTGATAAAATTGAAATGGGTGTTAGTAAAGATAGTAATGGTGATATTATTGAGGGATTTGATCCAGCTACACTGACGATTCTAACAATTGCGGTGCTCACGGCCGGGACCGTAGCAAGCGTTGATTGTGCGACAGATTATGGATGTAGTAATGATGCTAAAGATGGTACCGGAGGCAATCATTCCTCTCCATTTGCTGGAGCTTGTAAGGGGTTAACAAAAGAAGAATGGAAACGTCTTATGAATGCAAAATGTCTTGATGCGAATCAAGGGGGGAAATGGAAGAACTTAGATGAATGTTGGAATTTTGTCCATACTGGACTTCCAAGAAATCAACGTCCAAATGAGAATTGGGGAATTGATGATGAAGATGATGAAGCAGTGTCTGGAGAAAGGATTTACTGGGATTCTTCTACTAATATGTGGTCTGGATGTTCCAGTGATGATTGTTCAAATGACTTATCTCAAAGCGATATAATAGGTAGTAATAAACAAGGTGATCCTAAAGTTTCAGGCGATGATTGGTGGCAGAAATGGAGAATAGCAAATAGCGGGAAAACAGAGGAAACTGGTAATACTTCAATTTACCCTGCATATCCATCAGGTACAGATTCATTAAATGTATTAGGTTCACTTGGACATAGACCATGGGATGAATTACACGCATTAGAAAGTGCTGCTGGTAGTGCAAATACGAAGTTTGCACCCACATACTCTTGTCCATCATCGCATACACGTGAAATTCAATGTCACGGAGATGGTCAAGTAAAAACAGGTAGTGGAATTCCTGGTTGTGGAATGGCGACAGCGTGGTATGAATTTTGTGAGAAAAGGGATGATAATAAGGGATTATCTTCATTAGACCATTGTGATGATGATGACTACTGGGGCTTTGGTGATGGTGATGATGACCATGAATATGGAGCTGCATATCGTTTTTGTTCTCGCCCCCATGAGCAGTATGATGTTTTAAATCTTGCAGAATGTTGCCTTGAAGATAAAGGGGACCCTGATCCAATGAATTTAGAATTTAAGGAGTGTCCTGTGGATTATTGTCGTACAAGTCTTGAATATAATTTTGGTATCCCTGATAATAATAAATGTGCTGAACCTATTACTGATAATACGATTATTGGTGATAGCTCAACGACACACAGTAATGCCAGGTCGGGAAGTGGTTCTTCTGGTATTTGTTATACAATGAATAATAAATGTAATACATTATTTGAGAACATTTGTGATAATAATGTAATAAATTATCAGGGACAAGATATAGGAAAGTTAAAAAAAAGAAGATTATGTAGTCAATGGATGCAAATACAACCAGCAAAAGCAAACTTTGATCGTATTTGTCTTTTAAGTGATCCATCACCAGGAAAAACTATAATAGAAGAGTTTCAAGAAGGTGGTGTAGTAGGGGAGAATCGAATTAAAGAAGTTTATGACTTGTTTAATAGTAGTACTTGTAAAAATTACCTATTTACGCGACAAACGTCAATGGGTCCACCACCGGCACAAAGTATACTTGGAGGTACTAGCGGAATATGTAGTTTAGCAATTGAAAGGGTCGATTCTGAAGAAGGGACGATCTGGAGAAAGACGGCTTTTGGTAATGATTCAAGGATTGATGGACTTTGTCAATGTTATTATCCTACGGAATATTATCAATGGTATAAAGATACTCAAATCGCGGACGAATATAAAGATACTATGCAATATTTAGTTTCACCGGAATGTTTTCATATGGGATGTCGCATTTCAGGATATTATCCAGATACAAATAATGAGACTGGTTGTCCCGATTTTCAAGTCTGTAAACAAAGTATAAAAAATGAAATAACATTATTGGGTGGATCGGGTGAAATAAGGACAGCCGGTTCAAATTCAATACAAGCTTGTACTTTTAGTACTCCTTCAGCAGAAGATACAGCAGAAGATACAACAGAAGATACAGCAGAAGATACAGCAGAAGATACAGCATCAATTGTTCCACCATTACTACAAGGCGGTGGAAACGATGATTCAATATATTCAAATATACAACGGGAAGATGGAACTAGTTCAACTGAAGATGATGATGATAATACGATGTTAATTATAGGTATTATTCTATTATTATTCTGTTGTTGTTTAGGGGCTGTTGTATTAATAATGATGATGTAATTTATAATAAACTTATAATTATACTAAACATTTTGAATAGTAGATATAAGCAAACTACATTTGATAATAAAGAGCATACAATAACTCTGTAATTTGTTATTCTTTGTAATGTAACATCTGTAGTTGATTTAACAGAAACATCATTTTTCATTAATATCTTAATTGATGAATTAATAATATTTTTTGATAGTATATCAATATCAATACTTTGTTTTAATCTTTTACCAACAGATCTTACTCTACCATCTTGACCCATTACCTGGTGGCACATTCCATATCTATCAGTATAATCTAATGATTGTGAAATATTTAAGTTCTGTCGTGTAGCATTTGTAATTTTTTCTTCAATATTAACTATTAATTGATTTCTAACTTCATTTGAGCTACCTACATTTAATTGTGTATTTGAAGGTTCGTCAGAACCTTGTACATTTAATGTATTATTTACATAAAGATCAATCTCATTTGCGATTTCTTGATAATCATTATAACTAGCACCTTCATAAGTCTCTACATCTATTGTAGTTTTTTGATCAACACTTGGACAACAACCAAAGACGGGGACTTTATGTACCCTCCCATTTGAATCTTTATATTTTTTAGTAAAACGATGGCGACAATTATGTGTATCTTCATATTTATTCCAACAGTCAATACTTTCATGTACACCTCTATCAGTACGGGCACCGGTTAGGAAATTGTGATATGCTGGATCTATTGGTTCAGTAATTCCTATTCTACAATTAATATTTGCCATCGTCTGTGCATTTACATTAATAGAAGAACTCTGTTTATGTTTCCTTAATATATTATTTACATTTTGTACTAATACATCATAATGACTAGAAGTATTTACGCCTTCATCCACCGTACCAATATTACCAGAATAAACACGATTCGTATCAGAAATATCTTTAACCTCTAAATCTTGATTTATAGTCTCACTACACACCCCTAATGTTTTTTTACTATTAATAATTCCAATTGGAATACTATAAGGAGCACATATAACGCTTTGTATGAAACCACCCATTATATTACTTAATAATATAAAATAATAAAATATAGAATAATTAAAATTAAGTTTAACTACCAGTTAATAAACACCATCCAGCAACAAATGGTACGGCTGAAGCCGGCCATTTCCTTATAATACAAAGAATACCACTATATAGACGATAAATTATTACCATTAATATGATCGATACAAAATGTCTTAATATAGATGGAGGGTTCGGTATTTTTAATAAGAACTTAATAATAGGTTTTGATGCGGCATAGCAAATTGTATATACAACTATAATAAGTAAAACAGTAAATATTGCAAACAGATAAAGTTTTTTAATATCAACATTTGATACCGTTGTTTCGGTTATACTTTCCATATCTACTAAGTTCTCTACAATTAATTTCATTGTATCATTCACAATATTTTGCGATATTATTTCAACATTTAGATATTGATTAATTTCACCAGCAGTTGGTGGTTCATTACATTTATTGATACATCTGAGGGGGGATTTAGATTTAACTTGAATTATATCTGAATTTTCATAATCTACATTTGATGCTTGATCCATTATAGTTTTTATATTTTCTATTACTGAATTAGCAACTACATTCATATTTTCAGTAAAAGCTCCAATCTGGTTTGGATTATTCCCTACAGTAGCTGATACCTCTTGTTCTAATTTTTGTCTTACGGTATTCCACATTTCGGTATGGTTTTCAGTGGTTGTTTCATTAATAGCAACTAACTTTATTTGTGATTTTTGTGTAACATCATAACAGCAACCGAATTGTGGACAACCACTATAAGGTATTTTTTTTCCATACCAAGTATATTCTTCGTTTCTATTTTTTATATGCCATTCTTCTAATTTATCAGAACCACAATCAATCACTATTTTTTGATCTGCTCTTACATTTTGTTCAATGTTAGATGTATATGTCATTAACTTATTTTGAACAACTTGATTTAGATTATACATTGTACTCTCAGATTGAAGGGTTGATAAAATTGGATTATCTTCACTTTCATCTTTAGTATTACCAACCATAACTTCATTAAAAAATGTAAAAAAATCGCCTATTAATCCCATATTATAATATTATAATATTATATTATATTAATATTTTGATAACATTACATCATAACCTTCCAAGTTATAAGTAAACAGATAATACAACTTATTGCAATTATAACTAACATTATAATACATTCAGTATTCTCATCTGAAACAGTTTGTGTTACTTCAAGGTCATGTTCTGCAAACTTATTAGTAATAATTTCCATCGCACTATTAATAATATTCTCAGAATGAAAATTAAACATACTAAATTGATTTATTACAGGTCCATAAGGTCCATTATTTAATCCACAAGGGTCACGACACCTTAATGGCGTAGTATATTCGATATCAATTGATTGATTATCACTATGGGATGTAGAAACTAAATTATCTAATTTAGATTGAATATCTTCACGTAATTGATTACGTGATTCAGAAAATGCTCCATTGATAGCTTCTACACCTGGACCAGATAATTGCGTTTCAGCTTCTTGATTCAAACTTGTTTCAATATCATTTAATATATTTTCGGTTTCATTTGATAGTGAAGCATTATATGAAAATATATTAATAACTGTACTTTGATTAATCTGGTAAGCACAATGGAATAATGGACAATTCTTTTTATGGCCAAAAATCCCAAATGGCCCTTTCTTTTCAGATGTTACTGAACGATAAAATTCTTTACTTGATTCATTCCCCGTTTGACGGATATTTACTGAGGAACCAGTTTTACTAACCAAACTAGTATTATTTTTATTATTTTTTAAGCGGTTTGATACCTTGTTTTGAATATCTGAAACTGTTGCTTCGTTAATAGCTAATGAACTATTTCCACTTGAATTAATCTTTGATTCACAAGCCCCCATATTATGTATATTATAAATAAATATAATTTATTAAAATTTTTTATATATAATATTAAATATGGAAAAAAAAAAGGATAAAGAAATAGTTAAAAAAGTATCGGAGGGTGTAAAGGATGAATGGACTGATGAATGTGAAGAATTATTAGCAGAATGGTCTGAAAAAGCATCTTGTTATCGTTGGTTACATGGGAGATGTGAAAAATCTTATAGAAAATGGTATTATTGTTTCTCAATACCTGTAATTATTTTATCTACTTTAACAGGGGCTGCAAATGTCGGTATGGATTCATTCGTTCCAGCTGAAAGTAAGGCTATTGCTTCAGCAGCTGTTGGAGGTGTGAATATTTTTGCCGGTATTATTTCAACTTTACAAAACTTTTTAAAAGTAGCAGAATTAATGGAAGGACATAGAATTGCGGGAGTTTCTTGGGGAAAATTACAAAGAAATATTGCTATTGAATTAGCATTAGATCCATCAAGAAGGGTCCTTCAAACTGATTTCTTAAAATTATCAAGGGCGGAATATGATCGTTTAATTGAAGCAGGACCAATCATTGATGATGGTATAATTAATCAGTTTAATAGTAAGTTTAAGAACTATGAAGTATGTAAACCGTCAATATGTAATGGTTTAGATAAATGTACGATCTATAAATTAGATCCATCAATAAAAATTAATCAAAGAGATTTCATGGAAGGGATTGAAGATGTAATTATTGACGAAGATATGGATAATGATACAAAACTTGATCTAATTAAAAAAGTAAAAGAAATTGAAAAGAAAGAAGAAGCAAAATTCAGACATGATATACATCCAGAAATTAAAAAAGATGAAGATGAAGAAACTGGTTCCGTAGAAGTACTTGAAGAAGTTAAAGAAGTTAAAGAAGTTAAAGAAGTTAAAGAAGTTAAAGAAGTTAAAGAAGTTGAAGAAGTAGTTGAAGAAGTAGTTGAAGAAACTTCTGAAAGTAAAAAGAATGATGATGTAAAAGTAGAAGTTATTATTAATGTCACTGAACCAGATAAAGGACCAGATCCAGAAGAGTTATCATTTCTAGATGGAATTGAAGATAAAAAGGAAGATTAACAATATAAGTGATTAATAATTAAATAACCAATTAATAAGAGTATAATTAATGATAGATTACTTAGACCTCCTCTTTTAATTGGATTAAAACTTGCATAACTATTTACTTCATATGGTTTAGGAACCTCTCTTTTTTTGAAAATATTACCACAATTACAATTTTTACCCATTTAATTAATATATATTAGATAAAATTTTAAGCGATCATTTCGGCTTTTATTGTCGGATAAAAATTATAATTTAAAATATTAAAATCTTCTTCAATAATATTATCAATATCTTGAATATCATTAATGATATCCAATAAAGGGGAATATGTTGGTACTCTTAATAATTGTTCTTGAATAGGTTGAATATGATTTTCATATATATGGGCGTCTCCAATTACATGAATCAAATATCTTGGAATATAATTAGTTAGTTTACCAATTATAGATAATAAGAATGAATATGAACTAATATTAAATGGTACACCTAAAAACATATCTCCAGATCGTTGATATAATTGAGCATCAATATATTGACCATCAATATTAAATTGAACCATCACATGACAAGGTGGTAATGCCATTTTATTAATATCAACTGGATTCCAAGCATTCATAATTAATCGTCGACTTGTTGGTTCCCTTTTAAT
>MDTC01226808.1_pt1 | contig 11843 bp, 6 predicted proteins | sample 811181 | NCBI WGS metagenome assembly MDTC01 (sample SAMN05326644, study PRJNA326480) | marine metagenome | isolation source: seawater | place: Pacific Ocean: North | collected 2011
AACGAGGGTGAACTCTAGCGATAATAATGTAATCTAATTGTACAAGTGCAACATCGTAAAATAATTACAAATTACGACAACGTTCTACCACCATGGATCGTCGAAGGCTTTCTCATCTACGACGACCATCGCCACCGCGGGAACGGGCGGTTTCCCCGGCGGACTAAGCATGACGAACACCTCAGTTTTACCCGTTTTGAACGTATCGGCGAGTGATCTGATAGCGCTCACTCGCACGAGGGCGGATGCCAATCCAACCGCCGCGGGCGACGGAGAAGCAGAGGTGACGTACCCGATGGGCGCGCCGAGCTGACCGGCGAGCGACGGATCGTCCCGACGGGGTCTCGTTTTGTCCTTCTTGCCGATCCACGCGTCGTACTGTGCCTGAGTGGGAACGTGGACCGTCGACCCAAACGAGGGTTGACCAGACCACGGACATCTCAGGGTCACGCGAACCGCGTCTCCTTCGTTCGTTGTCGACGCGATCTCGCCCTTGTCTCGCAAAACGCTTCTGACATCCGTCGTCTTCTCCCGGGTCGCCAACGCTTTGAGGCACGCAGAGATTTTACCCTTTGGCTTTGATTTCACGTTCGGGTCTGATTTCAGACCCGCGAGAAATTCTGCGTCAGAGATTAATTCACGACGTCTATCAGCACCAGCGACCGTGTCCAAGTAATCGTCGGGGAACACGGGGCGCTTGAAGCGCAGCGCGCACCACGACCACTCTGTGACGCCAGCCGCTCTGGCTCCGGTTCGATTCACGCCAAGCCACAAGGGACGTATCCACGACGTGGGGACGATGAGAGTGTAACCATCCATCGCGACTGGACCTCGATTGACGAGCGTCGCGGCGTACGATTTCACGCCAACGGCGCAGTTTTCCACCCATGGTTGTTCCAACGCCAACTCGCGCGAAGCCTGTCGACTCGCGTCGAACTCAGCCTGAGACGGTGCGACGTCCGTCGGCCCATCCATGTGTTCTAGGTCTAATTTCAAATCCCACGCAGCCGCGCGCGGGTCGGGCAGCACCAGCCGACGAATCCCGCGAAGTTCGTGTTCTCCGTCTAGTGATGGAGCGAGCTTCTGCACCACCTCAAGAGCTTTCGCTCCCACAATCTCGACGCGAGCGTACGCATCTGACGACGTGACGTCGACATCGGAAGTTGGACAGTTACGTTTGAGACACTCCATGGCGCTATCCTTGACGCGCGGATGCACCCACACGTGCGCCTCTGAGACGCCGGATCCCTTCGTCCCCGTCACGCGATACACCAAAGTCGGACAGATGATTCGATTATCCCGATCTCCGAGGTGTACGGCGCACGCCTTGTGACCCGAAAGAAATCCCTTGCTCTTGAGTGGTTTCGTATCCAGCGAGCAACTCTGTAAAACTTTACGCACGAGACTCGCCTTCCCGGCGACTACGAAACACGCGTTGTAGGAAGAATCGTGTACGACCGCGTGTTGTGAGATTGAACGCATCATGAAACGCCATCCACGACCCTTTCCCACCCTCACTTCCGGTAAAACGCACCCCCAACCTCGCGGTTTGTGCATCTTAAATCTGCGCGGTGAACGAAAACGGCGGTCAGTCTCCTCCCGAGCGCGAGCGCGAACCGCGCGGTCACATCACTCATCGCCTCAGTCGGTGTACCGTTCGGTAACTTATAAACGCTTGTCTCCAAGGAACGCCGAAACATTCTCGGATTGGCTGGGTGCGTGATTTCGTCATCACCGGCGACGGTTGGTTCTCTCGTCGAGCGCGCGACGAGTTGAGACGTCCCGCGAAGCGCTCACCTCTTCGCGTGCCACGTGTGCGTGCGCATCGTTCTCGCGCCCTCATTCCCACCTCCACCTCCATCACCGCTCACCACGCGCGCGTCGTGTAACCTCCCTCGCCTTCTCACCGCTCTTCGACACCGCCGAAACGCGTCGCCGCCGTCGCCGCGACGCCTCTTCAAGTTCGGTCGTCTTCGCACCACCCTCGGCGCGTGACTCGTCGCTCGCCGACGCAGATGCCGCGCCAAAGAGTGCGCGCCCGCACCGCGTCCCCGCGCGCGCCCGATCGCCTCCGTCGTCGCGTAAATCTCGCTCGCCCGCGCGCTCGCGTAGTCCCACACTCGCACGAATTTGGGCGTCGACGTCTCCGCGCCCGCACTCTCGCCGCGATTCGCCACGACCACCGCCGCGCGATCATCCATCGCGCGCGCTCGACGCTCGACTCGCGCGCGCGCGACGGTCTCGCGCGCGATGCGGAATTTCCCAAAACCTCGACATCGCTCGAGCCTCGCGTCACATCAAGACGCGCGTCTCGCGCCGTCATCGACGCCGTTCGACGATCGAACTCGTGCGCGTCGAGTCGCCCTCGACGCTCGTCCAGTCAAGGGCGCGTCGAGTCGCGCGAGCGACGCGCGAGGGCGTCCGTAAAGATGGATGAGGTGAAGAAGGCGATGGGCGAGACGCTCGCGGCGGCGACGGACGCGATGGGCAAGGCGGAGATCGATCCGGAGAAGGCTGCGAAGAAGGCTGCGAAAATCGCGGAGAAGGAGGCGAAGAAGGCCAAGGCGGCGGCCAAGGCGGCGGCCAAAGCGAAGGCTGAGGAGGAAAAGAAGAAGAAGGAAGCCGAGGGCGGCGGCGAAAAGAAGAAGAAGGCCAAGGCGGCGAGCGGACCGAGCGAGGAGGATAAGCTCGCGTTGGAGAGCGCGCTGAAGACGCCGAAGGGTGAGAAGAAAGATCTCGTCGATACACCCATGGCGAAGTCGTATAACCCGGTGGCGGTGGAGGCTGCGTGGTACGAGTGGTGGGAAAAGTGCGGGATGTTTACGCCAGAGATGGGAACGAATAAACCCAAGTTTGTCATCGTGATTCCACCGCCGAACGTCACCGGCGCGTTACACATCGGACACGCGCTCACGAACTCGATTCAAGACACCGTCGTGCGTTGGAGAAGAATGAGCGGGTACGAGGCGTTGTGGGTTCCGGGCACTGACCACGCCGGCATCGCCACGCAAACCGTGGTGGAGAAGAAGTTGGCGCGCGAGGAGGGCGTCACGAGACACGATCTCGGCCGTGAAAAGTTCCTCGAACGTGTTTTCGAATGGAAGAACGAGTACGGCGGCAAGATTTTCAATCAGCTTCGCAGAATCGGTTCTTCCATGGATTGGACTCGTGAGGCGTTCACCATGGACGAAAAGTTGAGCAAGGCGGTCAAGGAGGCATTCGTTCGCATGTTCGACGAGGGTTTGATTTATCGCGATAACAGATTAGTGAACTGGAGTTGCCAATTGAAGACAGCGATCAGCGACATCGAGGTCGACTACATCGAACTCGAGGGACCGACCATGCTGTCGGTGCCGGGACACACCAAGAAGGCGGAGTTCGGCGTCATCACGTCCTTTGCGTATCCGTTTGAAGACGGTGAAGGCGAGGTCGTGGTGGCCACCACGCGTATTGAAACTATGCTTGGCGATACCGCGGTCGCGGTGCACCCGGATGACGAGCGCTACAAGAAGCTTCACGGCAAGTTTGTCGTGCACCCGTTCAACGGACGTCGCATTCCGATTATTTGCGACGCCGAACTCGTCGACATGGAATTCGGTACTGGTTGCGTGAAGATCACTCCGGCGCACGACCCGAATGATTTCCAAACCGGTAAGCGTCACAACCTCGAGTTCATCAACGTCTTCACCGAAGATGGTTTAGTGAACGAACAAGGGGGTGAGCAGTTCCAGGGCATGAAGCGCTTCGAGTGCCGCGTCGCCATCACGGAGGCGCTCGACAAGCTCGGTCTTTACCGTGGCAAGGCGAACAACCCGATGCGTTTGGGTTTGTGCAGCCGCAGCAAGGATGTCATCGAGCCCATGCTCAAGCCGCAATGGTGGGTCAACTGCCAAGACATGGCCAAGGAAGCTTGCGACGCCGCGCGCGACAAGCGCCTCGAAATTCTTCCGGCTTTCATGGAACCAACTTGGTTCAGATGGTTGGAAAACATCCGAGACTGGTGCATCTCTCGTCAACTTTGGTGGGGGCATCGTATTCCGGCCTTCTACGTTCGTTTTTCTGGTGAGACGGACGATGACTGCGGCATGCCGGGTGGCAGTTCCGAGAAGATGGATCGATGGGTCATCGGACGAAACGCTGAAGAAGCCCGTGTTGCGGCCGAAAAGAAGTTCCCGGGCAAGGAATTCACTCTTGAGCAAGATGAAGATGTCCTCGATACTTGGTTCTCCTCTGGTCTCTTCCCGTTCTCCGTCTTTAGCTGGCCCGATGAGACGCCAGATTTGGCTGAATTTTACCCAACGTCGCTTCTCGAAACCGGTCACGATATTTTATTCTTCTGGGTCGCCCGTATGGTGATGATGGGAATGAAGCTCACCGGTAAGGTTCCGTTCAAGCAAGTCTACCTCCACGCCATGGTGCGCGACGCGCACGGCCGTAAGATGTCGAAGTCTCTCGGTAACGTGATTGATCCTCTCCACGTCATCGAAGGCATCGATCTTGAGGCCTTGCACGCGACGCTCATCGGAGGTAACCTCGACGAAAAGGAGCGTAAGAAGGCGCAGGCTGGTCAGAAAGCGGACTTCCCCGGCGGTATCCCGGAGTGCGGCACCGATGCGATGCGTTTCGCTCTCGTTTCTTACACCGCCCAAGGCCGTGACATCAACCTCGACGTCTCTCGCGTGGTGTCGTACAGACACTGGTGTAACAAGCTCTGGAACGCCATTAAGTTCGCGATGATGAACTTGGGCGAAGGATACGTGCCGCCGACTGATATCAACACCTCGTTTGATCTCAAGAAGCTACCGCACGCCGCGCAGTGGATTCTCAGCCGCTTGAATGAAGCGTGCGGAGCGACGAACGTCGCGATGGAGGCTTACGACTTCACTGTCGCGACGAGCGCTGTGTACGCCTTCTGGCAATATGAGGTTTGCGATGTGTTCATCGAAATCATCAAGCCCGTCATGAATGGTGACGATGAAGTGGCGAAGAAGGGAACGAGAGACGCCCTTTGGATTTGCCTCGACACCGGTTTGAGACTTCTCCATCCGTTCATGCCTTTCGTGACCGAGGAGCTCTGGCAGAGATTGCCGAGAACGCGCGATGAAAACACGCCCAAGAGTATCATGATTGCCGATTATCCGGTGAAGATTGATTCGTGGGCCAATGCGGAGGTTGAATCTCAAATGCAAACCATCATGGACTCCGTGAAGGCGTTGCGTTCGCTCAAGTCAAACTACAACCTCCCTCCGAAAGCTAGACCGGAAGTCTTCTACAGCGCGAAGACGGAGGAAAGCAACGTAGCGACGAAGATCGATCCGGAAGGTTTGACATCTCTCGCGGGTGTTGGAGCTATGAAACAGTTAGCTGAGGGTGAATTCGCGCCGCCGGGCTGCGCGGTGAGCATCGTCAACGAGTCCGTGACGGTGTACATTCTTCTCAAGGGAGTCGTGGATGCGGCGACCGAGATCGCAAAGCTCGACAAGAAGCTTGCTGCGCTCAGGAAGACGAACGAAACTCTTCAGAAGAAGACTCAAGAGGACGGTTACGAGGACAAGGTTCCGGAGAAGGTTCGTAATGAAAACACCGAAAAGCTCGCCAAGCAAGCGGAAGAGATCAAATCGATTGAAACGGCGCGCGCCGACTTTGAAGCTTTATTATAATAATTACAACATTAACCAATGACCAATAACTTACAGTTTATAGCCTGTGCAGCGTTTGTTCTTTACTCTGTGGCGACCCCGGCTGTTGACTATCGACACCGGGCGACGTGACAGGCTTGAGATTGATGTGCACTCTTGTACCAGAGAGGGTTCGATTGAACGTAGGACTGGGAGTAGACTTTCCACTTGATGGTGAATCAGTGTTTGCCGTGTGGAACGTCGCGGACCGCTTGATCTCTTCTAACTTTTTACGCAACTCTTCCCGTTCTCGAGCCTTGTTGAGCGAATCCTTTCGCGTCATTTCCGCTTGCGACTCGCGAGTGAATTTTTCGCGTTGCATCTTTTGCAGTTCTCGCCAGCGACGAGCGGCTTCCCTTCGCATTCTATCTTCCGAAGCCTTGGCTTCTTGTTTCGCCTTTTGCACGAACTCAGCGTTCGCCTGCGCCTGCTTGGCACGCTCCTCAGCCTCTGCCGAGCGTCGCCCGGCTTGATACATGTTATAGGCTGCGTTATTCGATGGTGGCGATGACGAATTCGTCGAATTCGTCGTGCTCGCTCCCGGCGCACGACTCCAGCTTCTCGTGTGCGCGGACTGCGTGCGGGTGAATGACGCACTCGGTTTACCCATATTTTCCCACAACTTGCGACACGCTTGTAAGAGCTTGAACGTCTCCTCGCACCGAGCGTTGTCTTCCAACGATCCTCCGCGCGCCGTCGATCGATCGGGATGGTACTTTAAGAGAGCCTTTTTGTACGACGTCTCGATGTTTTTACCATCTTCGTGCGTTCCCAAACGCAGCAAAAGGCTGGAAAGATCACCGTTTTCGGCGATGAAGTACAACCCCTCGGATTTCAACGTCGTCTGCGCTGCGGTTCGATATTCGTTGAGCGAATCCGCCTCTTTCGCGCGATCTTCTGCCTCCTTTTTGTGTTCCTCCGTGCGTTCCTTCATGCGTCTTTCTTTCCTCGCCGCAGCCTTCAGTCGACGCGCCTCCTCGCGCTGCTTGGCGAGCTCCACGGCGCGTTGTTCCCACTCAATCTTATTCGCCTCTGCTCGCGCTCTGGATCGTTCGTCATCCGCCGCGTCCATCGCGCTCGTCGCCTCGGACACTTGATCCGCGACGAACTGCATCTTTTCCTTCGTCTCCACGGAATCACTGTCGTCCTCATCCTCCGCGGATGTGGGTTCGTCGCTCGGAGATGACGCCTCCAACGTCTTCTCGCGCGTCGAAAACGATTTCTCCACCTCCTCCTTGGTCTCGAAACGCGTCGGCGCGCCTCCGAAACCGGCGGTAAACTCACTCGCGGGCTCGATTTCCGATTCATCGACGAAAGCGTCCTCCATCTCGTCGTCCACGCACGTGAACGCCGACTCCGCCTCCTCCTCAACCGCCGCCTCGACGTTCCCATTCGTCTCCACCTCCATCGGCGCCACGTTCGTCGTCGTCCGCGTTCCCGTCGTCCCCGTCGACGACACGCTCGGTTTTTCATCCCCTCTCTTCACCGACGACGACGACGTTCGCGTCGTCACCGACGTCTTTTTCTTCGATTCTCTCTTCTCGCGCGTCCTCGCGTAACCGTCGCCGTCGCCGCGTTCTCCAGCGTACTCGAGCTCCCCGTACCCATCCCTCGCCCCTCGTCGACTCCCCTTCGCCTCGTCCGCGTCGCCCTCATCGCGCACCGCCCTCGTCGTCCATCTCGCCCACGGTCCCCACCGCGCGCTCGCGCGTCCGAACGCGCATCCGCACGCGAACCAAAACGCGCACGCGAGCCGAAAGACGATCGTCGCCATCCATTGCGCCCGCGCGTCCGCGAGCGCGCCGGCGAGGGCGTAATAGGGGACATCGTTCGAATCGAAATCGACGACGTCGTCGCCGCCGCGCATGGCGGCGCGATTCGCGTCGCGCGCTGTGCCGCCGCGCGCGTCCGTCGCGCGCGAACGGATTGCATGCGGGGGGGACTCGTTGGTGCGATATGACCCGTGGTTGGTGTTTCGGGTCAGGACTCATCAAAAGAGTCCCTCCGTCCGCCCCACGCGCCTCATCATCATCATCATCATCATCATCCGACCGAACGATCTCGAGCGTGGACGCGAGAGCGCGACGGGCGTCCGTCGACGAGCCCGACCGAGGAATCGCGAGCGAGGAATCGTGGGAGAGCGTCCATCTCGCGCGCGTAGTCATGGGTCAGGGTCAATCCCTCGACGGCGACGGCGCTAACGGCGGAGGTCGAGACGGGCGCGGGCAAAAGAAGGAGAAAAAGAAGTACGTGCCCCCGGCGCCGCCCATGCGCGTGGGGAAGAAGAAGAAAAAGACGGGCATCGAGGGCGCGTCGAGATTACCGGACGTCGCGCCGCAGAGCAAGTGTAAGCTTCGAATGTTAAAATTGGAGCGCGTGAAGGATTACTTGCTCATGGAGGAAGAATTCGTCGGGAACCAAGAGCGGTTGAAGCCGAAGGAGGAACGCGCGGAGGACGAGGAGAGCAAGATTGATGAGATGCGAGGGGCGCCGATGAGCGTGGGGTCGTTGGAGGAGATCATCGATGACACGCACGGGATCGTGTCGTCGAGCGTGGGACCCGAGTATTACGTCAACATCATGTCCTTCGTGGACAAGAGTCAACTCGAACCCGGGTGCGCGGTGCTGTTGCATCATAAGAATTCTGCGGTTGTGGGGACGCTGGCGGACGATGTGGATCCGATGGTGAGCGTGATGAAGGTGGATAAAGCTCCGTTGGAGTCGTACGCCGATGTGGGGGGGTTGGAGGATCAGATTCAAGAGATTAAGGAGGCGGTGGAGTTGCCGCTGACGCACCCCGAGTTGTACGAAGACATTGGCATCAAGCCGCCGAAGGGTGTGATTTTGTACGGTGCGCCGGGCACGGGTAAGACTTTATTAGCAAAGGCGGTAGCGAACTCGACGAGCGCCACATTCTTGCGCATCGTCGGTTCTGAATTGATTCAAAAGTATTTGGGCGACGGTCCGAAGCTCGTGCGAGAGCTCTTCCGCGTGGCGGACGAGATGAGTCCTTCGATCGTCTTCATGGATGAGATTGACGCCGTCGGTACGAAAAGATACGATTCACAATCCGGCGGTGAACGTGAAATTCAGCGCACGATGTTAGAGCTCCTCAATCAAATGGACGGTTTCGACTCTCGCGGCGACGTCAAGGTGATCATGGCGACGAATAGAATCGAATCCCTCGACCCCGCGCTCTTGCGTCCCGGTCGCATCGATCGTAAGATTGAATTCCCGCTCCCGGACGTCAAGACGAAGCGTCACATCTTCAACATTCACACCGGCCGCATGAACCTCTCGTCGGACGTACAATTGGAGGAATTCGTCATGGCCAAGGACGAGCTCTCCGGCGCCGACATCAAGGCGCTGTGCACCGAAGCCGGTTTACTCGCCCTCCGCGAGCGACGCATGCAGGTGACGCACGCCGACTTTTCCAAGGCGAAGGAGAAGGTTCTGTACAAGAAGAAGGAGGGCGTGCCGGAGGGCATGTTTACGTGACGCAGCACGACCACGCATGTAATAGAAACATCATCCGTCTCTACCGCCGACGAACGCCTCGACACGCGCGACGCGATTGATTCATGTGATCGATTGATTCATCATTCATTCGAGGCGAGACGCGACACACTCGAGCGCGATGTCCACCGTGGATGAGCTCCGACGCGCGCTCACCGCGTTGGGCGGCGAGAGACGCGAGGTGCGAGCGCGACGAGAGACGACGACGACGACGACGACGACGCGAGAGAGAGACGACGACGACCGACCGACCGACCGACCGACTGACATTTGATTTTGATCCTCGGGACAGGCGAACGACCGGTTGAAAGCGCTGGCGACGAGCCGACGACCGGTGGGAGGGAAGGCGGTGGGATCTCGGGAGGGGAGACCGCCGCGTCGATCGTCGCGGGACGACGAGAGGGCGAACGCGACGTGGGAGGAGCCCGAGGAGGGGGCGGCGGCGGCGCCGAGACCGAAGTCAGAGGCGGGACAGCGAGAGCGGCGCATGTTCGCAGGACTGTTGGGAACGCTGAAAAAGAGGAAAACGAGCATGGAGGAGAAGGAGAGAGATGTGTTGGAGAAGCGGAAGACGATCGAGGCGGCGGTGTCGGGGAAGAGCGAAGAGATTAGTAGAGAGTTGAGAGAGTCGCAATACAAGGCGTTTGTGGAAAAACGCGACGCCGAGGAAAAGACGAAATTTGAACTGGATGTCAAGTTCAAGGAGACGGAGAGGGCATTCATAGAGGCGCAGTACAAGAATATGCACGCGCAGGTGCTCGAGGGCGCGATTTTAACCACGACCGAGCCGATGATTTTATACAAACCGAAGAAACTGCGCGCCGGAGATGAGGAGGCGTGCGCGGCGAGCGCGAAAAGATTAGAAGACTGGCGCGCGTCAAACATGGAGAGGGTAGAGAACGCCATCAAGGTGATACATTCGAGACGCGAAGGAACCTTGGAACGTCGCGCCAAGGCGCGAATGATAAACGAAGAGCGCGAAGAGGATGTGGACATCCACGACGTCGTCGACGATGACGACGACGTGTTGGAAGACTTTGACGAAGACGCGATGGAAGACGCCGGCGCTGCCGCTTAGAGAATACAACCTGCATGTGAATAATGATAAAACTAGACTAACTACTCTTCCTTGAGCACGCGAACGAAATCGCGCGTGTAAGGCTCCAAATGGTCCCGCCCTTTGGTGGCTTTTTTCGCGGCGCCCTTCTCGTTCCAGTTCAAAACAAAGTCGACGTGTCCCTCCTTGAGATACAGCAGTAACCTGGACGGCACCGCCGCGTCTTGAAGCTTCCAATAGAAATCTCCGCTTTCGTGCCACGGAACGGTTATGTCAGCGCAACCAGCCATCAGAACGGTCGGTGGGAAGGTGAACTGCTCCGTCGTCGAATCGTCGTTCACGTCGCTTGGAGCGCTTTGTCTGTGGAAACCAGCCATTTTAGACATCACATCTCCCGCCAAATCCGACGGTCCCGGCACGGCCAACTCTTCTCTGACGATTCTCTGCGGCATGAGTTGCGCTGGACTGCAAACGTCAAAGTTTTCGGCCCCATTCATGGCGCGCGCCATCGTGCTCACGATCGCGACTCCTCGAGAGTCTTCGTAGTCGTAGTGATAACCGATATCGTACACTCCCGCGATGCCAACGAATCGTCGCGGCATTCGCGAATCTGCGTGAAACTCTCGCGCGTTCGTTTTCGATGGCACGTTCTTCAACCCCGCGCGTTGTAACAGCGCTCGCGCGCACAACTGCGCGCCCGCCGAGTGTCCGACGAGGGACACTCGCCTCGCGTCGCCTCCGTAACTCCTAATGTTATCCATCGTCCAAGAGATGGCTCGAGAGACCTCGTCCCACATCTGCATCGCGTCCGCGCTCGGAAAGAGAGAGTACGTCACCACGCAGCACACGACACCCTCCTTGGCGAGCGCCGTCGCCATGGGCGAAAATTGCCACTTTTCGCCGCTCGCCCACACGCCGCCGTGCACGAAGAGCGCCACCGGCGCGTCCTCCTTCCCCTCCAACCCATCCGGCGCGTAAATATCCATAACGCATCGTTTACCGACGTCGTATCGAACGTCTCGCGACATGGTGACCCCCGACGCCGCGCGTTCTCGCGCGCCGTCGCTTCGTCGAGGGAGTTTTCTGTGCGTGCGCAGCGCCCTGTATCCGTACGGCACCTTGACGACGAGTCCCGAGATCTCGTCCGCGATGAGCTTGGCCAGTTGCGTGCATCGCGTGAGTTTTTCTCGCGGCGTCGCGCACCGGGCGAGATCCTGGCGAGGGCGACGACGACACGGGCGAGAGAGTCAGTGGGTGTCGGGACGACGCGCGGTCGATTCGTCGAAGCCTCCGTTTCGCGTCTCGCGTCGTCGGTTCCGCACGCACCTGCGGGATGGCCTTGAAGGCTTCCGTGAAGGACATCGAAGGACGCGCTCTCGACGAGGGTGGACCTCGCGCGCGTCGCGGTGAGACGATCGATGGCGTCGCGCTCGGCGCATCTTGTTTTTCTACGGGACGAGCCGCGGCACGCATTCGAGACGTGACGACGGGGACGGTGGCGACCGTGGACGCTTGCGTTCACTAGTTCGTTGTGGTAATAACATCAATTCTTTACGCGGAGGACTCCGTGGACTGCGTGGCGGCGGCGGCGG
>MDTC01273136.1_pt1 | contig 11843 bp, 9 predicted proteins | sample 811181 | NCBI WGS metagenome assembly MDTC01 (sample SAMN05326644, study PRJNA326480) | marine metagenome | isolation source: seawater | place: Pacific Ocean: North | collected 2011
AGTTTCTGCAACTACTTTTGGAGCTAAATTGTTATTAGAAGGTCCTTTATTTAAGTCTAAAAAAAATGGGTCAAATAGTTCATTTATCCTTTCCTCTAAAACTTCTTACATTGACCGTACTTCTCCAATTCTTTACCCTTATGTGGGTAATAACGGACTCCCTTACACTTTTTTAGATTTATATGGAAAAGTCTCTTTTACAGGATCAAATGGAAGTAAACTTAACTTTTTTGGATTCAACTATGGTGACGATGTTTTCTTTACTCAAACTAACTATTCATGGAAATCAAATGGTTTCGGAAGTAATTTTGTTTTAATCCCTTCCGGTTCATCGATGCTTGTTGAGGGAAATTTTGCATTTTCAAATTATGAAACTGATCAACTTAATCCCGGAGGTAAACCAAAAGTAAGTTCGATTGAAGGTTTTAATATGGGTTTAGATTTTACATATTTTTTAATTGGAGAGAACCAAATCAAATACGGAATAGAAGTTTTAGGTTTTGGGAATAAATTAAGTTTTTTCACTCCATCTAACATAAATATTTCTCACAATGATAACACAACTGAATTTGCAGGTTTTGTAAAATATAAACATATAGGATCTCGCCTTTTTTTAGAACCTAGTGTTAGATATCATTCATATACTTCTCTAGGTGAATCTTCCTTGGAACCTCGCTTTGGTATTAAATACAGTATTACCGAAGATCTTCGCCTTAAATCATCTACAGGTTTATTTTCACAGAATTTAATTGCAGTTTCCACAGGCAGGGAAGTGGTCAACTTGTTTCAAGGTTTTATCTCAAGCACTACAAATCTTCCTGATCTTTTAAATGGCGATGAAAGATTAACTTACCTTCAAAAAGCAAAACATGCCATTATTGGATTTGAGTATGATTTTAATGAAAATTGGTCAATCAATATAGAAGCTTATCTTAAAGACTTTAATCAATTGATTAACTTAAATAGAAATAAATTATATGAAGATGATATCAATAATTCATCAATTCAGGATGAATTAAAAAAAGATTTTATTGTAGAAAGTGGTTTAGCCAAAGGACTAGATTTCTTGTTAAAGTTTAATGACATTCGATCTAGTTTGTGGATGGTATATTCTATTGGAAAGGTTACTCGTGAGGATGCTTTCGGAACTTATGCTCCATTATACGACAGAAGACACAATTTAAATTTTGTTGGATCTTTCAATTTTGGTAATAATAAATCTTGGACATTTGATGCTAGGTGGAATTTCGGTTCGGGTTTACCATTTACAATGACTCAAGGTTATTATGAAAACCTTACTTTTGATTCTGGAATTTCTACAAATGTTACTCAGACTAATGATGCTCTAGGAGTATTGTATGCAGACTATAATTTAGGTCAAATGCCATCATACCATAGACTAGATGTTTCTTTAAAAAAGCAAATTAAGTTTTCAAAAACAAGTATATTAGAAGTTTCATTGAGTATCAGTAATTTATATGATCGCGCAAATATCTTTTATTATAATCAGATAACTGATTCTCGTATTAATCAATTGCCTTTTTTGCCCAGTATAGGGGCAAATTGGCAATTTTAAAAAAGTATAAAAATTTCATTTTGCTTGATGATTATTTTTACTTTTGTTTCACTTTAGTAATTCTTAAATTAAGTAAAAATTATGTTTGATGTTGTCTGCTAAATATGTATTTGTTACAGGAGGAGTAACATCATCATTAGGAAAAGGAATTATTTCAGCTTCTTTAGCAGCTCTTCTTCAAGGAAGGGGCTTTAAAGTTACCATCCAGAAATTTGATCCTTATTTAAATATTGATCCGGGCACATTAAATCCCTATGAACATGGAGAATGTTTCGTTACAGATGATGGTGCTGAGACAGATTTAGATCTAGGTCATTATGAGCGTTTTACTAATCATCCTACCTCACAAGCAAATAATGTAACTACTGGTAGAGTATACCAATCTGTAATTGATAAAGAAAGAAGAGGTGATTTTTTGGGAAAAACTGTTCAAGTGATTCCACATATAACCAATGAAATAAAATCTAGAATGCAGATTCTTGGAAATTCTGGTGACTACGATATCATTATTACAGAATTAGGTGGAACTGTTGGTGATATTGAATCTTTACCCTATGTTGAGACTGTCAGACAACTTTGTTGGGAGCGGCCTAATGATTGTGCTGTTATTCATTTAACCCTAATCCCGTATCTTTCTGCAGCAGGAGAACTAAAGACAAAGCCCACTCAACATTCTGTCAAATCACTTCAAGAATCTGGAGTATTTCCTGATGTTTTAGTTTGTCGAACCGAACATGAAATTAATGATTCTATTCGAAGAAAATTAGCTCTTTTTTGTAATGTTAAAGCAGAATCAGTTATACAATCTATTGATGCCGAAACTATTTATGAAGTTCCTTCCCTAATGAAGGACGAAAAATTGGATAAGGTTATACTTGATAAGCTATCTCTAGCTGTCAATGGAGAATCTAATATTTCGCATTGGGAAGAATTTGTTTTTAATTTAAGAAATCCAAAAAGTTCTGTAGAAATTGCTCTCGTTGGCAAGTATGTTGAATTGAAAGATTCTTATAAGTCCATTTTAGAAGCTTTTATTCACGCTAGTTCTATTTCTAAATGTAAAGTTAATATTCATTTGATTCAATCAGAGAAACTTGAAATTCAATCAACCATCGAAAAATTATCAAATATGGATGGGGTGCTCGTTTCTCCTGGATTTGGTCATCGTGGTATTGAAGGTAAACTATTAGCAGTAAGATATGCAAGAGAAAATAATATTCCATTTCTAGGGATTTGTTTGGGAATGCAAGCATCAGTTATAGAGTTTGCTCGAAATGTCCTTAAATTTGATGATGCACACTCTACAGAGATGAATCCCAAAACAAACTATCCTGTCATAGACCTTATGGAAAATCAAAACAAAGTAACAATTAAGGGTGGAACAATGCGTTTGGGATCCTGTGCTTGTACTCTCAAAAAAGGTTCAATTGCTCACTCAGTGTATGCTACTGAAAATATTAATGAACGCCATCGTCATCGTTATGAGTTTAATAATAAGTTTTTAAATATTCTAGATGAATCAGGTATGAGTGCAACAGGGATTAATCCCGATTCTGGTTTGGTGGAAATAGTTGAAATTCCTAGTCATCCATGGTTCATTGGTGTTCAATTTCACCCTGAATATAAAAGTACTGTTGCAAATCCACATCCATTATTTGTTAGCTTTGTAAAGGCTGCATTAAAGAATAAAACTTAACAAATGTTAGAACAAGAGAAAAAAACTGATTTCAGTTCAATAATTGGCTTTGCATTAATTGGTTTGGTACTTTTTTGGTATACCAATGAACAAGCTAAAGTTGAACAAGTAATCATTGATAAACAAGAATCTATTTCATCTGAGTTATATGAAACAGAAAATATAATCAAATCCACTTCCATCAATTCTTCTGAGAAGTTAAGTTTAACCTCTGATTCAAGTCGCATAATTAGCTTTAAAGATAAATATGGAGTCTTTGCTCTTGCAGCAAGCAAAGAGTATACTTCAAAAAAATTTCATCTCATAAACGATTTGATTGATGTTGAGATATCTCCAAAAGCAGCTAGGGTAACAAGTGTAACTCTCAAAAATTATTTTACTCATGATTCTCTTCCTTTAAATTTATTACGTGAAGATTCTTCAATATTTAACTTGACATTTTGGTCTCTAAACAGGCGCTTAGAAACTTCTGATTTTGTATTTGATGCTTATCCTTATCAGGAGGGTACTAAGCAATTTCTATCTCTTAGAATGAATGTTGATGAAAATCAATATCTAGAATATTTATATTCACTTGAGCCAGGTAGTTATAAAGTTGATTTTGAAGTAAAATTTGTTGGTTTAAAGGGAATTATTCAAGAACAAAATCCAATAGTAGTTGATTGGGGCGTAAATATCCCTCGTCAAGAATTAAGTATTGATAACGAAGCAATGAATACTTCTGCCTATTTTTATATCGATGGAGAGGCAGACAACATATCTTCAACTTCAGACGATACAGAAGTCATTATTAAACCTGATTGGATTTCCTTCAAATCTCAGTATTTCTCAACAGTCCTTTCATCTTTAAATCTTATTAATGAAATTGAATTAAATTCCATTACACAGAAAGGTTCTACTGAATTTGTTAAATATTTACATGCATCTACTAAGATTGATTATAATGGGAGAGATACTTCTTTTGAAATGGATTGGTATTTTGTTCCTAACCATGTAAATACTCTAAAATCATACGGTATTGGCTTAGAAGATTTAGTTCCTTTAGGTTGGAGTATTATAGGATGGATTAATAAGTTTGTAGTTATTGCCATATTTAATGCTTTCGAAAATTGGGGTTTTAGTTATGGAATTATTATTTTATTAATGGCTCTATTAATAAAAATAGTTTTATTTCCCTTCACATATAAATCATATACCTCAATGGCTAAAATGCGAGTATTAAAACCGCAGATTGATGCTTTTAATGAAAAGTTTGAAGACCCAATCAAAAGGCAACAAGAGACAATGAATTTATATCGACAAACTGGCGTCAGTCCTTTAGGTGGATGTATTCCAATGCTTTTTCAAATGCCTATTTTGTTTGCTCTATTTCGTTTTTTTCCATCATCAATCGAATTACGTCAGCAAAGTTTTCTTTGGGCAAAAGATCTATCTACCTATGATTCAGTTTTTGATTTAGGTTTTAGTATACCCTTTTATGGTGACCATATAAGTTTATTTACTCTTTTAATGACCGCCACTACAGTATTACAGATGAAAATGAGCAATGGTATGTCAGGATCTAATGCGCAGATGCCTCAAATGAAATACATGATGTATTTTATGCCAGTGATTTTTTTAGGTGTAATGAATAATTATGCTGCCGCTTTGAGTTATTATTACTTTTTAGCCAATTTAATTACATTTGGTCAACAAAAAATTATTTCGGCCATGATAAATGATGATGATTTACTCGCAAAAATGGAAGAGAATAAGCAAAACACCCCTAAAAAAGGAAAGTCAAAATTTCAAGAAAGACTTGAAAAAATGATGAAGGATCAGCAAGAGCAAAAGAAATTAAAATAAATTATGATTCAGGTAAAGGAAATTTCCTCTGATTATTGCATCGAAATTCGAAATGAAGTGCTTTGGCCTTACAAGAATTTAAATAAATGTAATTTGGATGAAGATTATTCCGATTATTCATTTCATTTAGCTGCGTATTTCAATAATGAGTTAGTATGTGTTGGAAGTTTCTTCAAGCAGATAAATAGTAAATTGCGATTCCTAAATCAATATCGTCTGAGAGCAATGGCAACTCTACCTAAGGCCAGAAATAAAGGTGCTGGCAAAGCTTTAATTTTTCACGCTTGCAGTAAGTTAGAGGTTAGAGGTCAAGAAGTTTTGTGGTGTGATGCAAGAGAAATTGCTATTAAATTTTATAAAAAATCAGGATTTAATATTTTAGGAGATTCGTATGAAATTCCGATTATAGGCACACATTATTTAATGTATAGGAAATTAAGTTTTCACTAATAAACTTCTTTTAAATTCGATAAATTCGTTATAGTTCATTAGTTTATCATGATGTTTTTCTTGGTTAATTTCAATAATTCTGTTTGTTACAGTTTGCATAATAGTATGGTCATTACAAGATATTAATAGTGTTCCTTTGAAATCTATTAATGCATTGTTAAATGCTTGAATAGATTCAAGGTCTAGGTGAGAAGTAGGCTCATTAAACATCAATAAATTAGCTTGTGCTAGCATCATTTTAGATATCATACACCTAACTTTTTCTCCACCAGAGAGAACTCTAGTAGACTTGAATGTTTCTTCACCACTAAAAAGCATCTTTCCCAAAAACCCTCTTATATATACTTGGTCTTTAATTGTAGAGTATTGTCTAAGCCAATCCACTAAATTATTGTCAGAATCAAAAAAAATACTATTGTCGTTAGGTAGATATGATTCCTTAACTGTTTGTCCAAAACTAAATTTTCCTGAACTAGGTTTTTTTTGACCATTAAGTATTTTGTAAAATTCCTCCAAAGCTTTTTTATTTTTAGATAAAATAGCAATTTTATCACCTCTATTAACTTTTATATTTATATTTTTAAAAAGAATATCCCCTTCATCAGTATATGCACTCATGTTTTCAATTTCTAAAATTTGATCACCTGCTTGTCTTTCTTGATTAAATATTATAGCAGGGTATTTCCTGCTCGATGGTAGAATTTCATCCAGATTAATTTTTTCAAGAAGTTTTTTTCTACTAGTTGCTTGTTTACTTTTAGAAGCATTCGCACTAAATCGAGAAATAAACTCTTTTAATTCCTTTATCTTCTCTTCAGATTTTTTGTTAGCTGATGATTTTTGTCTAAGAGCCAATTGGCTTGATTCATACCAAAATGAGTAATTTCCTGTAAATAGTTTTATTTTTCCAAAATCAATGTCGGCTATATTAGTGCATACAGTATCTAAGAAATGTCTGTCATGAGAAACTACAATTACAGTATTCTTAAAATTTAATAAGAATTCCTCTAACCATTCAATGGTTTTTAAGTCTAGGTGATTTGTAGGTTCATCAAGAATTAATAAATCAGGATTTCCAAATAATGCTTGAGCTAATAATGCCCTAACTTTTATACTACCTTCAAGATCTTTCATTAATTTACTATGATTCTCAACAGGTATACCCAATCCACAGAGTAGATTTGATGCATCAGATTCTGCATTCCAACCATTCATTTCCTCAAACTTCAGTTCCAAATCAGCTGCTAATAATCCGTCTTCTTCATTGAAGTCTGGTTTCAAATAAATAGCATCTTTTTCTTGCATCAATCTCCATAATTTTTGATAACCCATTATCACAGTATTTAAAACAGTAACATTATCATACATGAAATGATCTTGATTAAGGACTGCCATTCTTTTTCCAATTTCAAGTGTTACATATCCAGAATTTGGAACTATTTCTTTGGATAAAACTTTTAAAAAAGTTGATTTCCCGGCACCATTTGCACCAATCATTCCGTAACATCTTTCTCCATAGAATTTGATATTTACTTCATCAAACAAAACTTTCTTTCCAAATTGTATGGAGACATTTGTAGTAGTAATCATAATTAGTATTTTTATAGGAGATTAAAATTTTTTTAAATAGTAATGAATTTGTTCTAAATATAAATATTCTTACAATTCTCTTAATTAAAATCTTACATTGGTTAAAGTATGTTAAGTTTAATAATTTGCATTTGTTTTAATTGTATTTTTAAATGTGAACAAAAAAAACTTAAATCTTGTTATCATTCTTATGATTTTCTCTATCTCTGGGCTAATCACTTTCCAAAGATATTGGATTAATAATTACTTAAATGCACATAAGCAAGATATTGAATTAGAAATTAAAAGAGTTTTAATTCGGACTTCAGATAGATATCTCAAGGAAAATATTCAAAAATTTAATGATTTAAATTGGTATTCAGATTCAAATTTAACACTTACAAACAATCACTTTAATTTATTCAGAAATTCATATAACTCCTCGTTAGATTCAATCAATGAAATAAATTTTAATAATATCCAATCTATTGGACTTGATTATATTGAACAAGTAGAGAATATAATTAATGAGTTACTTTTAAACTTAAATCAGCCAAAAGTTATCGATTTTGACAGATTAATTTCCATCTTGGACCAAGAACTTATCAGTTCCTCTATACTTAATGACTACAACGTAGCAGTTTCTACAATAGAAAATAAAGTAATATATTTTAAAGATCCATCATCACTTCAGTCTACTCTCATTGAAGGTTTTAAAAATCCAATTATATTAAGTGATATTTCACATCCATATTTTATTCATTTACTCGTTTACAATAAAAAAAAGTTAATTTTTGAGAAATCTTGGATTGTACTTCTTTGTTCTTTATTGTTAATATTAATTGTTTTATTCTGTTTTGCATACTCACTTTATATAATTTATAATCAAAAAAAGATCTCCGAGATAAAAAATGATTTTGTTAATAATATGACACATGAATTGAAAACTCCTTTATCCACAATATCATTAGCTTTAGAGGCTTTAGTTAATTTCGATGTCAGAAAAGATGATTTACGTAATTTAAAGTATTTGGATATTTCTAGAAAAGAAGTTGATAGATTAACTTTAATGGTGGAAAAAGTTTTAAACATTGCTAGTAATGATAAAGCTAATATAAATTTAAACTTAGAGCCTCATTCGATGAATACATTAATTGAAAATGTTGTTGATAGTATGGCTGTTCAAATAAAGAAAAATGGCGGAAGTCTCATTTTTGAGCCTCAAACTGACAGAGATTTATTAAATGTTGATATAATTCATATAAATAACTTATTTTACAACTTGATAGATAATTCAAATAAGTATTTTAAGAATATTCCTGAGATTCAGATTTATTCTAAAAGTCTAAATAATGAATATTTTCAAGTAACTATTTCAGATAACGGAATTGGAATTTCAAGAAGTCATACTGCTCGTATCTTTGAACGGTTTTACAGAGTTCCTACAGGTAATATTCATAATGTAAAAGGATACGGACTTGGACTTAGTTATGTAAAAGATATAATAGAATTACATGGTGGTTCTATATTTGTCGAAAGCGAAATTTCAGTTGGCACAAAATTTATTATTGAATTGCCTTATGACAAAAAAAAATAAAGTTTTAATTGCAGAAGACGATCCTTTTATAGGAATGATAACCAAAGAGTGTTTCGAATCGAAAGGATATAAGGTTTTTCTCTGTGATAACGGAGAAGCTGCTTACACAATATTTATAAAAGAAAGTCCCGATATTTGTATTTTAGATGTTATGATGCCACTTAAGGATGGCTTTACACTTGCTTCTGAAATTCGTTCACTATCTCCTCTTGTTCCTATTTTATTTTTGACAGCAAGATCATTGAAAGAGGATATTATTAAGGGGTTTCAATTAGGTGCCGATGATTATATTAAAAAGCCATTTAGTGTTGAAGAATTAATAGCAAGGGTAGAAGCTGTGTTAAGAAGGATTAAACCTCATATTATTCCGATAAATAATAAAGTTGTTTACCATTTGGGAGTTTTATCATTTGACAGTGATTTCCACTTGCTTCGCTCTAATTCAAGAGAAATTAAATTAACTGATAAAGAATCTGGTATTTTAAATGAATTATGTAAAAACAAAAACAACATAACAGATAGAAAATCTTTGCTAATTAAAATTTGGGGAGACGATAGCTTTTTTAATTCTCGAAGCCTTGATGTTTACATAACAAAAATTAGGAAGTACTTGAGACAAGACCCAAATATCGAATTGGTAACAGTAAGAGGAAAGGGATATAAATTATGGACTGGTAATAAAAAAGCATTTGATGACAAATAGTCAGATTGTATGAATCTTCAAACTAGATTCTTCAATATTAATTATTTTCTATTATTTTTAAAAGCAATAATTTTTGGAAGAACAACAAATTTACAATAAGCTTGATTTTTATTTTTTTCATAATACTGATTGTGATGTTCGTCGGCAGGATAGAAGTTTTTCCAAGCTGAAATTTCAGTTACAATATTATTCACATATTTTCCAGAAGAATTAGCTAGGTTCATTGATTGCTCTGCAACTTTTTTTTGCTCTTTGTTGTGATAGAAAATCACAGATCTATAGTGAGTTCCAATATCGTTTCCTTGCCGATTAAGTGTAGTTGGATCATGAATAATCCAAAAGACCTCTAATATTTCTTCAAGTGAAATACTTTTTGTGTCATATTCAATTTCACAAACCTCAGCATGACCAGTATGACCTTGACACACTTCCATGTATCCAGGATTATTTATGTTTCCTCCTGAAAATCCAGATTTTACTGACAAAACCCCTTCCAATCGAACATAAACTGCTTCAGTACACCAAAAACATCCTGCTCCTAATGTGATTTTTTCACGTCTTTTTGTGTTCATAACTTATTTTAACAATAATTATTACAATTTCACAGTAATAAAGAATTAATTTATAATGGTTCTAGGTAAATTAATTTTTTTATTGATAATTTTCTTGTTCAGCTAGATATCTCTCAGCTTCTAATGCTGCCATACACCCGCTTCCTGCTGCAGTTACAGCTTGACGATATATTTTATCTTGAATATCTCCTGCGGCAAATACTCCGTTAATGTCAGTTTTTGTAGAATCTGCATGGGTTATCAGATAACCAGTATCGTCCATTTTTAGTTGTCCAATAAATAAATCAGAATTTGGTTTATGACCAATTGCAACAAAAAAACCTGTACACTTAACATTTGACACATCTCCTGTTTTATTGTTTTTCACACGAACACCTTCGACTGATTTTTCTCCTAGTATTTCATCTGTTTCAGAATTGAATAAAACTGTAATATTTTTCGTGTTTTCTACTCTGTGTTGCATAGCTTTAGATGCTCGCATATAGTCTTTTCTAACTAATATTGTCACCTTAGTACATAATTTTGCTAAGTATGTTGCTTCTTCAGCCGCAGTGTCTCCGGCTCCCACTACAACAACTTCTTGACCTTTAAAAAAGAATCCATCACAAACTGCACATGCAGAAACTCCAAATCCATTTAGTCTTTGCTCAGATTCTAGTCCCAACCATTTTGCAGAGGCACCAGTAGAAATTATAACTGTATCTGCTAATACCCATTTATTATTATCTATTTCGATTCTGTGAGGAGAACCATTTTTTGAAAATTCACATTTAGTAGCGTATCCAAATCTTACATCAGTACCAAATCTTTCAGCTTGTTTTTGAAGATCAACCATCATATCTGGCCCAACAGTTCCGTCTGGGTAACCGGGAAAATTATCCACTTCAGTTGTATCTGTTAGTTGTCCACCAGGTTTAAGACCTGTATAAACAATTGGCTTTAAATCAGCTCTAGCTGCATATATTGCAGCAGTGTAACCAGCAGGACCGGAACCTATAATAAGGCAACTAATTCTTTCTATTTTTTCTGACATTTTATTGTATTTTTGTTCCATAAAATTAAACAATGAACTACACATATAAAGCATTATTTCTGATATTTATTATTCTTTTATTTAATATATATAATTTATCAGCTCAAAATAACTTTATCTCTTTTTATGAATCTGACCAAAGCTTGGTTTTTTTGTCAGATAATAAAGTAAATACAGAAATATTTTTGGATAGTATTGATTTACATTATTTAAATGCTGTTATTTTCCATTTAACAAATATCGAACGTGTTAAGAAAAATCTAGAATTATTAAAATTTCATCATAATTTGTATAAGTCATCCATTCTTCATTCTGAGAAAATGATAGAACATGATTTTTTTAATCACATTAACAAAATTGAAAAAAAGTGGAGTTCTCCATCAGATCGAATTCTTTATTTTGATAATTCTTATATATCACTTGCTGAAAATATTCTGGAGAATAACATTTTAAATTATAAAGGAAAATCTCTCGTGTATCGAACTGAATACTCAGATGATGGCTCAATAATTTATTTAGATTTGAATGGAGAAATTATTTCTTATTCAACTTATATTGAGCTTTCTGAGCGGTTGCTAGCTCAATGGATGAATTCTACTCCGCATCGAAAAAATATTTTGAATTCCTCTTTTAACCTAATGGGATGCGCTTGTGCAATTGATAAAACTAAAATCCCTGCTCTTCTTCGTTGCACTCAAAATTTTGGACAAATTAATTAATTATACTTTATTAGATATTTGTTTAATAACACCTATTGTATATATTTACATCTTTCTTTTCGGGGTGTAGCGTAGCCCGGTTA
>MDTC01048333.1_pt1 | contig 11842 bp, 11 predicted proteins | sample 811181 | NCBI WGS metagenome assembly MDTC01 (sample SAMN05326644, study PRJNA326480) | marine metagenome | isolation source: seawater | place: Pacific Ocean: North | collected 2011
TCTGGCAGCTACCCCCTTCCACGACCTACCCGTCGAAATCATATGAAGCGTTGATGTTTAGGATTTTCACGCTCCTACGGCAGCGTGATCTCGATGGGCGTGTCACCTCAATTCATCTTACTTCCAACAAACCTAACGGGGAGCCAAAAAAGAACACCGTGCAACCCGAAATGTTGAAAATCGCTTTAGTTCTCAACCTGGATTGTCTAGCACATTGTCATCGTCATTCTGTAGATCCGCATGGTCGTTGATCCATACTGCTACGAGATCATCGTCCTGGGCTGAATTGCCCATGGCTACGGACAGCCAACGAAACTCATCAGTGTTGTCGAGCACCACCTTGAGGAGCATGGTTAGTGGGATTGCAACGAACATGCCGATGGGGCCCCACAGCCATCCCCAGAATAAAGCTGACAAAATCACAACGAGAGTTGATATGCCGAATCGTCGCCCGAGGAGCATGGGCTCGATGATATTTCCCAAAGCCATATTAATGCACAAAAATCCGAGCCCTATCAGAGCCGCTTCGAGGATGCTCAACTGGGATAATGCTAACAAAGACGGTGGCACCGCAGCGATGATTGAGCCGATGGAAGGCACGTAATTAAGTACAAAGGCTAACAAACCCCATAAGAGAGGGAATTCCAAGCCGAAAGCCCAGGTGAGCAACCAAACGAGGCAACCTGTCACCAGGCTCACGGCAGTTTTAATATGGAGGTAGCGTTGAATATCGCTCGAAACGCGTGCCATAAGTGCAAGGTTAGGACCGTAAGCAGCGCGAATTTCTTCCAATTTGGTCTTGGTAAAGAGCGATTCGCTCATCATAAAAATCATCACAATGAAAACGAAGAAGATAGTACCCGTGAGAGACGCAACCTTATCTAGCAGTTGATTACCGGTGGGCAGCTCGTATGTGAATTGCGTGGCTTGGCGGCGTACCACTTCGGTGAAGTTTTCCTTACTCTCTTGCAATTGATCGGTCTTCGTTAGGATAGGGTTGTCAAAAATATGGCTGCTCCAGACTTCGACATTCTCGCGCATCTGATCGACATACTCCGGTGCTTTCGGCAGAAAACTGAGCATGGTGTTCACGGCTAGCCCGACGAACGCGCCGACCACTGCAAGGTTCACAACTAGGGTCAGGATGACGGCCAACACATGTGGTAACCCACGTCGATGCAGCCAAGCCACGAAGGGCGCATTGAGCACTGCCAAAAAGAAGGCCAACACCACTGGCATCAAAAAATCGGAAGCATGGCGCAAGCCACCAATAATGATGAAGGCACAAGTGACCATCAGCATCAGCCTTAAGCCGGGGGTGAGAACTCTCATCGAGTGAAACGGAAACTAAAAAGAATACCCTCCGCATAAAGGCATGGCGATGCAACTGCTATACTGTAAAACGCCCATTATAGACAACAATTTCCCAAAGTTACTGAGCGACAATGTCCTAACTCTTTTCGGCGCTCTCACCCCCATCTGGCTCTGACTCTTGCGCTGACCCAGAATCGGAATCAATGTATGACTCGGCTGGTAGGGCGTTAATTGCACGCAATTCTTCCTCGATGGAAGGCACGCCAGTACCAAGAAGCGGATCCTCCAAGAACGGTTCAGGGCCACCGTTAATTGGGTCAAATGAGGGGTCCACAAGAACGTCGCTTGGGAGAGATTCTTCTATGATCAGGGACTGACCGTTTACGGGATTCAGTGAGTCAAGAAGCGGATTGAATTGTGCTTCAGGTGCGGGCACGTTTGGTGAGCTAGGCGGCTCGTATTCTACTAGCGACTCCGTTTCGGTTGACGCTGATGGATGTGCTAGTTGCCTTTTGTAATTGGGTGAAGCGAGATGCTTGCTAGGAACTTCTTTCGTACTTGCAAAGCGCACTTGATCAAGTCCGACATACCCAGTGCGACCATCTTGCAACACGACGTGAGCCCATGAGCGGTCGTTGCTTATCAATGTGATTGGGTCACCTTGATCAAGATAGTCATCAGGGCCAAATGATTGGCTAGGTCCAAGTTCGTAAAACTTCACCTCCTGATCCTTTACAATAGCATGGTAGCCAGTTCCGTCTGCGGTGACGATCGCTCCAGGATATTCGCGCATCACATCTTTACTGTTGGCCAACAAATCGTCTTTTCGGAAACTTTTGAACTTTGGCAGGCTCACCTTCGGCATGTTCCATTTCGGTGCATTGACCTTTGGCACTTTGAATTTAGGCATGGTCATCTTGGGCATCTGCACCTTTGGTAACCGTACTTTGGAGAAAACAGGCTTGCGAAATTGTGGAAAGCGTAGGCCCCGTTTGGGCTGAGTAGCAGCCACCGGAGTTTGCTGGAGTTGTCGCCGCTGCTCTTGAGCAACTGACGCTTGTCGTTGTGCCTGCTTCTTGCTACGTAAGAATGAGAGCACATTGCGCTTGGGCTGAGTAGCATCTTGGGCCAGCGCGAAGGTCGTAGTGAGGCACAGTGTGAGGAGGAGAAACGTCGTCTTCATCATCGGATTCAAATGGTAGAGTGTCGGTCGTTCTTTGCCACATATTTCTATGGATTACCAGAACCTAGGAGCTTCCTGGGTGCAAACTCTATGGTCAGCTCAGTGGTTTCATCCTCTTGCCATCCACAGGACGACAAGAATTACGCAGACCACAGCCACCACTCGCCAATGCCACGCCAAGCCCACCCCATTTTGCGTAGTGTTTTCATCATCGCCCCACGCTTCGTCGGGTAAATCGAGCCCGTCATACATCAGGGCGTCTTTGTTCCATCCCGATCGCTCATCGGCACCACAGGTAGGACAGGCCTTGGCATTGGGTGGCACATCTTCGTCACACGCCGGGCACACTTTTGGCGTTCTCATGACGAAGTATCACGATTGGGCACGGCTACCACAGTTGGTTCAAAAGGGCGCTGTGCCAAGAGATACGATGCTAGGATGCCACTTAAGAACCCGAACAAGTGAGATTCCCAGGATACGCCGTTATCCGAGGGCAGCATGTTATACATGAAGCCACTGTATAGAAAGCCTAACACAACGGAGACAGCGATCCAGCGGGCCCGTTTTTCAATGAATCCTATGACTAACAGGAATCCTAAATATCCGAAGACAACGCCACTCGCGCCGAGGTGTACTAACTGTCGCCCATCATCAGCTTCTCGTCGGCCGAAGATCCAAACTGCCAAGCCTGAAGCCAAGATGATGATGATTGTCGCCGACATGAAGCGTTTCATTCCGGTTAATGATAGGATCATACTGAGGCCTAACAAGGGCAAGGTATTAGCTGACAAGTGTGCGAAATCGCGATGTAGAAACGGTGCCAGTATGACCCCTGGCACTCCCGTTAGTTTGCGTGGGCGGATGCCAAATGAATCCAGAAAGTTCACTCCGCCTTGCGAGGGAAACAATAAGCTCAGGAACCAATCCCACACTTCGACAGACCACATTAATCCCACAATCACAAAGGGGATTAGCAGCACGCGCGGCAGGCTTTTCGGTAGAGCTTTGGAAAGATCCATTCAGGCGAAAGGGTAGGATGAATCCTCGCAGTCAGCAAGAAGTTGGCACTCTTTGCGCAAGTTTGACAGCATGGGGTATGGCGCCCTCGATGAATTCCAGACATTCTACTGCTCCGGATGGCTTGCCCGGTAGTGCAATCACCAAAGCAGGACCGACTACCGCGGCCAAACTGCGCGATAAGATTGCATTCGGCGTAACTGCCATCGACCGAGCACGCATCACTTCACCAAAGCCCGGCAGCTCCACACGCATGACTTCACGAATCGCTTCGGGTGTAACGTCGCGCTCGGCGATCCCTGTGCCTCCAGTCGTTAGAATCAGTCCGCAACCTTGTTTACCAAAGGAATGCAACGCTTGCTGGATGAGGTTGCGCTCATCTGGTACGATGATTTCGCAAAGAGCGGTCCAGCCGCGCTCTAGCACTGCGGCTTTCAAAGTTGGTCCGCCGTCGTCTTCGTACTCACCACGCGCCGCGCGGTCCGATACCGTGATAATGCCTACGTCCATGCTTGCTACCCTAACGGATTGTTTTGCCGCGCAGATCCAGCAATTGTGAGTTCGGTGCTGAATTGCCGAAGGTATCAAACTGGTCAAAGGTCCAGACCACCTTCTTGGTCTTGGGTTCGACTTCCACGAGCAGTGGGTTGCCAGGGCCCGCGTGGCAGTTGCCAATCACATAGTTGCCGTTCGGAAGCACTTCCAAAGTCGTTACCCAAGCCAATCGGATGTGTGGCAATTCATTTTGGTGCAATTGCCACACGATCTCCTTCTCTGGTGTCACTTCCAATACGCAATGACCATTGCCTCCACCAATGAGAGTGTTGCCATTCTTCAAGCGTACTGCAGAGAATAATCGATTACCAAAGGCTTCGAGGCCATGACCGCTCTTGGCTTTCTTGCCAAACATAGGCACTTCATATTCCCACACAACCTTGCCGTCAGCGTCATACTCGCGGGCCTTACCATCGGCTTCGTGGCATGCCAAGTAGTGGCCGTTGTCCAACTTGCGTGCCAAGCGAGTGTCCGTGTGCGCACCAGGCTTATCGACTTTCAATTCAATGTCCTTGAGAAGTTTGCCAGAGCGATCCACCTCGATAATCCTCGCCGGTCCGCTTTCAGCGATCATCACATGGCCATTATCAAGTGGTTGAAAGGCGTGTACTTCCACCTTCTTGCCGTCATTGCCATTGCTAGTGCTACTATCATAGCTCCAGACGATCTTTTTAGTCTCGCGGTCGATTTCCACCACTTTTTTCATGTGTTGTTGCACCATGATGTTACCATTTTCTAGCACATGCAGATCATGAATACCACCCCACTTCATTTCCCAAGTGATCTTGCCAGTGGCATCGACGATGGCTAACTTACCGTTGCCTTGCGTGATGACTTCATGAGCGCAAAGACTGGCCATGAGACCAGCAATGCAGAGAACGATTGAAAGGGACAAGGTCTTGAGCATGGGCAAAGTGTAGAAGGCTGGCTGGACCGCGTCAATTCACCATCCAGCATTGCCGGGGCATATGGCCCGTGTTATCACCGTGCCATGATTCGAGCTCTCATCCTCTGCTCCCTGCTGTCCCTCACCTGCCTGATGTCGCTACAAGCCGATCATCATGCTGAGAAGAAACTCGTGCTGATCGCTGGTAAACCGAGTCATCCGCCCTTGATGCATGAGTTTCGTGCTGGTTCGTTGTTGCTGCAAAAATGTCTGAAAGATGTCAGAGACCTCAAAGTGGAGGTGCACGATATGGGGTGGGTAAAAGATGAGACAACGTTAGAAGATGCTGATGCCGTTGTGATCTTTGCCGACGGTGGTGGCGGTCATCCGGCGGTGCAAGATGATCGCTTAAACACGCTTGATAAGATTATTGCCAAAGGCGTTGGGTTTGGTGGTATGCATTACGGAGTGGAAGTCCTGGCCAACAAAGGCGGTGCTGAATTCAAGCGCTGGATTGGTGGACACTACGAGCATATGTTTTCTTGCAACCCGATGTGGCAGCCTAACTTTAATACCTTTCCGAAACATCCTACCACGCAAGGAGTGAAACCTTTCCAGATTAAAGATGAGTGGTACTTTAATATGCGTTTCATTGGCAACATCTCTGGCAACGAGCCCACCACTGAAGGCAAGATCAAGTTCACCCCAATCCTGATTGGTAAGCCGTCAGATGATGTTAGAAATGGCCCTTACGTTTACCCGAAGGGGCCTTACCCTCACATTGTGTCGTCCACAGGGCGCAAAGAATCCATGCTGTGGGTTGTTGAGCGTCCCGACGGTGGTCGTGGCTTTGGCTTCACTGGTGGTCATTTTCACCTCAACTGGGGCAACGAGAACTTCCGAAAAGTCATCCTCAATACTTTGCTGTGGGTCGCCAAAGTCGAAGTCCCAACCGAGGGCGTGAGTTCCACGGTCACCGAGGAAGAGCTGCAGCAGAACCTTGATCCTAAAGGCAAGAAGAGGTAGCAAGATCGGCATCTTCAAGGTGTTTGGTACCGATTTTTTTGATCTTCCTGGTAGGTTTCAACCTCACGGATAATCGATCAAACATTCATTGCTCAATTGTCCATGCGTTTTCGTTCCGCAATCTTTCTCTCTTTCTCTGCTGCCAGCCGAGGCTTTTCAGCTAACAAGCGGCGATTCCTGACCTAAGTCGTGCGTTGTGATGCGCAAGAGCTCAAGTTACTCAGAAAGCTACTCACCCAATCTGCTGCCACGAAAGTAGCTACGGCGTTACTGGACCTTGTACGCAAGGTTTAAGTGAAGTCGGGCGACAAAGTCAAAATTGGGGACGTGCTTTCTGAGCGGCTTGCCAAGATTGTTCTGAGCTCGGCATAGAGCATGCTGTTGCTGGCCGGAGTGGAGCTCGGTCAAGCCGATCAGAGAGTGCAGTTGACTGAACGTCATATCGAAAGGGGCACAGGCACACGAGCATCAGCCAGTGCCGTTCTATTGACGCAATGGCAAGCTGAGACGGACACCAAAACGGCTAAAGCTATACATAAATAGGAAGGCCTTATCGGTCATACGCCTGTTTCTGGTGAAATCGATTCCGTGGATATGCGTGCTGGTAGGCATGCCACTCCAGAGAATCGCTGCCGCACGGTTACAGCTTTCTGGTCGAACAGCTAGTCATGCTGTTCCAGTTTGGCCTCGATGCGTTCGATCTTCACTGGGCAGACTTTCAGTTCCGCGGTCTCGGTGATGGGATCGTAGCCGGAGCCGGTAAGGATATTAATAGGCACATCGGCAAAGCTGAAGCTGGCGAAAACGGTGCCTGGCGGTGACACGTCGTTGGTCTTCACTTTGATCTGAATGGTGCCCCTGCGGCTGCTCAAATTGCAGAGCTCGCCATCGGTGAGGCCCATGGCGGCCATGTCTTCGGGATGAATCTCGAGTGACTCCTCGGGCAACAGGTAATCGATGCCCTGAGCGCGGCCGGTTTGGGTACGGGTGTGGTAGGCTTCCAGGCGACGCCCGGTGGTAAGCCAGACGGGGTAGTCGTCATCGATTACTTCGCTAGGATCGCGATAGCTGATCACTTTGAAGACGCCACGGCCGTTCTTGAATTCCTTTTCATGCAGCATGGGCGTGCCCGGGTGTTCTTTGTCCGGCACCGGCCACTGGTATTCGCTCTTGTCAATGCGATCCCAATCGAGGCCAGCGTAGATGGGCGAGAGTTCACAGAGTTCATTGAAGACGTCCTTGGCCGATTCATACTCGAACCCTGGGGTGCCCATGCGCTTGGATATCTCACTGATGATCCACCAGTCTGGCTTGGCGACGCCTACGGCAGGTGCTGCGGCACGTAAGCGTTGCACACGGCGTTCAGTGTTGGTACAGACGCCGTCGGTTTCGCCCCAGGAAGTAGCGGGCAAGACGACATCAGCCATTTCTCCGGTTTCGGTTAGGAAGATGTCAATGACTACCAAATGATCCAAGCTACGCAAAGCCTGCTCGCAGTGCTTGCGGTCCGGGTCGGAGACGACGGTGTTCTCGCCATCAATGAGAATACCATGAATGCCATTCCCGCAAGTGTTGAGCGCGGTGACTTTGGTGATGCCTTTGCCAAGATCTATGTCGGTCTGATAGAGCTTGGAGAATTTCTGGTTCGACGCTTCATCAGCGCAGGGTTGGAAGCCGGGGAAATTGGCTGGCACCGCGCCACAATCGCCTGCACCTTGAATGTTATTTTGACCACGCATGGGGTTCACACCAGTGCCTTCACGGCCTATGTGACCGGTCATGAGCGCAATGTTGCAGAGGCTTTGCACGTTATCGACGCCGCAGATGTGTTCGGTGATGCCCAGTGTGTAAAAGATAGCGCCACGGTCGGCTTCGGCGTACCAAGTGGCGGCGGTTTCGATGTCTTTGGCAGGCACGCCAGTGATCTCGGCGGCCCACTCAGGAGTGAATTGTTTAACGTGCGCGATGAAAGCCTCTGCCTGGGTAGTGCGCTCATCGATGAACGTCTTATCAACCAAGCCGTCACGCACGATCACGTGAGCTATGCCTAACAAGAGTGCGACATCTGAGCCAACACGAATGGGCAAGTATAAGTCGGCCATTTCTGCCAAGCGAATACGCCGCGGATCAGCGACGATCATCTTGGCTTTGTTGGCGATGGCTTTCTTAAGACGTGTGGCAGCGACCGGATGACATTCGGTCATATTGGTGCCAATACAGAAGATCACGTCAGGTTTCTCCATGTCCTTCAAGGGATTGGACATGGCACCGCGTCCGATGGTGGCTGCCAGACCGGCAACCGTGGGAGCGTGTCAGGCTCGACTACAATTATCTATTTGATTGGTCCCGAATCCCGCTCTGATGAACTTCTGCATCGTGTAAGCGGCTTCATGCGGCGCACGCCCAGAGGCAATGCCATACACGGCGTGACGCCCATGTGTCTCTTTCACTTTCTTAAAACCAGCAGCAGCGGCATCGAGCGCTTCATCCCATTCACATTCGTGAAGCTCACCATCGGCACGGCGAATGAGTGGTTTCTTCAGCCGATCCTGATGCTGCACGAAATCGAAGGCGAATTGGCCCTTGATACAAAGTGCGCCTTCATTGGCGGGGCCATCCATGGCAGGTTGCACGCCAACGATCTTGTCGTTCTTGGTAAGAATATCAACGGAACAACCGACGCCGCAGTAAGGGCAAATGGAGCGGGTCTTGGTAAGATCGCCAGGATCTTTCTCCGCGCGGATGGCTTTCTTATCGGCCAAGGCACCCGTGGGGCAGGTTTGCACACATTGTCCACAGAATGTGCACGACGAGTCACGCAGGTCTTGATTAAATTCAGTAATGATCTGCGTTTCAAAGCCGCGGTTCATCACATTGATCGCATAATCGCCCTCCTGCTCGGCGCACACCCTCACGCAGCGATAACAAGAAATGCAGTTGTCATAATCGCGCAGGATAAACGGATTTTTGTCATCTTTGTTCGAGGTGCCGGATTGTTTGCCAGTAAATCGGTCCGTGCGTGCTTCGTACTTGTCGACCAAGAAAGTCAGTTCTTGCGAAGCAAAGCCGCGCAAGGGATCCACATCGACTTGGCGGTTTTCCGAAGCCACCATTTCAAGTAAAGTCTTACGGTGCTTTTCAATAGCGTCGGTCTTGGTCTTCACTACCATGCCTTCATTGGCTTGCGTGGTGCAGGAGGCGACGGGATTGCGGATGCCCTCGACTTCGACTACACACAGACGGCAGGCTCCAAAGGCTTCCAAGCGTGGGTCATAACAGAGCGTCGGAATCTCTTTCCGCGAGCGCTCCGCCAATTCATAAATGGTTTCTCCCTCAGTAAATGTGACCGGCACGCCGTCGAGCGTGAGCGAGCAAACCTTTGGAGGATCTTTCAGGGCGTTCATCCCAAGAGATTACGAGTCTCCAGTAGGCATTGCAAGGGGCTTCCGCTAGCTGTCTACGAACGAGCACTCGTTGTTCGATTCTTCAATGACGAACGGTTCTACGTCATTCTCTAGAGTCTTAGGTATGACGGCGGTGAGGATCACATCGTTGCCTTCATAGTCGCACGACACGATTTTGCCTTCCCGGTGCAGCCGTGACACGAGGTCATTGCGGCTTTGAGGAATGCGCAACTGCTGCCGTTGCACACGTGATGCAAGCTTGGAACTCATGCGGTGCTGCATTTCTGCAAGACCTTCGCCGGTGTGCACCGAGATCAAACAAGCTTCGGGGAAACGACGCTCCAGCTCCTTGCGGGAGGCAGGATCTTTCAGAAGATCGATCTTGTTGAGCACCAGCAGGCGGTTCTTCTCTTCTGCGCCAAGTTCCGAAAGCACTTCATTGGTGGTCTTGTAGGTCTCGTAGACTGCAGGATCACTTCCATCTAACAAATGAATTAGAAAATCCGCCAGCAACGCTTCTTCCAACGTGGCTTTGAACGCTTCGATCAAACGGTGTGGTAGACGACGTATGAAACCGACGGTGTCGGTGAGTAGCAAGGGTTGGCCGTCGGGCAGATCGACGCGACGGGTGGTGGTGTCCAATGTAGCGAAGAGTTTGTCTTCTGCTAGAACATCGCTACCAGTGAGCTTGTTTAGCAAGGTGGATTTGCCTGCGTTGGTGTAGCCGACAATCGACGCGTGTGGTAACGGCATGCGTTGGCGTTCTTTGCGTTGCGTGCCGCGTTGTTTGCGCACGTCTTCGAGTTGAGACTTGACCCTATCAATGCGCTTGCGCGCCAAGCGACGGTCTGTTTCCAACTGTTTCTCACCTTCACCACGCGCACCGACGCCGCCGCCTTGGCGGTCCAGGTGAGTCCACATGCGCGCCAACCGTGGTAGCGAGTATTCCATGCGAGCGAGCTGCACTTGCAGGCGTGCTTCCTTGGTTTGGGCGCGCATGTTGAAGATATCCAGGATCACTTCCTGACGATCGATCACACAAACGCCGGTGTCTTGCTCCCAAGCGCGTTGTTGGCCAGGGGACAGCTCGTTGTCAAAGATGATACAGTCGCATTCCAAATCCTTGGCGAAGTCCATCACTTCGTCGGTCTTGCCAGTGCCCATGAGGTAGCGTGGCTGGATCTTGACGGCTTTGATCAATAGTTGATCGACGACACCAATGCCAAGGGTCTTGACCAGCTCGCGCAACTCATCGAGCAAGCTGGCAGCTTGATCTGCATCGAGCTTGTCGAAATAGACGCCGACGAGCAGAGCTCGCTCGACGAGGTTGGGTTTGTCGCGAACTTCGAACATAGTCGGACGATTCTAGCCCAAGATTTTAAGATTTCACCAGCCGATCGAAGGCATCGACTAGAGCGGTGAGGCTGACGAAGGCCGACTCGGCCTCTTCACGGCACCAAACTCCCGAAGCTAGTAGATCGTCAAGGGCCTCGGTGAGGTGCCCAAGCAGGGCCCATTGGTGAAAGTCGACCTTACTGGAGACCTGATCAATGCCCTCCAAGAAGCTCACGGCGCGAGCCTGTTTGCCGGCTAGAAAGGCGCCGATCGTCGCTTGGCGCTTCTTTGTGAGACGCTCAATCAAGGCGCTATCGATGGCCGAAATGGGTCGTATTATTCCCGATTCCCGCCTTGCTACGATTTGCCAGGCTATGAGGACGAGTTGCAAGAGGTCCTCATTAAAAGCGCTCGGTTCTGCTGGAATGATCCAATCCACCAATTCGGGCTGTTCGGCAAAGAATCGTTTGGTGGCAGCCAAAGTATCTTCTTCGGAAAGCTCGCTGGCCTGCATCCAGCCAAGTCTAACAGTGTTTTCGTCCAATTCGCGCATGCTTCAGTCTTTGCCATGCTGAACACTCTAGCAACTCTCTGCCTCACCATGGTTATGGTATTTTCCAAGTGCACGATGTAGAATCGGGTCACTTGGCACGGTCTTTACCTTGCTCACAGGCGTACGTTGCTGCTAGCTTTTGTTCTCAGTTCTATGCCTCGTCTTCTCGCCGTCCTATCCTCAATCCTGATCTTTTTGCCGTTGTCGGCCTGGGCGCAATGGGAAATGTTGGAAGACATCCAGGAACAAGGGTTGGATTTCAGCACCGCGAATGAGTCGGGAATTCGGATTGATCCCGAATTGCAGACGATTTCGCTTACGGGTGGGGCCAAGGTAGATCACCAAGGTGTGAAATTGCATGCCGATGAGATGGTGTTGCAGGGTTCCAGCCAAGATATCTTTCTCACTGGTGATGTGCGTGTGTATCGCGATGACTTGGTGTTCCGTGGTGACTCCGCGATCTACAACTACGGTTCTGGCAAGCTCACGGCCAATGAACTGCGCAGCGGTCAGGAACCGATACTATTCAGCACGGAAGAGTTTCGGACGCAATTGGACACCGAAACCAA
>MDTC01234820.1_pt1 | contig 11842 bp, 9 predicted proteins | sample 811181 | NCBI WGS metagenome assembly MDTC01 (sample SAMN05326644, study PRJNA326480) | marine metagenome | isolation source: seawater | place: Pacific Ocean: North | collected 2011
AGACAAGAAACGTCTCAGAGGCGAATAGAACTTTAGAAGAGATGAAAGAAGGAAAATTACTTGGCCTAGTATCTCTTACTCACGATTAAAAGGCTAAATAGATATTTCTGAAAAAACTTCAGAAATATCTCGATTGATTACTAAATCTGCATATTGATCCATTTGTGTTGGTTCGTTATTAAGAATAACCAGAGTAGCACCAGTTTCCTTTGCAAGAAGTGGTAGATCGGCAGCTGGAAATACTGCTAAAGAAGTTCCAATACAAATAAAAAGATCTGATTCAATAGCCTTTCGCTGAGAGATTTGCATCTCTCTTTCTGGCATCGCCTGTCCAAAAGATATGGTTGCCGTTTTTAAAATTCCACCACAGATAGAACACAAAGGAGGTTCATTTGTTTCGAGAAATTCTCTTTTTAATAGTTCTAATTCATACCTTTGATTGCAATCGAGACATTTAGCGTAAGTGGCATTGCCATGTAGTTCAGATATTTTTTCTTCATCAACCCCAGAATTTTGATGTAAGTTATCCACATTCTGGGTTATAAGAAAGGAATCTTTATTTTGCATAATTTCTGCAATTTTCTTGTGACCTTCATTTGGTAGGGCAGAGTCTATACTTAATTCGTTTCCAAACTTTCTTTGCCAAGATTCAATTCTTTTTTGTTTTGAAGAAATAAAATCTTGAAAGTAAATAGGTGTAGCTGTCTTCCAGACGCCTTTCGGGCCTCTAAAATCAGGTATTCCCGAATTTGTACTAATGCCAGCACCAGTAAAAAAAACCAGTTTCTTACTTTTTTTTATTAATTGTTGAAGTTTTAAGGTCATGTAAATTTTGTTTAAGTTAAAATATAAAGTAAAAATAGAAAAGTGGAAATTTTTTCTCTCAGTCAGGAATCTTTGTGGCTTATAACAGTAGTTTATGACCTTGGTCTTGCTTTGCTGCTTTATAGGTTTTTTGGAAAATATGGACTCTATGTGGCAGTTGTACTGGGAATAGTTTTGGGAAACTTACAGGGGGGTAAAGTAAGCGAGTTAGTTATATTTGGATCTACTTATAAGGTAAGTATGGGCGCAATTCTCTATTCAGGTATTTATTTTGCTACTGATGTTCTAAACGAAAAATATGGACGAGCCGAGGCAAATAGGGCTGTTATGTTGGGCTTTTTTGCGAATATTGCAGTTATGATAACGCTTGTCATAAGCGTTCAATTCAAGCCTTCTAATATTACAGGATCAGCTCTTGAAGTTCACAATGCTATTAGTACTCTAGCTTTTTACTCGCCAGCTTTTGTCATAGGCTCTCTCACTGCATATTTAATTAGTCAAACTTTCGATGTTTGGTTTTTTAACTGGTTGAAAGAGAAAACTAATGGGTCTAAGTTATGGTTAAGGAATAATCTTTCCACGATAGCATCTCAACTGTTAGACACAATGATTTATCAGATTACATGGGTTGTGGCTACAGGGATGGATTGGTCTACCGCCTTAGCACTCGCACTAACTAAATATGCTTTTAAAGTTATAATTGCTATCGTCGATACGATATTTATTTATTGGGTAAGAAAATGGTAAAAAATAAAGTCTTTAAGGCAATCGCTCTCTTCTCTTCAAAATTAGATAGTCGCACAATTAAAATAGCTACCCAAGTAAAGGAGATATTAGAGAATATCGGTATCTCAGTTTATATTTCTGATTCTCTTGAATCTGATGTATTCAAAAAGAAAGAACTTACCAAGGATAGTAAAATTTTAAGTGACGCTGATCTGTTGATTGCTATTGGTGGAGATGGGACTTTATTAAGTTCTGCAAGAAAATTCGGATTTAAAGGACTCCCTATCTTAGGCATAAATCTAGGAAATCTTGGTTTTCTCACTGATATAGCTCCAGAGAATCTCACTACATTATTATTAGAAGTACTCGAAGGTAAATATACAACAGATGAAAGGTTTTTTTTAACTGCCGATATCAATGGGAATGAGACCAACCAAATTGCCCTAAATGAGATTGTTGTTCACTCTAAGTCAGTGGCCCAGTTATTAGAATACGAAATTTCAATAGATGGAGATTTTGTTTATAGACAAAAAGCCGACGGCGTAATTGTTAGCTCGCCAACTGGTTCAACAGCATATTCAATGTCAGGAAGTGGATCAATAATTCATCCTTCAGTTAACTGTATCCATTTACTTCCAATGTTTCCTCATAGCTTGAGTGCTAGACCTCTGCTAATCAATGACAATTCAAAGGTCCAGCTCAAACTTTACAAAAAAAGTGGAGCTTCAGTTAGTTTCGATAGCCATAATAAGCTTAACTTGAAAAATAAAGATGTTGTTACAATAGCAAAAGCCAAATCAACTCTGAGCCTTATTCATCCCTTAAATCATAATTTTTATACTGCATGTAGGACTAAGCTCGGTTGGAGTTTATGATGGCATTTCAATGATAGAAATTTAATAATTACTCTATACAATAATGACAATGTTACTTAATACTTTTAAATATCTCTTTTTTCTTTCCATAATTTGGGCTGTACTTCCTATCTCTGCAAACATTACAGACACTCAAAAGGATCTATTAGAAAACTTACCTCCCGATCAAAGATCAAGTGTTTTAGAGAAAATGAAGACTTTAGAGGAGACCCAAGCCGATATAGATGAAGTATTTGAAAAAGAAAATTCACTTATAGAAAGAACTGAATTTGATTCTGAAGAAGAATGCACTGAATGTATCTTCGGATATGATTTTTTTAGATTTTCTCCAAGTACTTTTGTGCCAGTAGACAACTCAACTGTGCCTTCATCTTATGTTTTAGGACCTGGCGATAAAATCAAGATAGATATATTTGGAAATGATTCTCTTAGTTTCGAGACTTATATTTCAAGAGAAGGCAACATCCTTATTCCTGATGTCGGTGAAGTCAATATTATAGGAATTAAATTTTCTGAAGCCGTAAACTTAATTAAAAATAAAATTTCTAGTAGCATCATTGGAGCCGAAGCATCAATCACTCTATCAGAATTGAGATCAATTAATATTTTTATATTAGGTGAAGCCTTTCAGCCCGGTCTATATACTATGTCTGGACTTACAAATGTCTCCAATGCTTTATTTGTTAGTGGTGGAGTTAATAAACAAGGCTCACTAAGAAATATTCAAATTAAACGCGACAATAAATTATTAACGAATTATGACTTTTATGACTTTCTTCTAAGGGGTTCGCTTTCCTCAGATATCAAATTACAGGACGGAGACATAATTTTTATTCCATTTATTGAAAATAGAGTTGAATTAAAAGGTTCTTTCAAAAGACCACATATTTATGAATTTATAACAGGCGAAACTATTGGGGATGCTATAGAGTTAGCTGGCGGTTTTAAGTCAGATGTTCTTTCAGAGAGTAGATTAGAATTAAGTTATATAGATAAGCAAATTTTTGAGAGGAAATACAGAGAAATTTCTAAAGATAATTTTCAAGAGAACTTAGAAGATGGCTATGCCTTAAATGCCTCCTCAAAAGCCGGAATCAATTCGGAGACTATTGAACTTTCTGGGGAAATAAAAAACCCAGGAGTCTATTCTATAAGACCTGGCGATACCATCTTAGATATAATTACTAGAGCAGGAGGCATCACGGCCGATGCATATCCTGAGGGTGCAGTATTTTTAAGAGAGAGTGTTGCAGAATCTCAGAAAAAAGCCTTTCTTAGGTCTGCTGAAGAATTAGAAAATACAATTATCGATATCATTACTAAAGGGTCTATAGAAAATATAACTGAATTTACCCTATCTCCTATAACACTTCTAATTAAAAGATTAAGAGAAGAAGTTCCACCAGGAAGGATGGTTGTAGATTTGGACTCTCTAAATCTGAAGACCAATCCTATTCTAAATTTTCAAGTAAGACATAATGACTCTGTCTTTATTCCAAAAAGACCAAATTCTATTTCTATTGTCGGTGAAGTTTTATATAGCTCTACTTTAAGTTTCGATCCATCGAAAGGTGTAAATGACTATATAAATCTTTCTGGGGGATTAAAAGATACTGCTGACAAAGATAAGATATTTGTAATACTTCCGGACGGTAAATCGCAATTAATAAGAAAAAGCCTTTTTCCTTCAAAGAACATACTTCTACCTGGTAGTACCATTGTTGTTTCTAGAGATCCTAGACCATTCGATGCTATTAATCTTACGCAAATTATTACCCCGATACTTGCTGATCTTGCTACATCAGCTGCTGCGATAGCTGCAATAAGTGACTAATCAAAAAAGTGCTTAGCTTTTCTAGAATAAGGGATGTTTCCCTCCTTTTATTATTTTGCAATATTAGTTCAGCTGAAATTGATGACTACTTCCCCTATAAAGTCATTGCATCACCTTCTAATTATGGAGACACGGGCATCATGGAATTGCCTAATGCAAGGTTTATGTCTCCTGCGAGTTTGAGATTACATTATTCTAGCTCTTATCCTATCGAATTTACTTCTTTGACAGCAACCCCATTTCCTTGGTTAGAAGCTAGTTATAGATATGCTGAACTCAAAAATAAAAAGTATGGTCCAATTGCCTATAGTGGAAATCAAACACTTAAAGATAAGGGTTTTGATTTAAAGATAGGCTTAATGAATGAACAGGATTCTTTGCCTGCCATTGCTGTAGGTTTGAGAGATATAGCCGGTACTGGTCTTTTTTCTTCTGAATATCTCGTTTTTACTAAGAGCGTAGGGAACTTAGATATAACTTCTGGTTTAGGCTGGGGCTTATTAGGCGCAGCCAATAATATACATAACCCATTAATAGGACTTCATGATTCATTTAAAACTAGAAATGCCGAAAAAGGGGAAGGCGGTGATTTTTCAGCTAAGAGCTGGTTCTCCGGAAGCGCTTCTCTTATTGGGGGATTAGAATATGATTTAAAAAAATATGGAATGAGGTTCAAACTTGAATATGATACTAGTCGACCTTTTTTAAATGGAAGGGCTGATTCAAAACCTTCCTCCAATTTTAATTTCGGCATCAATTACTTTCCTTATGATTGGTTAACATTATTCGCAGGATTAGAGCGTGGGAATCAGTTTAGATTTTCTTTTTCATTCAAAGGAAACTTTTATGAAGATACTCTTCCAAAGCCTAAACCTAAGAATGTAGTTAAATTAAATAAAGAGCAACAAGCAAGGGCCTTCAACAATAAAGAAATCTTTTATAGATCTTTAAATAGGAGTTTGAGAGATGAATCCATATATTTGCAGGCTGCAAGTTATGATAAGGAAAAGTTAGAAATATCTATTGCATCTAGCAAATATTTTTCAACAACTAGGCCTGTAGGTCGCGCAGCGAGAATCGCTTCTGCTTTATCGTCTGACACAGTAGAGGAGATTATTATAAGACCAATGAATGGAGATATAGAAACTGCAAAAATCTCTTTAAATAGAAAAGAGTTGGATGATGCGAACATCAATCTTGGAAGTCACATCGAATTAGAAAAAAAGTCTACTATAGACAACATTAAAGGTGAGCCTCTATATAAGATAGCAGACTTCAGGCCTCGTGTAGAATTTCCCGAGTTTAGATGGAATATGTCTCCCGGATTAAAACATCAAATTGGTGGACCAGAGGGGTTTTATTTAGGTCAGCTATACTGGAGAACGGACACAAGTTTAAAGTTCGCCAGAAACTTAACACTTTATTCATCATTAGGCCTTAATCTTTATGATACCTTTGAATTTAATAATCCAAGTTATAGTTCGATACCTCATGTTAGATCTGACATTCAGGATTATCTGAAAGAAGGTAAAAATAATGTAATTAGAATGCAGCTCGAATATATGTTTTCACCAAAGGAAGATGTATTCGTTAGAGCCGATTTTGGATTGTTGGAAGAAATGTTTGGAGGTTTAGGAGGTCAAGTTCTTTATAGACCTATTAAGAAGAAATATGCTTTTGGACTATCTTTACACAGAGTAAGACAGAGAGGATTTGAACAAAGATTTAGCTTCAGAGACTATGAAACAACCACTGGACATATTGAACTTTATGCTGAATTACCTAATGAGATCTTCATGCAAGCTCATGTTGGAAAATATTTAGCTGGAGACAAAGGATTGACTTTAGATTTTTCAAGAAGATATCAATCAGGTTTTGTTCTCGGAATTTTTGCGACAAAAACCAACTTATCAGCGATAGAATTTGGTGAAGGAAGTTTTGATAAAGGCTTTTATTTCTCTATACCGACGAAACTCTTTTATCCTGATTTTAGATCTGGTGTAATATCTTTTGGTCTCCATCCGCTTACCAAGGATGGAGGAGCTTTTCTGACGCAACAAAATCAACTTTACAGTATTCTTGGAGAAATAAATGAACACTCTATTAAAAGAGATTGGAAGTACATCCTTGATTAAATTAAGCAAAAAGAAGTATCTATTTCTAATTTTACTTTTACCATTCATAAACAATTGCTCATCATTTAATACTGGTAACATCGCTCCTGGATATGTAGACACCTTTAAAGCAATAAATAATGCTCTTTTTGGATATAAACAAGATTCAATTGACCCTGATCTTATTAAGAATATTCCTTACGCTTCTATGCTTCTTAAGATTGGTAAGGGTCCTCAAGGATTAATGATTTTAGAAAAAATAACCAATGGCGAATTGACATGGGTGAGTGCAGATGGCGTTTATGTGGTCACAAGGAATGGCAAAATAATAAGGACAAAAGGGTTGGTTAATGACTTGACTAAAATAGAGTTTGATAATGCAAATACTATAACAAAAGCACAAACTGTAGCTCAAGATAAGATTTCAAAAATGTATTACTCTTTTGATAAACCTTTATTAAGCAATTTAGAGGTGGAAGTATCTTATCAGTTTAAATCTGAAGAAGAAGTTCTAATTCTAGACAGAAAAATGAATTTGAGAAGGATTGAAGAGATAATAGTAAATGAATATTTAGGATGGAAAGCTATAAATATTTATTGGGTAGATAAAAACAATACCATTTGGCAAAGTGAGCAAACCATTTCACCTAAATTGCCTAGAATATTTATACAACTCACAAAAAAACCCTCATAAGAGGGTTTTTTTGAAGAGTTAAAGAGATATTACTAGTTAACCTCTCTTGTTCTTATTGCTGTAGCAGTTCCTGTTGAAGCAGCTACCGCAGGTACTTGAGTGACAGTAGTTGTATATTCTTCTTCTACTACTTCAGATACTTCTACAACTTCTTCATTAACTACATCATATTCTTCCGTAATTTCAGTATCGTAAACTTCAACATTTACAGTATCTATAACTGAACCTGTAGTATTTGTTGTTGTTCCAGCAACTGTTCTTGTAGCAGTTGCAGCAGCCGTTCTAGTAGCCGTACCAGCAGCTGTTCTAGTGGCGGTTGAAGTTGCCGTCGCTGTCCTAGTCGCAGTTGCAGTTGCAGTTACTGCAGCTGTTGCAGGGATGTCTACAACTATTGTTTCAACGTACTCTTCTATCGTAGGAGTAGGCGTAGGAGTAGGAGTAGGTGTTGGCGTAGGAGTAGGAGTAGGCGTAGGCGTAGGCGTAGGCGTAGGAGTAGGAGTAGGAGTTATCGCACCGCCTCCGGATCCGCTGTCCGATATAGCAGCTGCCGCAGCAGCAATTGCGACTACAGCCGCGATAGTGCCTGCGCTAACTCCGCCAATAGCAGTTTTAGCTGCAGCATCTCCAGCTGCGCCTCCACTAGCACTAGAAGCCTCTGCAGCTTTTTCTTCTCCTTCAGCTAAGGTTAGTTGAGGAAATAGGACGAGTGCTAACCCTGAAATTGCAGTGAAAATGTTCTTTGATAATTCTTTCATCTTAAAACCTGTTTAATTAATTTTTTTCCAATTTTTGTAGGGATTGGGAACTACTTTGCGTATTAAAGTTCAATTTACGTCACTATGTCAACTTTTTTCACCAAATTTAAATACTTTATCCTTACAGAATTTAAACTCTAGCTGATGTAGAATACAATCACAAAACCTTTAGAATGATCATAATTTCTTTTTTTACTAAGATTTTACATTACCTGCCTGGAGAATTATCTCATTCTATCGCTCTGAGAGGCTTAAAATTACTCAATTGCTCAGGTCTTATCAGACTTTTTCATTTTAAAAAAAAATATGACTTTACTGAAAGAGATGTTAGACATAGAAAAAATATGTTGGGCATTGCAGCTGGCTTAGATAAGAATGGCGAGTACATAGACTCTTTGGCCAAACTTGGATTAGGTTTTATCGAAGTTGGAACTGTTACTCCTAAGCCTCAAACAGGAAACCCGAAGCCGAGAATTTTTCGAAACAAAAAAGAAAAATCTCTTTTGAATAGGTTGGGATTTAATAATAAAGGAGTTGATCATCTGGTAGAAAAATTAAAAAAAAGAAAATCAAAAATAATTGTAGGATCCAGCATTGGAAAAAACTTTGATACTCCAAATAATAAAGCGCATGAAGATTATATTTTGTGTTTAGAAAAAGTTTATGAGTTTTCTGACTACATTGCTGTAAATATCTCTTCACCAAATACAAAAGATCTTAGAGAATTGAGCAGTAAAGATTTTTTTGACTCTCTTCTAAAAAAATTAAAAGACTCTCACACTAAACTCTCTACAAGATTTGGATATAAGCCTATTTTTATAAAAATTAGTCCAGACGAGACTCAAGAAAATTTAAAGTTAATTTGTCAATCTATTGTGTCCAATCAAATGGATGGCATTATTTGCAGTAATACAACGGTGAACCATAATGAAAAATATGGTTCTGGAGGTTTAAGCGGAGCCCCCTTAAGAACGCTATCCAATGAAAACTTAACTTTTGTTAGAAATGAAGTAGGTGAAAAGTTTCCTATTATTGCTTCAGGTGGAGTTATGTCTGCTGAAGATTATCAAGAAAAGATTGCATTAGGTGCCAATCTTGTTCAAGTTTACACAGGCTTTATATACGAAGGTCCGAGGCTTATAAAAGATATCTTAAATCTAAGCTAAGATTAATCAAGACTTGACAGAAGACCCAATTTTAAACTTTATACTGTAAAGGAAATTGCAATTATAATTTTTATATGAAGTCGTTAGTTATTGTTGAATCTGGTGCCAAAGCAAAAAAAATCAAGGGTTATTTAGACTCTAATTTCCCTGATCAAGACTGGACGGTTGAGGCGTGCGTTGGTCATGTCAGAGACCTTTCGGACAAAGAGGATGCTGTTGATCCTAGCAATTGGACTAATTTGAAATGGGAATTTTCCTCAAAAGGAAAAAAGGTTATGAGAGATTTAAGAAAGTTTTGTAAAGATTCTGATTATCTCTATTTAGCAACTGACCCTGATAGAGAGGGCGAAGCAATTGCTTGGCATCTGTTGAGCGATTTTAGAGATAAAAAATTAATCGAAGGTGTAGATGTCAAGAGAGTTACTTTTAATGAAATTACGTCCTCAGCTATTAAGAAAGCAATAAATTCTCCCAGAGAGATAGATCAAGATTTAGTAGATGCTTATCTAGCACGAAGAATTTTAGATCATTTAATCGGTTTCAAAGTTTCGCCGCTACTATGGCGGCACATATCAAGAGCTAAATCTGCTGGAAGAGTTCAATCTCCTACTTTGAGAATATTATGTGAAAAGGAAGATCAAAGGGACTTGCATACTCCTAAAGAGTATTGGCCATTTGAATCTACTTTCGAATATTTAGGTACTTCCTTGGAAGCTAAGCTTTCTCGATTAGACGATACAAATATTTCTAAAAATCCTTTAGATAATGAGGTTGAAGTAAATAAGGTAATAAATCAAATCGAATTAACTTCCTTCCGTTTAAAAAAAATAGAATCTAAACCTCAATCAAGCAGTCCAAAACCTCCTTTTAGAACATCTACTCTCCAAATGTCTGCTGCTAGCGGATTAGGTTTTACAGCGGATAGAACAATGCAATCAGCACAGAAGCTTTATGAAGAAGGTTACATAACATATTTGAGAACTGATGGTATTTCCATTAGCACTTCTCCAAATACAGGAGAGCCTTTTTCAGAAGAAAATCCTGGTCCTCCTCCTTTGGAAGAAATAAGAAATTACATTGCTTCAAATTATGATACTTCTTACCTATCCAATGAACCTAGAATTTACAAATCTAAAGTACAAAATTCTCAAGAAGCCCATGAAGCAATAAGGCCCACAGATATATCTAAAACTCCTTCTGATCTCTCATTAAGCGGAGATGAAGAGAAGCTTTATAAACTCATATGGAATAGAACAGTAGCTAGTCAAATGCAAAGCTCTAAATACGAAAGAAAAACTTTAATTATTGAATCAATCGATAACAGATATGAGTTCAGAACAACCTCTAGGAAGAATATTTTTAAAGGCTATGAAATATTGACAGGTTCTGAAGAAGAGTCCGAAACAATTTTTCCTGAAGGGCTCGAAGAGGGCAATGAATTGATCTTGGTATCGAACAAATATGAACAAAAATTTACAACTCCTCCTAATAGATACTCTGAGGCTTCTTTAATTAAGAAAATGGAAGAGGAGGGGATTGGACGGCCTTCAACTTACGCTTCAATAGTCAAAGGATTGCGTACAAAGAAATATGCATACGGTGCTAAATCTATTATACCTTCCGACCTTGGAAGAGTTCTAACTTCGTACCTCAAAAAAGTATTTGAAGATTTCTTTATTGAAACAAAATTTACTGCACACATGGAAGCTGATCTGGATGATGTAGCTTCAGGAAACAAAAACTACGAACAAGTACTAGATAAGTTTTGGGAAGAGCTGCAAAATTATCTCAATAGAAAAATAAATGATATCGAAATAAGCAATCAAGATAAATTTAAAACCCGTCAGGTTCTTGATTTGCTAAATGAAGAGCTTGGATCTGTAATTTTCCCAAAAGATGAATCAGGAAATATTAGAAACGAATGTCCTAAGTGCTCCAATCCAATAAGTCTTAAATCAGGAGCTTGGGGCTATTTCGTAGGCTGTTCAGAATGTAAATGGACAAAAAAACCTTTCGAGTTCAATACATCTTTTGAAACATATCAAGAACTCCCAAAAGAATTAGGAAATCACCCTGACCTTGGTAATCCAATATATGCTGATCTTAGTGTTAATGGACCTTGTGTGTGGACACTTAATGATGAAGAAAAAAAATTATTTGGTACCCCAGATGAGGATGAGTTTATCTTAGATATAGGTTTGAATCGGGCAATAGAGCTTATAGATAGAAGTAATGCCGAAAATGTTTTATTCACTGAAATAAATACCAATCTACCTATCATCTTAAAGAATGGAAGGTTTGGAGAATATACAGAATTTGACGGATTCAACAAAGCAACTAAGCTCAAACCTGAAGATAAAGAACCTAGCCCGAAAGTATCTTATTACGAGCCTGAAACAATAGACTATCAATCAGAATCTGGTCGAAGATATGTATTGAATTCTTTAAGAATTTTAGGATTCCTCTATAAAGAAGATAAGTCTGTTTTACCAGTTGGTATAAAAATAAGAAAACCTGGAAAAGCGTTTAAGTTTATAAAGAATATAAAAGTTGGTGAAATAGAAACTGAAATACCTAACGATTGGTATAAACTTGACCCTGAAGGACAAGACTTCATAATCAATGAAGTTTTGAAGCTAAAGAAAGGAGAAAGATTTGTATCTTTAGAAGAATCAAAAGTTATTTAGATAGATTCTCTCACTAGTGCAACACATGAACCTTCAATAGCCAATTCATCTATTTCAGGATTTACAGTTATATCTTTGTAATTTTGATTTTCAGGCCTCAAAACTACTTTAGTTTGTGACATTTCTATCAAAGTTTTGACTGTAACCTCATCATTGATTCTAGCCA
>MDTC01149454.1_pt1 | contig 11841 bp, 9 predicted proteins | sample 811181 | NCBI WGS metagenome assembly MDTC01 (sample SAMN05326644, study PRJNA326480) | marine metagenome | isolation source: seawater | place: Pacific Ocean: North | collected 2011
ACCAACCATAAAACGTTTTAGTTTTTGCAAACATACTCAAGGTCAATCATAATCAATTCATTAAATTCATATTATGATAACCCTATGACCAATCAAGCGATACTAATTATCAATGCCGCCATCGTGAATGAAGGCAAAATTCTAGAAGAAGACCTCTTAATCAAAAACGGAAGAATCAATAGAATAGGCAAGGAAATTTCTCCTCCTGAGGGGGCTGAAGTGATCGATGCACGAGGAAAATTGCTTCTCCCTGGCTTGATTGATGATCAGGTTCATTTCAGAGAACCGGGCTTAACCCATAAAGGGGGCATTCGCTCAGAGTCAATGGCTGCAATTGCAGGGGGCGTGACATCTTTCATGGACATGCCAAATGTCAATCCACCAACACTCACCAGAGAGCTTCTGTCTCAGAAATACGAAATTGCCAAAGATAAAGCCTATGCAAACTTTGCTTTTTATATGGGATCAAGTAATAAGAATATTAATGAGATTGAATCACTTCAGCCCGGTGAGGCCTGCGGCGTAAAGATTTTTATGGGAGCATCAACTGGAAACCTTCTGGTTGATGATGACAATGCATTGGAACAAATTTTTGCAAAATCACCGGTATTAATCGTCACGCATTGCGAAGATACTCCAACAATTGAAAGGAACTTAGAAGCTGCAAGCCTGAAATATAATGGCAATATTCCAATCGATGAACATCCAAACATAAGATCGGTTGATGCTTGTTATAAATCCTCGTCTAAGGCAGTCAATCTTGCAAAAAAACACGGATCGAAGTTACATGTGCTCCATCTCACAACAGCTAAGGAAATGGAACTTTTCGAGGCGGGCGATCATGAGAAGAAAATCACAGCCGAGGTTTGTGTTCATCATTTATATTTCAATGACAATGCATACGATCAATTAGGTAGCATGGCAGTTTGTAATCCCGCGATAAAGACCAAAGCAGATCAAGAGGCGTTAATTGATGCTCTAAAGGATGATCGCATAGATATCATCGCAACAGATCATGCGCCTCACACTGTGGATGAGAAAGAAAAGCAATATCCCAATTGTCCCTCTGGGATTCCATTAGTTCAGCATTCTTTGCTCGCACTACTTGAGCTCGGCAGCCAGAAGGACATACCCATTGAGACCATTGTAAAAAAAACCAGCCATGCTGTTGCTGATAGATATGGTATTAAGGATAGGGGATATATAAGAGAAGGCTATTGGGCTGATTTAGTTTTGGTTGATCCCAATGGCAAGCATGAAGTGACTCCTGAAAGCATTATGTATGAATGTGGTTGGAGTCCATTTGAGGGTCATTGCTTTGATTCCTCAATTGAGATGACACTCGTCAATGGCGTGAAGGTTTTTGAAAGTGGAAAGATCCTTGGTGAGCCAATGGGCATGAAGCTCGAGTTCAGAGGGTGATTTTTCGAAAAAACATGTCCGAAAATTATCGTTTTTTCCTCTAACTGGATATATAATTCCATCTGAAAATCCAAATGGGTTGTTAGAGATAAATTAAAAAAAACTTTTGACGTTTAAATCACGAATGATATCACGTTTACAAAGACGATAAATTCTCAGATAAATTATCAGATGCAGCCTACCGACACAAAAAATCCAGATTACTACCATAAGGTGGTTGATTGTCAGTGGGGATGCCCTGCGCACACCGATGTTCCAGGCTACATTAGGCATATTGCACAAGGAGATTATACGCAAGCATATCTATTGAATAGGGAATCCAATGTCTTTCCCGGGGTACTTGGAAGAGTTTGCGACAGGCCGTGTGAACCAGTTTGTCGAAGAGCAAGGGTTGATGAAGAGCCAGTAGCAATTTGTAGACTGAAAAGGGTTGCGGGCGATCTCAAAGGAGATTTTAAGTCATACTTGCCATCGATTCCTTCGCAAAAGAATGGCAAAAAAATTGCCATCATTGGTGCCGGTTGCGCCTCAATGACAGTGGCCAATGATCTATTACCGCTTGGATACGAAATAGATGTTTTCGAATCACTTTCCGAAATGGGCGGATTGATAAGAAGCAATATTCCAAAATTTAGATTGCCCCCCGAGGTGATTGATGAAGAATTTGATGTGATCGTTGAGCAAGGGATTAATCTTCATTTAAACCATCGAATTGAAAGCATGACCAATCTTCTGGATGAGAATTACGATGCTGTTCTTGTTGGTACTGGAGCGCCAAAAGGAAGAGAGTTAGATTTACCTGGGCGATACGACACAGACCAAATTCATGTCGGAATTGCTTGGCTAGAATCTGTTGCATTCGATCATATTGATGAAGTTGGCGAAAAAGTTTTAATTATTGGTGGCGGGAATACTGCCATGGACTGTTGCAGAACATCGCTCAGGCTTGGAGGCAAGGATGTAAAAATCGTTTATCGCGGAGAAAGACATACAATGAAGTCTTCGGACTGGGAGCTTGAGCCAGCATTGGAAGAAAATGTTGATCTCGTCCTTTGCCATTCTCCAGAAGAATACATTGTCGAAGATGGAAAATTAGTAGGTATGCGTTTCTCTGTGATGGAATATTCAATTGATGGCGATGGAAAACGACAATCTGAAAAAGTTGATGAGGTCATCATCCCCTGCGATACAGTGATTCTGGCAATTGGCCAGGAAAATTCATTTCCATGGATTGAGAGGGAGCTAGGAATTGATTTTGACCAATGGGAAGTTCCGGTTGTGGACCCTATCACTTATGAGTCTACTCGAATGGGCGTTTTCTTTGCAGGCGATGCAGCATTTGGACCTAAGAATATTATTGAAGCTGTTGAGCAAGGACATCAGGCTGCAATCTCGATACATAAGCACTGCAATAATGAATCTTTGACAGATAGGTTGCCTCATGGGATGAACTTAGTCACAGCGAAGATGGGCATTCATGAGTGGAGCTATAGTAATGACTATGACTATGATGACAGATATGAAGTACCGACTGTACCAATGGAAAATCGATTCAAAGATATCAATATAGAGGTTGAATTGGGCTATGAGCCTGGGCAGTTTAAAAGAGAAGTGGAGCGTTGCTTAAATTGCGATATTCAGACTGATTTTGAGGCCAGCTTATGCATTGAGTGCGATGCATGCATTGATATTTGTCCAGTTAATTGCCTAACCATTACTGAAAATGATGAAGAATCAGAAATCAGAAAGAAAATAAAAACCCCAGCAGATAATTTTGATCAAGCGATCTATGTGTCCGAAGACTTGCCTCAAACTGGAAGAGTGATGGTTAAGGATGAGGATGTTTGTATTCATTGTGGATTATGTGCTGAACGCTGTCCAACAGCTGCTTGGGATATGAAAAAGTTTACTCTTCAGGTTCCTTATGTAAGCGATGAATCAGTCGATGAATCACCAAGGGCCAAGAAGGCTGTCTAATGAGTAGTCCCAACAATAACGACTTCACTGTGAAATTTGCAAACGTGAATGGGACTGGCTCTTCAAGTGCCAATGGGATGTTCATGAAGAGTATTTTTAGAATGGGAATTCCAGTTGTTGGAAAAAACTACTTTCCATCGAACATACAAGGACTTCCGACCTGGTATGAAGTCAGAGTGAATGAGAATGGTTACCTTGCTCCATCCGGAAGCATACACATCATGGTGGCTATGAATGCACAAACATATGAAGAAGACTTGAATTCCATAGAGTCGGGTGGATATCTCATCTATGATTCCTCATGGCCAAGGGAAACTCTAATGACAAGAGACGACATTACAGTCTTAGGCGTGCCTTTGGCAAAAATGTGCAACGAAGCTTTTGATACTGCAAGATCCAGGACATTGATGAAAAATACAGCTTACGTTGGTGTATTGGCGGCTTTACTCGAGATGGACATGAAAGTGATTGAGCAATTACTGCTCGATACTTTTGGGACGAAGACCCACCTAATTGATGCCAATAAACAGGCTTTGGAGATGGGATATAATTATGCCAAAGAGCATTTCGATACTCCATTGCCATACAGGGCGATGGCTTCGAATAAGACAAAAGACCATTTTATTATTGATGGAAATGCAACCTCAGCATTGGGTTGTCTCTATGCGGGAGCAACAGTGGGCTCTTGGTATCCAATCACTCCTTCAACTTCATTAATGGATGCATTTTCTAGATATTGTGCAAACTTCAGGGTTGATGAAAAAACGCATAAAAATAATTACTCAATCATTCAGGCAGAAGATGAATTGGCAGCAATTGGTATGGCATTAGGAGCTGGATGGAATGGAGCCAGATCCTTTACGCCAACTAGTGGACCCGGGATCTCATTGATGAATGAATTTATTGGCTACGGATACTACGCTGAAATTCCAACCGTGATTTTTGATGTTCAAAGAACGGGACCGTCAACAGGAATGCCAACGAGAACACAACAATGCGATATTTTGTCCTGTGCGTATGCATCGCATGGCGATACGAAACATGTTTGTTTGTATCCAGCTAACCCTGAGGAGGCATTTTATTTGGCTGTCAATGCGTTTGATATAGCAGAGCAACTTCAGACCCCAATTTTTGTTCTTACGGATCTCGATATTGGAATGAATGATTGGATGGTCAAAGATTTGGAATGGGATGATAAATATGTCCCCAACAGAGGAAAAGTTTTGGATAAAGATGCACTTGAAGGCATGGAACAATTTTATCGATATCTGGATTCTGATGGAGATGGAATTCCATATAGAACTATTCCTGGAGCCCATCCCAAAGGCGCATATTTTACTAGGGGTTCTGGTCATAATAAGTTCGGAGGTTATACGGAGGATGCGAGCGAGTATCAAGAAGTTATTGATCGATTGCTTACCAAATGGGAAACAGCTAAATCAATGGTCCCAGCTCCAATAAAAGATTTTAATAAGAAGAATAAGATGGCAATTTTGAGTATCGGTAGTTGTGATGATGCGATCAGAGAGGCAAGAGATATGATGTCGAAGAATGGGCATGATTTTAATTACATGCGGGTCAGAGCATTCCCTTTTTCCGATGAAGTGGGAGAATTCATAGATGCACATGAAGCGGTGTATGTAATAGAGCAAAATCGTGACGGTCAGCTCTTAAAATTGTTACAAACAGAAACCTCATGCGATACCACAAAACTTAAATCAATGCGTCTATACAATGGAATACCCATTTTCTCAAAAGACGTGGAAGAAAAAATAATGAAAGAAATTTCCTCAGGTAAAGCGGCATGAGTTTTATAAAGAAACCAAATATCTTCCGAAAAAATGCACCAAAGAATGAACTGGGAATGACATACACAGACTATGAAGGCGCGATGTCAACACTTTGCGCAGGTTGTGGGCACGACTCAATTACAGGAGCAATCATACAAACTGTTTTTGACTTAAATATACTTCCGCACCGTATGATCAAAATGAGCGGAATTGGCTGTTCCTCAAAAACACCTGCTTATTTTGCAAATCAGTCACATGGCTTTAATTCTGTTCACGGAAGAATGCCTTCAGTTGCTACAGGAGCCAATGCTGCAAACAGAGAACTTTTTTGTATCGGCGTATCCGGGGATGGAGATACTTTGTCAATCGGCATGGGTCAGTTCTCTCATGCGATAAGAAGAAACGTGAACATGCTTTACATCATTGAGAACAATGGCGTTTATGGATTAACCAAAGGCCAATTTTCTGCCTCTGCAGATGTTGGCTCAACTGCAAAAAAAGGAGAGGCGAATAAGCAAGTTCCCATTGATCCCTGCCAAGTTGCAATTGCACTTGGCGCTACATTTGTTGCTAGAAGTTTTTCTGGAGACAAAGATCAACTCGTCCCTCTATTAAAAGCCGGTCTTATGCACAAAGGATTTGCAATGGTCGATGTGATCTCACCCTGTGTAACATTCAATGATCATGAAGGGTCCACAAAAAGCTATATGAGCACTAGAGAGTCTAAGCGCGAGGCAATTTATACAGATTATATTGCGCCCTTTAATGAGATTGAAGTAAATTATGAAAAGGGTTCCAGCATCGAAGTTGATTTGCATGATGGCGGAAGGGTGATACTTAGAAAAACCGATGAATCTTACTCTCCTCAGTCACGCGGTGATTCGGTAAAAAACATCCGTGCTGCTTCTGAAGAAGGAGAATTACTGACCGGTTTGCTTTATATCGATGAGTCACAACAAGATTTCACTGATACTGAAAACATGATAGATGAACCACTGAATTCAATAGACCACAAAACACTCTGTCCTGGTAAGAAGCCACTTAAGAATTTACTAGACAGCTATAGGTGATCTTATAGAATGTTTTGGGTGCATCTCCCAAGTATTAATCATCAAACTATTTTCAGATTTCTAATCTTGATGGTTAGTTTTTTTTCATCTTTGCATGTTTTTGCACAAGGCTCGATTGAGGCATTGATCAAGAAACACGAGATCCCAGAGAGCAAATTGAGCATTATCTTAGAGGAAAATGAGCCTGGGGTAAGATTGATCGATATCAATTCTAATGATTCAAGAAGCCCTGCTTCAGTCACAAAACTTTTTACTGCATTTGCAGCAATCGATTTACTTGGTATGCAATATCAATGGAAAACAGAAGCCTACATCGATCAAAAAGACAACGATAAAGATAATATTAACTATCTATTGATCAGCGGAGGAGGCGACCCAGGATTCTCAACAAATGATCTTGAAAGCCTCATTCATAAGATAAGAGCCACAGGTATACGAGAGATTAGAAATGGCATTTATTTGGATCAGTCTTTTTTTAAGCAACGCAAGAAGTCCACTGGATCATTCGATCAAAGCCCTTTAAGGCCATACAATACAATGCATTCCTCGCTGATTGTCAATTCAAATAAGTTGGATCTTAACTTTATCTTTAACTCAAAAACTAAAGAAATAGATATAACGCCCTCATTTTTGCCAGCAGAAGTGAGGATTCAAAACGACTTATCAATTGGGTCGGGTGATTGTAAAGACTTTAGATCTCAGGTCAGTTTCGAAGAACGATTAGAAAAGAAAACACTGACGATTTTAATCAATGGATCTTATCCAGATCAATGCCCAAGTTTTGAGCACGATTTAGCAATTACAGAAACCGAACATTATTTTTATGGTGCTTTCAAAAAGATCTGGCTGGATTCCGGCGGAACAATCAAAGGTTATTATAAAAGACGCAAAAGATCACAAAGAAATACCTTGATTGCTCGTGTGAGTTCGGAAGAACTAACTAGTGCCTTAAGGTTGATCTTAAAAGAAAGTGAAAACTTAACATCAAGGAATGTCTTTTTGAGTTTTGCAGAGAAATCAGAACGAAGAAAGCTTAGAAATATAAGAAAGACGGTTTATAGGTCAATAAAGAACAATGATATTCAGTGGCACAATCGAAATTTTATCGACAATGGATCGGGTCTTTCGAGAAAAACGAGACTGAACCCAGAAACGGTTATGGGACTGTTAAAGAAAATAGACTCAGACAAAAAATTTCTAGAAATCAAATCCATGCTTCCAGTTTCAGGTGTCGATGGGACTTTAAAAAACATTTATCAATCAAGCCTTCTCAAAGGCCAGATGAGGCTTAAAACAGGAACATTGAATGGAGTGAAGTGTCTCGCAGGGTTCATTACTTCATCATCAGGAAAGGGTTATCGCTTCGTATTCATGCACAATAATTTTGATGAGTATGAATATGATTTGCGATCATTTACAACAGAGTTATTGAACTTGATAGTCAGTGAAGAGCTTATTGCTTCCGATTAGTCGTTACTCTGAATCTCCAAACAATCAGCACAGTCAGTATGATTGAATATATCAGTGACTCAAAATCAACCACTTTGGCTTGCCAATAAAAATGCCACACACCCAAAATGCTTGCCGTATATACAAGCCCACTGATTGTGGACCTGTTTTGGCTGAACCAATTTTCCAACCTTTTAAATGAAACAGAGGCTACACCAAATAGGCAAAGAAAGCCTCCCCATCCAACTATAAGATATGGGGTTTCGATGATATCAATGATAATGACCCCTATATCACCGGCTTGATCAATCATTGCATAGGATAAGAAATGATTCAGAACATAGAAGAACGCCATCAACCCAACGGGTTTCCCTAATTTTGCGATTGTTCTAATCCCGGTGTAATAAGCGATTGGCGTGACCAAAAGTGTGAGCATCAGAAATCTTATGCCCCACAATCCTGTTCCATGAATGATTGTTTCTACTGGATTTGGACCCAGTCCAGATAGGTAGCCGAGTGATCTCAATGTCAGCAAAATATATGGAACCAGCATCAGCAAAATGATCAATGGCGCTTGGAGAGCATTCAAGCTTCTGATGGCCTTAATAGTATTTCCTTAAATCTAGGCCACTGTATAGATCAGCAACTTCTTCTGCATAACCATTGAAAGGCAGCGTTGGTTGTTTTGCGCCGAAGAAACCCGTACCTATTCTTCGCTCCCTGGCCTGACTCCATCTTGGATGATCAACCAAAGGATTAACATTGGCATAGAAACCGTATTCTTGTGGCGCTGAAATATTCCAACTTGTTTTTGGTTGACGCTCTTGGAAGTGAATCTTATTGATGGATTTAATGCTTTTGAAACCATATTTCCATGGCACAACCAATCTCATTGGCGCACCATTTTGATTGAGAAGTTCTTTCCCATATATGCCTACAGCCATGAGCGTGAGCGGATGCATTGCTTCCTGAATAGTTAAACCTTCTTTGTATGGCCAGCGGAGAATCCTTCTCTTCTGCCCAGGCATTTCTTCAGGCCTATAAACCGTTTCAAAAGAAACGTATTTTGCAGAAGATAGAGGTTCGAATTTCTTTATGATTGTGGACAGCGGTATACCAACCCATGGCACAACCATCGACCAAGCTTCTACGCATCGCAGTCGGTATATTCTCTCTTCGAGTTTATTGAAATCAATCAAATCTTCTAAATCGAAAGTTCCTGTTAAATTGACCTCACCTGATACCTTTACACTCCAAGGTTTGGGTTCAAACATTCCGCTGTTCATGTATGGGTCACTTTTTTGCATACCAAACTCATAGAAGTTGTTATAACTCGTTATATCTGAATAGCTGTTTGGCGCCTCTGTGGTTGAAAATTTCTCATTTCTTATTGTTTTGAGTAATTGGATCTCTTGACTCTGCCCAAGACTTGGTTCAGAGAGACCAAGACCCAATGAGAATAATCCGACCGACTGAATGAGCTTTCTTCTGTTTATATACGCCGATTCTGAGGTAATTTCAGATGAAGGTAAGCTATTTTTATTTTTATTTATTTTCATAACAACTAAATGCAGTTTATCTGATTCATAGATAGACTCCAACATGCTCTGATGAGACAATCATTTGATGTTAAAAAGCCCTGTAAATAAACATTCGTTTGTACTTATGCTAATGGTTTTCTTCTTGAGTGGTTGTGACTCACCAAAAGAAGAAACGGGCTTATCTATGACCATTGGGGGAACGGGCATACCCAATACAGTTGGCGTTAAACATTTTTTTGATTTTGAGCAGTCAGTTAAGGAAAAGCTTCCAGAAATAAAAACAAAAATGTTGGTCTATGGACAGCTTGGATCAGAGGAAAACCTTGTCTCTGGATTAAGAAGAAATCGTGTTCAGTTTGCAAACCTGTCAGCAATTATTGTCTCAACCCTCGTTCCTGAGACTGCATTGCTTTATGCTCCTTATCTCTTTGATAGCCCTGAAGAAGCAGATTTTATTTATGACAATTATCTCACCCCAATTTTTACAGAAATGCTTGATCAAAAGGGTTTAAAATTTTTTGCATGGAGCGAGATTGGCTTTCATCATGTCTATTCAAAATCACCCGTTCTAAAGCCAGATGACTTGAAGGGAGTTCGTTACCGAGTGTCTGCCAGCTTGAGCTCAAGATACTTTGGTGAAGCCATTGGCGTAGATGTGATCCCAATGGGATATGGCGAGATTGTGCAATCATTGCAAACAGACCTCATTACAGCCGGAGATAATTCAATTGCCTTGTATGTCAAAACTGGGAAGGAGCAGGAGGCACCGCATTACACATTGACTCAGCACTCACTCGGCATGTCAGTGATGGTCGCAAGAAAGGAATGGTGGAATAATCTCACCTCAGAACAGCAGCAAGCCATTGAAAGCTCTTGGCCTGATCCAATGAATGCAAGGCTTGAATTAAGAGAAGAAGAAGCAGGGAATCTTAAGAATGCAGAAGCCATGGGGATCAATGTATATAGATTGTCACAATCCGAAAGAGAGCTTTGGAAGGCAGCTACAGTCGGGCAGGCTGTGCGCTTAGCAAAGGAGATTGGTGGCCGCTCGGAAGAAGTTCTTGCTTTAATTAATCAAGGAAAAGAAGATTACCAAAACCGTTCGAATAAGTAGCTTGAATGAAGCTACCTAAGAATTTTTTCAATCTTGTAAGGGTCATTCTTGGAATTTCACTTGCCGGTGTAGTAGCTGGAATCAATCTGCCACTCAGTACTTTGACGCTTAAAAGTTGGGGCATCTCATCCTCAGTAATTGGAATGGCTGCATCAATGATGGGATTGTCTGCTGCTGTTGCCACTCCTTTCCTACCAAGAATGGTAAACCGATTTGGACAAATATCGGTTTTAAGAATCTCTTTGGTTACTTTGCCACTTGCTATACTTGCTTTGCCTTTGTATCAAAATTTATATGCCTGGTTTATTTTGCGATTCATCATTGGATTGGCAGCAACGAACATTTGGGTTCTAAGTGAAATATGGATCAATTCATTTGCAGAAGACAAAAATCGTGGCAGGATTATTGCAATTTACACAAGTCTACTATCGCTTGGCTTTATACTTGGTGTTTTGATCATGTCATTCACCTCTGTTGAAACATTTGGAGGTTTTTATATTTCGGCAGCATTGGCAATAGTGGTTTCAGTGCCTCTTTGGTCTATGAAAGATATCGGGGATTTTGAAACCCCAAAAAATGTTTCTTTTTTCAAATTCCTTTCTTCTTCTCCAATACTTATGGGCTCTAGCTGGATGATGGGGTTTCTCTATGCTGCAAGTGCTGGATTGCTTCCAATTTTTGCGTTGCCTTATCTGAATGAAGATTATTCAGCGGCATCGAGAACCGTTGCCTGGTTAGCCACAGGTGAGTTGATGCTTCCATTGCTCATTGGGTGGCTTGCAGATAAATACGACAAGAGAAAGTTAATGATTTTATTAACGTTTATTGCGATCTTTGTGTTGTTTCTAATCCCTATTTTCTTCCACCTTCCGCTGATAAGAATATTATTACTATTTCTTCTTGGTGGCGTCACTATGGGATTTTATGTATTGGGATTGACTATGCTGGGAGAACAATTCAAGGGGCAGATTCTTGTGTCGGCAAATGCGAGTTTTATCTTTTTCTTATCCATTGGGGAGATCATCGGTCCGCCGGTTATTGGCCGTGCAATGGATCTTTTTGGAAACGCTGCCTTTGGATGGGCAATGGGCGTGATAAGTCTATTATTCTTATCGGTTTTTTATTTTACTAGGGCTTTGATTAATCGCAGCCAATAAGGCCTGTCAACCAATCGGATTCTCCAATGGATCATCCAAAGGCTCTTCCCTTATTTCACTGGCACTTTCTTTGCTTTTTTCATCCTCGATCCCTGATAAGCGGACATTGTATTCATGACGAGTGCTCAGCCCTTCTGTTGACTGAGGTTCTGCGTCGATATACTTAGGCCTGTAAATGACTCTATTGATGATTTTCGATGCTTCTTTGTCGATGATGCCCTTTGGGCTCGACTCAATAATTTCTATATTGATCGTTTGACCATTCGTATCAACATCGTAGTTGATAGATATTGAGCCAGGCATGGTTTCTCCTATTTCTTC
>MDTC01174078.1_pt1 | contig 11840 bp, 10 predicted proteins | sample 811181 | NCBI WGS metagenome assembly MDTC01 (sample SAMN05326644, study PRJNA326480) | marine metagenome | isolation source: seawater | place: Pacific Ocean: North | collected 2011
AATTTATTAATTATTGGATGAACCGGTAATGCTGGTAGATAGTCTGATTTATCCATCATAATATTTTTACCATATTTAAATCTTTGATTTAGATGATCATAATTATCTTTTTTGATTTTATTCCAATCTTTACCATAACAATTATCTAAAAAATTAGTAGGTTTATTCGGACCTTGTAAATTAAAGATTCCAAATTTATATTTTTTTAAGGGAAATAAGTCTTTTTTATGATAAAAACATTTTTTCCAAATTCTTCTGACTTTATCATCCTTGTAAACTATTTTATTATCTTGATATTTAACTATTGTGATATCACAAAAAGGAAATCTATATTTGATATTTTCTTTTTCCTTATTCATTTGAGAATTATTCCAGCTCCAATTACTGTTTTCTATTTTTATTTTTTCACCATTAATATAGAAAATTTTATATCCTCCCCAAAATTTTGTAATATCATAACCATATTCATTAAGAATAGGCTTCAGATTTATCAGTTGTGTTTCTTGATTATCAAAAATACAAATATCAGCATCATCATCCCATGGTATTATACCTTTGTGTCTAACTGCACCTAACAATGTTCCAGAATCAATAAAATAATTAATTTTATGTTTTTTGAAAATCTTATCAATATCAAATAACATTTGATATATTTTTAAAATATAATTATTTGTGTTATTTGTGTTATTTGAGTTATTACAAATTTTAAAATTTTCTTTATCAAAAATTTTATTTATCACAAAATATATTACAACTGTAAAAATAATAAAAATTATGGGTGATATATTGAAATTTTTAGACATAAAGTGTTATTATATATTAAAAAGAAAATAAAGTGATTAATATTAATCATCAAAATTTTAATAAAATTACTGGGTGAAACAAATGTATATAAATACAATAATTTAATATAATACGATAATAATTAGTATGAAAGAAAGCAAAAAATATTGCAATAATAAATTAGATTTAATAAAAAAATTTAATTTAGATGAATCTTCATCTGATATTATTATAAATTTTATAACCTTTTTAGTCAAAAATACTGAATTGAATTATCAAATAATAGATCATTTTTTTAATTCATTTATCATCTTAATAAATTATGACATAGATAATATCAATGTTATAGAGAAACTATTAAATATTTTAAAAGAAAAAACCACAAAACTACTAATTTTAGAACTATCCGAACAATTGAATAAATTTTCAGATTATGAATATGATGATAATTATGATAATGTAATTTTTGAAACTTTTGACTTTTTAAAGTACTTTTACAATGATAAAAATCTTGCAGCTTCAATAAATATAATTCATGAAATAATATATAATATTTCAAGAATACATAAGAATGTAAATTCAGAAGTTAAATCAAGACTTTATATTGAAATTTTAAACGATGTGCAAAAAAATTTAAAAAATAAAAAATCAAATAAACATATTTATTTGTCAACAGTTGAAACCTGTAATATTACAATTAGATTAATAAATGATTGGATTACACAATATTAAAGTAAGCTAATACGTCTAACACATTTTCTTGTTTCTTTGTCACAATACCATTTATTCAATCCAACATATTCACAAACTAGATGTATAAAAACACCAGTAAAAAATAATGAGATTTCTATAACTTTAGGTTCACTCCAGATAGGCAATTTTTTATTTTTATCAACTTTATTGATTCCTAGTAAAATATTAGAAATAATTTTACCTAAAATCATAGTTACTACTCCTATTATAATTGATTCTATAATAACGGTTTTCATTAATAATATTATTATAGAATAAAATTTTTTTATATATATAAATTTCTCCATAATTCATTTCTAGGGTCCTTTTTATCAATTCCCTTATTTTTTTTAAATATTTTTAATCCTTCTATTAAATCATTATTAGTTATTTTCTTTTTAGCTTCTGCATCCAAACAGAAAACTCTACGAGCATGAACAACTTTACAAGAGAAAAATAAAGTTTCCATATCACCTCCAAAAAATTTAAAATCATCCTTATTTTCTTGAAATATTTTAATATCTAGATCATCAGATATTAACCAATTATTTGATTTTACTATTTTTATAAAAATTTGTTTTAATTCATCTGGATTATATGGTTCAATAGTATATCTAATTGAAAATCTTCTGCTTAGACCTTCATTATAAGAAAAGAAACAATTTTCTAATGCTTCTTTATATCCTGCGATTATACATAAGAAATTTTTTTTGTTCTCTGTTAAATTTTGATTAATAGTATCCAAACATTCTTTAGAAAACATATCTCTACCTTCTGGATTTCCTAAAGAATAAGCTTCATCTATAAATAATACCCCACCTTTTGCTGAGTCAATAACTTTTTGAGTTTGAGAAGCAGTATGTCCCAAGTATTTTCCAATTAAATCACTTCTTTTTGCTATAATAAATTTATCATTCTTTAAAATACCCATAGCTAAATATATTTTGGATAAGATTTTTCCTAGTTCTGTTTTACCCACACCAGGAGGTCCTTGAATTACTGTATGTAACATATCATTTAATCCTTCTTCATCAAATTTTTGAAGATAAAATATTATATGATCAACAATATTTTCTTTTACACTTTTCATCCCTATCATTTTTTTTAATTCTTCTAAAGGCGTTACTAAATTATTAAGTGTTTTTAAATCAATATTATATCTTTTATTAGAATCATATTTTTTTCCCAGTTCAATTAAATCATCAATTGATTTAATTTTAACATCAATATGCTCATATTCTTTTTCTTCTTCTTTTAATGATTCATCATCATCATCTGATTCTGATTCACTATCGGATGAATCATCAATTAACAATGGATTTTTATTATGATTACCTCTTTTCAATTCTTGCTCCATTAGATCTTTTAAAAAGTCATCAAAATTATCATATCTTACTATTTTTACTTTTTTATTATTTTCTTCTATATTATCATCTATATTTTGATTATCTTCATATTCTGATCTTTTTCTTTTATCTGAATTATTACTCATTAAATATAAAATAATGTTATATATTTTTTATTTAATAAAGAAATTATTGATTACTTTTTAATAAAAGTTAACCATGTATAAATTGAACAAAATGAAAAACTTGAATTTTTATAATTATTCAAATTAAATTCATCTTGCAATTTCCATCCATTACTTTCAAATTGAGAACAAATAGTTAATTTTTCCAAAATTGGTTCTTTTATTGGTTCGGGATGAACCCAATTGAATTTTATTTCAGCCCAATTAGGACATATTTCTGTATTGTATTCTCCATCTTCTAAAAGTTTTATGCTACAAGATCCATCTATTTCAAATTTATTATTTTTTGCAACATTTGATAATTTTTCATAATCCATAAAATTTACAAAAATGATTGAACCAGATTTTGATCTTTCATTTATTTTATTGATCCACCTATTCCATATTTCTGCTGAAATAGCAGAATAGTGTAAAACAAAGTTACATACTAAATAATCAAAAACATCATTAATTTTATTAGTTGAGATAAATTCATTTTTATTTTTTTCATTCGAAAAATCAAATAAGCTAAAATTATGATAATCACCGGAGTGTCTCATTTGAGATTCCCAAACACAATAAGGATCATTATCAAAGCCCAAATATTCAGATGGATTGTAACAATTGATATTCTTAATTGAATTTCCTTTACCACATCCTATGTCTAACCATTTTGCATTTTTTCTACATTCAGCTTTTTGAAAAATAGCGAATTGAATTTCTCTTTGTTTTTTAAATATTTTAATCATATCATAATTAATATCACATTTTGTCTGAAAATAATATGAGGAATTAATTTTTAAAATATCTTCTACTTGCCATTTATTTGTATTATAATTTACAAGATAATCAACAATATTATTTGGATTAGGTATCTTTTTATCCCACCTAATTTCTCTTGGAATCCATTTTCCATCTATCCAATAACATCTCCAAATATTTTTTGATAATTTAATTCCATCGCAGTTCATATTTGTAATCTTTCTTTTTTCTCTAGTTAACCAATTAGATCCATCAAACAATAAATCTACTGTCATTTGATCATTCGGTTTAATTTTTGCCTCAGTACTACCATCTAAAGGTTGTACAATAAAACCATCAATTGGAAATTCAGTTTGATTTATTAAGAAATCATAATCTTGACTTTCGTTTAGATTTGTAATTATTCTTGTTAAATCACTTATTACAGACGTATTCTCTTTAATTAACCAAGCAGCTTTTGGATACCAAATAGGCTCAATAATATCATTTTCTTCTACATAATTTTTAAAATTTAAAAATCTTTTTCTTTCAGAATCTAATTTTACTTTAAAATCATAAATAGAAGTAATTTCCAAAATTTCTGCTGAATCTTTTGTAAAAGGATGTGACATTCTCAGATATTTATATCTACCTTTTATATTCTCATCTAAATCAATATCAAATACAAGATGTAAATTATCATCTTCTAAAAACTCAGATTTTATTACTGATGAATTAAAAATATTTACTTGAGGATAATGTTGAAAGGAAATACTATCTGTATAAATACCATCTGCTTTTTCTCTTAGAAAACATTTTCTTTTACTTAACCATATCATTTGACATGGATCTATGTGTATTGGATACTTATGTTTGATTAGTTTTTGCTTATTCATCCTGTATAAATTACTTCCTTTAGATAAAACTGGAATATCATAATCTGGTTTAAAAGTTACTAGATGATTTAATAATACTTTAAAATTTATCTTTTGTTTTTTCCTTGAATTATTAATTTTTCTAAATAATGCCTTTTTTAAAAGAGATTTAATTCTAATTCCCTTACATATCGATCTATAAAATATCATGTTAATATTACCTAATTTTTGAGGATTGAAAGGTATTTTAGTTAGTAAAACTAAATAAACAATAAACCTTTCATGTAAGACACTAGCTGAATGAAACATACCTCTTATTGAAGATTTTAAAAACTCATTTATTGATGAAGAATTATAAAACATTGAACTATTCATATAATATTTTAATGAATTCCAAAGTGCATCTTCACTTATTTTATTTTCATAATCAAAATCTTCATATTCATTTTTATATTTAATAATTCTATTTAAATAAGAAGCAACTTTAATTCTAATTTCTGAATGTGTAAACAAATTATCCATATTAAATTCTTTAGTATTACCATTTGATATAATCTCTTGATTTAAATCTTCTATAATAGCTATATCTAGATTATCTAAATTAAAAAATACCTTAATTAATTCTTGTAAATCATTAATATTTAAACTGGAAAATAATTTATAAAAATACTTAATAATTTCAATTCCGTCTTCTTCATAATATCTAATTATATTATTTCTGATGTTTACAAACAATGATGATGAATATGTACCAATACTAAAAATTGGAGTTTTATAATAAAATTTACTTATTGTTTTCATAGTTTTATATTCCAGATAATTATTATCTATCATTGTAGAATAAAAATGATCTAAATCATAATAATTATTTAGTAACTTTATTCTTCTCATTTGATATTTATACGGTATATGATTACCAAATATTCCTTTAAAATATAGATTAGCAATATTCTTTGAATCTAATGAAAAATAGCAACTATATTTATCTAAAAAATATTTAAATAATCTCATATCTGGATTAACACACATATTTGCAAATATATCGACATTATTAAAATTTGATTGACAATTTATTACTTCGTCTGGTGTTAACTTACTTTCCAAGAATAAATAATTTTGAATATTTCCATATCTTGCTACATCTAATATTTCTAGATAACCATTTTTTTTCCACAAAATTTTTTTATTAGTATCAATTTTATCTAAATATTTAAAAAGTTTGTATCCATTATTAATAACACCCAACATACTAATTAAAGTTTTATTAGTATCTGGATCTAATTGATTACAAAACAAAATTATATAATCATTTGATGCATTATTGATAATAAAATTAAAAAAAGGGAATGATAATTTTTGTGAATCAGTCATTACAATATTTGAACTAAAAGGATTAATCAAACTTATTAAGTCCACCCATTGATTCTGACTGAATTTGAATTCTGATATGTCTTTTGATATTATTGACAATTTATAATGATCTTTATTTTCAAAGATCTCATAAACTTCTTTAAAATGCATTTTTGTGTCAACATCAAAAACTGTATTATTTACTGTTTCGTGTACTATCTGATTCATTTTTTATTATACTAAAATATATCCTTAAGTGATTTAATATGTTGAAAAATAATCAATTTTTTTTAATAATTTATTAGTTTATTTAGATGTAAAATAGCTTTTAAGTATTTGGTTTAAGTGATTTAATTAAATAATAGATCAAAAAAAAAAATATATAAATTTTTATGTTTATATCATGATTTAAAAATAAAATTAATATTATATTATATAATGAATAATTCAATTATTAAGATAATGAATTATAATATTTGGGCTAATGAATTATTTATAGATCAAAGATTAACAAATTTAACTGGCCTAGTTTATTATTACAATTGTGATGTTTTATGTTTTCAAGATTTAAGTCCATTCATATTTAATAAATTAATTCATGCTTTGGGATTAAATTTTCCTTATATAGTTTCTACTCCCGAATTAGAAAAAGATATTGGAACTGGTTTAGCTATTTTTTCAAAACATAAAATTTCTAAGTTTAATTCAATTAAACTTAATGATTCTCTTATACCAAAATATTTTTTACTAGCTAAAATAAATAAAGAAAATATAGAGTATAATATTTCAACAATACAGTTAGAGGATTCAATTAATAAAATTAAACAATATGATTATGTATTAGATTATACAGGTAGAATTAATAATTTAATTTTAACAGGCGATTTTAAAATTAGAGATGAAGAAAATCACTATTTTAATTTAAATGCTAATTTATTCAAAGATTCATGGATTGAAGATGGTGAAAATCCAGATAAACAATATACTTCAGATTTTAAAACTAATATTTTTGTAAAAAAAAATCAAGAGAGATATGACAGAATTTATTATAAAAAAAATGATTTAGAGTTAGTTTCATTTAAGATGATAGGAAAAGAGAATAATCCAACACCATCCTCAAGATATGGATTAGTAACACATTTTAAAATAAATGATAAAGAAAATTCTAATAGTGAGTTACCTGTAGTTTCAAATATGGATAGTTCTATTGTTGCTACAACAAATTTAGCATAAAAAAATATTTTAATTTAGTTTAAAATATTTTCTTATTTCTTAATAGATTAGATGACAAAAAAATTTCCAGAAATTGAGGATAGTGAATTTTATGAAGATATTAACAATATGTTTAAAAAATATCAAATTTCTAAAGAAAAAAAATCATTAAAAGAATTTTGTACTCGAAAAAAATTTAAGTTACAATTACCTCAGAAATTTGTAGCTGAATTTGTTAATCCTAATACACCTTATAAAGGAATTTTATTATTTCATAGAATTGGTGCTGGTAAAACATGCTCTGCTATAAATATTGCTGAAAAATGGAAAAAAAAAAAAAATATAATGGTTGTTTTACCAGCTGCATTAATTGGTAATTTTAAAGATGAATTAAGAAGTCAATGTCCTGGAGATGAATATCTAAATAAAAAAGAAAGAAAAGCAATTAAAAATTTATCTCCATTAGATAGCAAATATCAAAAAATTATAAAAAAAACGGAAGATAGAATAAAAAAATATTACAACATACTATCTTATCATAAATTTATAATTCTCGCAAAAAAAAATAAGATAAAACTTAATAATACATTATTAATAATTGATGAAGTACAAAATATGATTAGCGAATCTGGCTCTTTTTATAAATATTTAAATAAAAGTATTATAGATGCACCAGATGATTTAAGAACAGTTTTGCTATCAGCAACACCAATGTTTGATAAACCTGTAGAAATTGCATTAACCATGAATTTATTAAGAATACCAAAACCTTTCCCAACAGGTACTTCTTTCAATGATATGTTTTTGAGTTCAAGAAAAAATAAATTAGGTAATATTACGTATAGAGCTAAGAATCTTAAAAACTTTAGAGATATGACTAAAGGATTTATTTCATATTATAGAGGTGCACCTCCTCATACTTTTCCAGAAATGGAATTTAAAATTGTAAAGTGTAAAATGGAAGATTTTCAATACAAATCTTATTTAACAACATTATCAACTGATGAACATTACATTAGAGGGTCTTTTAGACATGGTGATATATTGAGTTTACCTAATAATTTTTTTATTGGAGAAAGAATTATTTCTAATGTAGCATTTCCTAATAGAAGTATAAATTTAACTGGATTTAATTCATTTAGGGGAGATATTTTATATATGAAAAACCTAAGAGAGTATTCTATTAAATTTTATAGAATGTTAAGAAGAATCAAAAGATCAGAGGGTCCTGTATTTGTATACTCTAATTTTAAAGAATTTGGCGGAATTAAAAGTTTTGTTAAAGTTTTAAGAAAACATGGCTATAAGAATTATAAAAATTCAGGAGCTGGGCAAAAAAGATATGCAATTTGGTCGGGTGATGAAAGACATGAAATGAAAGAAGAAATTAAAAGAGTATTTAATCAAAAATCAAATCAATATGGAGGTGAAATTGAAATACTATTAGGATCTCCATCAATTAAAGAAGGTGTTAGTCTTCTAAGAGTTGAACAGGTTCATATTATGGAACCATATTGGAATATGGCTAGAATGGATCAAGTTATAGGTAGAGCTATCAGATTTTGTTCTCATAAAGATGTTGCATTAAGAAGACAACATGTTACAGTATATTTATATTTAGCTACTTCACCCAAAGATGAGGAAACTGTTGATCAATACATTTGGAAATTAGCTAAGGAAAAATATAAATTAATATCTAAATTTGAATATGCTTTAAAGCAAAGTGCAGTTGATTGTGAATTAAACAAAAATGCAAACGTTCATCGAGGAGAAGATGATATAGAATGTATGGATTGATTAAATAATTAATATATTAATTTAATTAAATTAATTTATTAAATTATGCTAATTTAAAAAGATTATTTTCAATGGGTTTATAACCTATAGAACCTCCACCCACTATTTGAGATGCATTTGCACCTGGATTAAATCTAGCTGGTGTAAGTGTAACACCCATTGTGAAATCATCTGCAGATGCAATACTAATATGAGGATTAGCTGGTGAATAAATTTTAACATACATTTTAGGTGTTCCTAAATTATCTCTAAATTGATACATGTACCATGTTGAATCATTAGTTACATTTTGATTTACTCCACCAATTCTTCTAATCCAATTAAATGTACCTCTGTCAAATTTAACAATTCTTTTAGAATTTATATTTCCATGTTGATTTAAAATATTATACATATTATCAATAATCCATTCAGTTAAAAAATCAAAAGATTCATCATTTCCATTTCTTTTCATTTGCATTTGAGTTCCCAACCAATCACTGGTACCCATTTTAACTAAAGATTTGGGTTCAAATGTTATATTATTACTATTCATATAATTCATAATTCTATTTCTTAAAGTATTTGTACCTAAATGATTACTACTATTAAATCTTCCATTTAATTGATTTCCTTCATCTGAATTAACTACATAATATTCAACTAAACTAATATGTGCATGAGGAACTTTGTTTGATAAAGGATTATTTGGATCTACATCTATTTTTATATATTTTCTATTATAATTCATAATAAATTAATTAAAGATTTTTTTTTTTAATCCGTTTAGGATTTTAAATGTTACATAATTTTAATATTTTTTCATCCCTGTTTTTCAAAGAGTCTGTAAGATTCAAACTACTTTCTTTCATATTCTTATTCAAAAGATATTCCAAATCTAAAGAATCGGAAAAATAATCACAATACTTTAAATTGTTGACATATTTTTTTATATTGTTAACTTGTTCAAAATGCTTAATTGAACAAGGCATAGTAGCACACGGAATTTCATTTAATGTACATTCTAGAATTAACTGATTTCCAGATGTACATAAAACCGCCCCACAAAATTGTAAATATTCATGAAAGTAAATTTTATCTGGCTTATAGACACTAATATTTTTTGATAGTTTCTCTTCTATCTTTGTATTAGTAAAAAATTTAAATTGATATGATGGATTTTTTTTAGCAATATAGTTTAGTCTTTTTGGAAAATCCTGTCCAGATACAGAATAAGCCAATAACAACTTTTTATTAACATTTTTCCGTTTTATTTTCTCTAAATTTATTAAAGGAGGGATTGTGTATTGACAATATTTTGATGGTAGGTGTATAGAAACACATATGATATTTGATAAAAGTTTTGTAATATTTGTAAGTGAGTTCGTTTTAAAATTATCAACTGAATATTGGTTTGCAATACAAATTTGTTTCGTTCTTAAATTAAAAAAATCCGATACATAAAAATTAAACCATTTATTTATTCCATTTTCATTTTCAAATTTACGTGTTGGCTTTATTAGAGTAATATCTTTTATCGCCCTCCACAAATCCATATCATTGATAGATTCTTGCGTAGAACTTGTTTTATGGTAAATAACTTTACTTTTGAAAAAAATATTATCATATCCTTCTATTCTTCCGTATATAATTACGATAGGTATTTTGTAATTTTTAATCAAAACTTTATACACCGTTTCTGCTTGTGTTAAGTGTCCGTTTCCTATACCATTGACCTGAAAACCTAAAATTTGAGGATGTGGTAAAGTTTGTTTGTTTGAATTATTATGTAATTTGTAGTTATGAAAAATTATAAACAAACTTAATACGAGTATAAATATAACTTTATTTTTATTGTCAATGAGTAGCATATATATATATATATATATATAATATTTACAGACGGGGTGTTTATTTCTTGTAATCTTTAAGTTTTTTTCTTCTGCTTGAATCTTTTTCAAAATTGTCTATAATTTCTTTTTTCGAAACTTCTTTGTAAAAGTCTTTCAATTGTTTTTCTAAATCAATAGGTTTTCCCATATCATTTTTCAGTATAATGACGACGTCTTGTTCGTTTTCTTGTTATATTATTATCACGAATTACATCATACAAATGACTGTAAGAAATTTCGAAATCAACGAATCAACATGTTTTTGTTTTATTTTATAAGAAGAAGTTTTTCGTTAGTTTCTATCCAGATTATTCGACTCATACCTGTTCAGCTAACGTACGAATGTTTGACTACTTATTCCAAATATTTCTGAAACTTTATCTTGACTAACATTATTTTCTAAATCTTTTGATTTATGTTTCAATGACATGTTTCACTAACAGCTGAAAAAAAAGTAACATTTAAAATCTTAAACCGGTTAATTCTAATTCTTCATTTTTGCTATTAACATATTTCCAAAATTCTATTCTTTTAGGAGAAAAACCAACTATTTTATTATTTGGACCATAATGAATTTTAGCTGGTATAAAATGTTTGAAAAATATCTTTTTAGGATAACCTTTTTCGAAAATACTATAATTAAATTCGTTTTCCATTGATTTATAAATATTTATAATATTTTTTAAAATTTTTTTTTATCAAATTTTATTAAACATTTTAATAAACCAATCATTATCTAATCTTTTTGTTATATATTTTTTTAAATAATCTCTAACTGGTTCTTGATAATCATTAATCAAACATTGATAAAGTTCTTCTGACAAATAAGAGGGTTTATAATTATTTATAAATCTATGTTTATTTTCAAAATATAAATTAACTAGATAATCAACCTTTGGTTTTCTTTTAAAATGGGAAATAGAATCATTTAAAGACAGCCATTTAAATTTTAAAAATTCAGGATAATGA
>MDTC01131871.1_pt1 | contig 11839 bp, 7 predicted proteins | sample 811181 | NCBI WGS metagenome assembly MDTC01 (sample SAMN05326644, study PRJNA326480) | marine metagenome | isolation source: seawater | place: Pacific Ocean: North | collected 2011
ACATATATCCGCGATCTCGACAAGTTCGGCCTTCCGCTGCGGATCCGATTCCTCGGCTGCCCTCTCTCTCGCCTTGGCAGCATACCGCCCACCCATTTCACCGGCGGCCTGCATCGCCATCACCACGCCCTGCAGGAAGGGAACCTTCTTCATGTCGTCGGGCTGCATCAGGCCAAGGCCTGCCAGCCGGTCCTCAGCTTGCTTCTTTATTCCCACAAAGCCCTTTCTAACGACGTTCTCGAGGCCGTGGATATTGTGGCCGTAGTGCCAGAGACCACCACTTCTGCCTTGTTCCGTCCACAACGGAATGAGATCCTCCTGCAGTTCTTTTACTTCATCATCAGTCAAGCCCATTCGGTTGGTTTGCTCGCCAGATTCATCGGCCTTTCTAAGTTGACTGGCATTAAGTGTCCCGGGACTGATATTGTGGCAGCGTGGCCGATCGCTGCTGTAACCCACAATCAGCTCATCAGCGTAGACGTCGATCGGCATCTCCCTGACAACTGCGGCGAAGACCTTTGCCTTGCGGGTTATCATGGGCTCAGCAAGCGTTTCCCTCATCACCTTGGCTTCAATGCGCGCTCTCGAAATAGAAAAAGTCGGTTTGGTGGCGAAGTAACACTCCCTCATCCGCTCAATTCGTGCCGTCGGATTACTGGTAAAGGAGTTCACCCTCATCGTCTCGATCTTGGCTGGTGCATTCATGCTGGAACCCTTCATTGATGATTAAAGAGAATTAACCACATTTTGTGCCAATTTGCAATTCATAATTGATCTATTGGACGCACGGAATCCGCATATCCGGTGCGATTTCGCCGCTCGATGTACCGGATTCCCAGCCCACTCTGAACCGTTTGCGAAGCGGCTTGGATTATCAGCGAAGCCTGACAACATGCGCTCGTTAAGCCATTCTCGCATGCGCCCGGATGAGTTCCTCGGCATCACGACAAGGTGAATCTACTCATATGCTGCAGGTGACTCATGATCTGATAAGGGGTCCACTCGCCCGAGCAAGGGCCCTCCCCTTTGGACAGAATATCAACCATCGGAAAGACGACAAAAAAGGACAGGGCAGTCGCTCCGAACTACGCACTCTACCCAGCCCCCGAAGGGGCTGCCACTCACATTCGTCACACTGGCATAGACTCTCCCCGCGATGATGCGAAGCATCGAGTAACGCAGTTACGCTAACGACACCGCGAGGCGGTGACGGCAGACGGTGCAGTCTCTTCCGGGCACATTGACTTTTCACCGCAGTGGGACTAATTTTCCTATCCGTTCCATCAAAGACAAGGTGCCATATGAGAGCAGCAAAACTGCCAGTGCGTGAATCAACCCTTCGTGCCCATCAACGGACGCTGGAAACCATCGCCTCGCCTGGCGCATGGTGGAGCGGCGAAGATAGAATCGCCATCGTCGAGGAAGCCCGTAGCGCAGTCAATTGCCCTCTGTGTCAGCAGCGCAGCAAGGCGTTGTCGCCGGCAACGATCGATGGCGACCACGACCACAACGGCGAACTGCCTGAAGCCGCCATTGAAGTAATTCACGCCATGCGCAACGACTCGGGACGACTGACACGTCGCTGGTTCGATGGCGTTATGGCATCGGGTCTCGACCGGGAAGCTTATGTTGAATTGGTCAGCGTCGTGGCAAGCTCGGTAGTGGTGGATACGTTCGCCCAGGGAATCGGTGCCACGATCACAGAGCTACCGATGGCCCAGCCAGGAGAGCCAAGCAGGGAGAGTTCCGCCGAGGTCGCCGAGGCTGGGGCCTGGATCCCGATTGCAGCACAAGGCAAAGCCAACATTCTCAGCTCCCTCGGACTGTTACCCGGCGCCGTAGATCTCTTCTTCGGTGCCTTCAACGAGTCGTATTACATGGGCACTACAGAACTGGATCTGCAACACAGACAGGTGGAGCTAGTCGCATCCAAGGTGTCTGCTGTCAATCAATGCTTCTACTGAACTACTTCACACACGATGGCACTCCGGGAGAGCGCCAAGCACGCAGGGCAAGATGCGGATCTACGTCTGGTAACGGGCCTGGTAGACGGTGACGGCGGCGTTGAGCACGGTGACTTCCTGGTGCGCATGGCGGAAGCCGTTGCGCGCTGGCAATGGAATGATGTGGCGCGACTACGCGAAGAGAGTGTGGCGTTGATGGGCGAGCAGCCAATTTCCGATGCCATCCTGGTGGCGTCGGGATTCAACGGCATTACCCGGGTGGCGGACGCCACCGGGATTCGTCTGGATAAGATAACTGAGAGCACAACGGCGGATCTCCGCTCGCTCACGAAGATCGACGATTTTGCCCCCGCCGAAAAGTGGTCGGGCAGCTAGCACCGCGCCTCTATCCGGGACATGGCGAAATTGAGAGACTTCGCTTTCAGCCCAAGATGAGATAGGATCACCCTTCGGCGTCAGTTGGCGTCGCCCTTTGAAGAAACGATGAATCCCTGCCAGGAGTAATTCTATCTTGAGATTGTCTGCACTCGTGTGCTTCGGCGTGTCTGTCTTATCAAGTCTCCATCTGTTGGCCGCCCCGTTGTCCAAGGCCACCCGCCTGGATCAAGTGCCAACATTGGACGGCGACGTGATTGGTGACACGGCCTGGACAGAGCTGACACCCATCACGAATTTTACTCAGCAACGCCCGGACGAGGGTGCCCCGGCATCTCAGCGTACCGAGGTCTTTGTTGGTTTCACTGACACCGCCCTCTATGTAGGCGTTGTCTGCTACGATGACAATGCAGAATCCATCATCGTCGCCAACAGCAGTCGTGACTCCAACCTCAGTGACACGGACAGCTTTCGCATGGTGATCGATGCATTCGAGAGCAAGCAGGACGGTTTGGTGTTCGGTACCAATCCCACCGGCCTCGAATACGACGGGCAGGTGTCCAATGACAATGCCAACCGATTCTCCTTCAGTAATTTCGATCTGAATTGGGACACAACCTGGCATGTGGAAGCCACCATCGGCGAATTCGGCTGGAGTGCCGAGATGGAGATCCCGTTTACGTCGCTGCGCTACGCGGATGACGAACGCCAAAACTGGGGATTCAACTTCCAACGCACCATTCGCCGCAGCAACGAAGTCGTCTATTGGTCGCCGTTGCCGAGGCAATACAGACTGAACCGCCTGTCACTTGCCGGGACCATCAGCGGCATTGAGGTGCCGCCGCAACGAAACTTTACCGTCACGCCATATGCCCTGGGCAAAGACACCCGAGGTGGCGGGCCCGATACCGGTCAAGACAGGGAATTCGGTTTTGATTCGAAATACTCGATCACGCCGAGCTTAACCTTGGACGTGACCTATAACACCGACTTCGCCCAGGTCGAAGTGGATCAGCAGCAGGTCAATCTGAATCGCTTCAGCCTGTTCTTCCCCGAGAAACGTCCGTTCTTCCTGGAGAATTCCAGTCAATTTCAGGTTGGCACGAACAGTATTCGGCTGTTCTTCAGCCGTGGCATCGGCATCGGCCCGGGCGGAGAACCCCTGCCCATCGCGGCAGGACTGCGCGTCTCCGGAAAGGTGGGCAGCGCGACTAACGTCGGCTTGCTGGCGATGCGATCCGAAGAGGTGACGGGTGTCGCACCGGAAACCGATTTCGCGGTGTTGCGATTGAATCAAGAACTTGCCGGTCGTTCTTCGATCGGCGTGCTCATCGTCGATCGTGATGGTGGTACAACGGACAATCAGACCTATGCGGTGGATGGGAAATGGGGGATTGGCGAGCAGGGAACCGTCTCGGGATTCGTTGCCCGAACCAGCACGCCCGGCATCTCCAAAGACGATCACGCCTACCACCTTGCCGCTGAATACAACTCCCAAGTCTGGTCCTTCAATGGCAGCGTCACCGAAGTCGGTGGAGGATTCAATCCGGAAGTTGGCTTTCTGACGCGCAAGGCATATCGCAGCATAAACCTGTTCGGACTACGCAGTAGCAGGCCAACAACGGCAGACAGTCGCGTGTTGGAATATCGCCCCCATGCCAATTACACAGGCTATTGGGACTTCGATGGCTTCATGGAGACGGGTCGTCTGCACATCGACAGTTCCATTGAATGGAAGAGCGGCGCAGAGTTACACACTGCGATCAATCACAACCACGAAGGAGTGAAAACGGCGTTCGAAATTGCAGCCGGAGTCTTCGTCCCGGCGAAGGATTACGATGACTGGGAGTTTTCCATGTTCGCCAATACCAATCGCGCCGCACCACTTCGTGCCGGGCTCGGCCTGAATGCCGGGGGCTTCTTTGGCGGAGATCGTCTCGGATTGTCGCCGTTCCTGGCCTATCGTCCCAACGAAGCCTTCGAAACATCGTTATCCTGGAACTACAACGATGTGGAACTGTCAGGCGGGGACTTCGACGTTGCCCTCACCAACTTGCGCGTTTCCTACTCCTTTTCACCAAAGATGTCTCTGGCGGCGTTGCTGCAACACAACGATCGCGACAAACTGCTTTCAACCAACCTGCGTTTTTCCTGGCTGCAGTCCGCTAATGCCGGTCTCTATGTGGTGTACAACGAGACGGATGACGACCTCAATTCACCCGGTCGCCCACGCCGGGAGTTCATCGTCAAATACAGCCGCATTTTGAATGTCCTCTGAACGGGAGCAACAGGCCGGCTCTGGTGGCCACCTGAATCTACATTTCTAGCACTGACTGATGCGACACTTACTGAGACGCAGCCGGACGTTTCGCCAGCACGTCATTGCCGAGTCAATTAAGAACGCCCTGCTCGCGTAGCTTCACGATTTCCTCATCGCTGTAACCAAGCACCCCCCCGAGAACAGCGTCCGTGTGACCACCCAGGCACGGAGCCGGCATACGTACGCCGTTGGCCCTCTTCGTAAGACGCCAGGGAATTCCGGTGTGGGCACGCGCACCCACCTCCGGGTGCTCGAGACGCTCGATGAATCCACGTTCATTCAGATGTGGATCCTCGACGATGTCCGCACAGGTAAAACTCGGGAAGGCCGCCATGCCCAGAGCCTGCAGTTGCCGTGTGATCGCCCATCGGTCCCGCGACTGGGTCCAGTCTGAGATCACCGCATCGAGATCGTCCTCGTGCTCTTTTCGACCCCCGAGCGACGCAAAACGCGGGTCGTCAGAAAGGCCTGGAATGACCCTGCACAGTGCTTGCCACTGCACATCGTCAGCGCACGCCAACGTCACCCATTCGTCCTCGCCTTCGCACGGGAAACAGCCGTGGGGTGACATCAAAGGATCGCGGTTGCCGATACGCTCCGCCTGCGTACCGTTGAATGCGTATTCCATCCAGCCTTCGACGGTAAGCGCACTGGTCGACTCCCAGAGCGTTATGTCCAGGTGTTCGCCAACGCCGGTTTCTTGACGACGCGTAAGCGCCGACACCACCGACCACGCCGCGGTGATACCTGCCGTCGGGTCGGGCATGGCGACTCCCGTCTCCTCCGGCCCACCACCCGGGTAACCCGTTGCCGAGGAAAGCCCGCTGAGTGGACCCGTCGACGGGCCATAGCCCATGTATTCACGGTACGGACCCGACTGTCCATAGCCGCTGATATTGGCCATGATGATGCCGGGCTTGATCACCTTCAGCTCTTCATAACCGAGGCCCAGGCGCGCCATCACACCAGTAGCAAAGTTCTGTACTACCACGTCAGCGTGGGCGACGAGCTCTTTTACCAGTTCGATGCCACGATCCGTGCGCAGGTCAACCGCCACGCTGCGCTTACCCTGGTTCCACTGATTGAACATACCATTGGTGTTGAGACTGGGTTCGACACCTTCCGGGGCACCCCCTCCGCGCCGGTAGAGATCCGGACGGGATTCAGATTCGATATGAATCACATCGGCCCCCAGGTGGGCGAGGTTCATGCTGCAGAACGTGCCTGCCCATGCCCAGGTAAGATCGATGATGCGTATGCCTGCAAGGGGAAGCATGGCATCGTCAGAGGCACTTACCTTCCCGGCCGGCTGTATATCTTGGAGCACGGCGTCGGTATGTTCTCCCAGTCGCGGAGCGGCTCGCCGAATAGGCGCGCGTCCCTCGCTTGCTATGACAGCGGGCGCCATGAATTCCACCGGGCCGGTCGCAGCACCATCGACCGTCGTGAAAAAGCCTCGCTCGCGCAGATGCTCATTCTCGGCAATCTGCGGGAATGTCATGACCGGTGCAAAACAGATACGGTACTTTTGCGCGGCATGGTACAGATCGAAGACGTTCCACTCGCTGATGAACTCTTCCAGGAACATGTTCACCATGTCCTGGTTCTGTGCCCGCCCAGATGGTTCCAAAAACGTTTCAATCTGCGTCCACTCAGGCTTTCCCATAAACTCCACCAGCCGTTCCCACTGATCCTGTTCGATACAAACGAGAAAGATGGGGCCATCCTTGGCAGCAAAGATTCGCCATGGAATGGTCGAGCGCACATTCAGACGTGTGATTACAAAATCGTGATAGCTGTAGATGTGAATCCCAAATTCCAGCACCGAAGCGACGTATTCCTGCACTGAGAAGTCGATGTAATCACCCACGCCAGACCGTCTTGCATCCCGATAAACAGCGAGCGCGGCCATGGCACCTGCGATGCCAGCCATCAGCCCGCAGTGATGACCATGTACTTTAAGGGGCGCATACTCGGGTTCCGTATGAGTCATTGGACACAAGCTCGGCCAACCTCCCGCGTGTGCTATGGTCAATTCCTCGGCGGCAAAGCCGCTGTAAGGTCCGCTCATGCCGAATGGCATCATCGACAACACGACAAGCTCCGCTCGTGCCGTTGAGATGGTGTCACGGTCGAGCCCCAACTCGAGCGCCTGTTCCGCTTGCAGCGAGTGCACCACGATGTCGGCCCAGCGAATCAACGCCTGCAGCTTATTGCGCTCTACGGGTTCAGCAAGGTCAAGGCAAACGCTTCGTTTGTTGAGGTTCAGCGCGAGAAACAAGCCACTTTTCTCTCTGTCGACTTCATCGTTGGGGAACGGTCCTCGCGCCCGAGCGGGATCGCCGCCAGGTGGCTCGACCTTAACGACGTTGGCGCCGTGATCGCCGAGCAGCCTCGCAGCATATGCGGCGGACACGCCGCCCCCGATTTCGAGTACGTTCAATGATTCAGTCATCGCCGGATTATTACACACTCCCGCAGCGTTTGGCCCCCTTCACTGGCTTGTGTGCCGGATGGACCTCCTTTGCCAACGGGAATCCTCGCGAGTAGTATTATTCACCCACCAAATGTATGGATTAGGGTATGGTAGATCCGCGCCCCCCACGACCCTTCCCCGCCTACAAGGGTGATCAACCCTATGTTTTCGTGTGTTACGCACATGCGGATTCTGATCTCGTCTATTCTGAATTGAAGTGGCTCAAGGAGCAGGGCTGCAATATCTGGTACGACGAGGGCATCGCTCCGGGTGAGGAGTGGACTGAAGAGTTGGCCCGGGCCATCGAAGGGGCCAGCCATTTTCTCTACTTTGTCACGCCCGATTCCATTCAGTCCAGAAACTGCCGTGATGAAGTCAATTTTGCGCTGGAGAATGACCAGCATCTGGTTGCCGTACACTTGAGGGAAACGCAGCTTAGCGGCGGCCTGAGATTGTCGATTGGACTCACCCAGGCGATCCTGAAGCACGAACTAGCGCAGACAGAGTACCAGCAGAAACTCCTCACTGCGCTGAGACGTGAAGCTCAAGATGCAACTGACGAGGCGAGCCTGCCTCCCGAACCATCGATTGGTGTTCAGACAGCCAAGAAAGCCGGCTGGAAAAAAGCCGCACGGATCGGGCTTGGGCTTGTTGCGGCTGTAATCGTGGCTATCGGGTTGCTGCTGTATGGCCTCTATAACGACTTGAGCACGTCCTATTCGATCACCGTTCTGCCCTTCACAAATATGAGCACCGATGAGAAAACCGGGTTCTTTGCCAGAGGCTTGTCCGAGAACATTCTGGATACGTTGGTGCAAAGGGACTTCGATGAGCCGCCTTTTGGGAAACTGAAGGTTGCATCACGCACGGCTTCATTTCAGTTTGCAGACAGAGGTGAAGAACTCTCGGACATCGCCGAGAAACTCGATGTCGCCTATGTACTGGAAGGCAGTGTACAGAGCCTGGGAGACCGCCTTCACATTACCACGCAACTTATCCGCGCCAACGACAATGCGCAGGTATGGTCAGGATCCTACCAACGAGCGCTGGCTGATGGATTCGAGATGCAGGTGGGAGTCGCGCAAAATGTCGTGCAGGTGGCAGAGAACAAATTGCGCTTTGATATCATAAAGCGCTACGCGTTTTGGGGCGCGCTCGCGTTCAACACCAATGCTAAGGCGTATGAACACTTCCTTGACGCAGCGACAGGAGTTGATCCGGCACTACGCGAGCAGGATCTGCGCAAAGCTGTTGAAGCTGATCCCGAATTTGCCTACGCACACGTACAGCTGGCGCAATTGTATACGGGACGTGTGGGGGGAAGCATGCCCCTTGAAAAAGCTACCGTTGCTGCGCATGCATCGATCAGTAAAGCCATGGAGCTGAATCCCAATGAAACTGAACTCACGCAGAGCCTCGGGAACATCTACCTTTATCTGGATTTGGACTACGCGAACGCTGCTGAAGTGTTTAAGCAGACAAGCAGTTCAAATGAACCAGGTGCCAAATGGAATTACGTGAATTTGGCCACGATCGCTTTGCGTGAAGGTAGAACCGAGGATGCACTGAAGCATATGGCAACGGCATCGGTGCTTGATAAGGGGAGACAACAGGCCGCCTTTCTGGACAGGTATGCTTGGGTTCTGTTTGTCGCGGGCGACTACCAGCAGTCCCTGGAGATGTACGAGCAGGCGTTGAACTTCGTGCCGGTCGGTAGGGAACGAGCTCCTAATCTGCGCATGCAGATGTATGCACTCATCAATCTTGGCAGAATCGAAGAAGCAGCAGCGTTGCTTTCAGAAGCATGGGACCTGGATGGGAGCGTGAATCCGGAAACCTATATATCAGCGTTGGTAAGTCTCGGCGAAAGGGAAAGAGCTGAGCGCATTTTGGCGGATTCGCAAAATGCAGGCAGATTCATCTCAGCCGAAGGCTACGTTGCTGTGCAAGACCTCGACAACGCCTTCAGGGTGATCGAGGCTGCCATTAAAGATCAAGATGGATCAGTGATTGATAGTTTGCGGTCGGCGGATTGGTGGGACGAAATTCGAGAAGATCCGAGATTCGACGCTTTGCTCGAACTGCTGATTTCGAAGGAAACTCACACCGAGCAATATCTGAAAGATCACAATCTCGAGCCGGCATCCAAGTGATGCATCTTTAGGTGTCCCATCAGGTTCGCGATAGAGTCTTCCTTGATCGAAAGGAGCGCTTGAAGGTGGCCGTTTGCTCGACAACTTTCTCGACAATCGTACCCTTAACTCTTAGTATCGACTGCCACAAGACAAGGGCACCAGATGGAACGTCCATTCCCTGCATATAAAGGTACAGAGCCATATATTTTCGTGAGCTATGCCCATGAAGATGCCGAGATGGTATATCCCGAAATTGCCAGACTGCGAGATCAGGGATTCAATATCTGGTATGACGAGGGGATCAGTCCGGGCTCCACCTGGCGCGATGAGGTGGCACTGGCACTCACTCAGTGCAAGGTAGCCATTTCTTACAGAGCGTATCGAGCAAACTCTCGACCTGAAACACCCGAAGGTGCCACGGAATCTCGGTCGAATCGTGGCAGAGGGCTCAGACCAGGTTGGAGAGATTCAGTTTGAGCCAAGGAGGTCGCAATGATGTCGCCGCGTCAGACCAACGGGCACAAGACCAGCCAACAGCGATTTCAAGAGACCATGGGCTACGGATCCCCGGATCATGTTCCTCTGTTTGAGGAGGGCATCAGGGAAGAGGTGATCTCGGCATGGCAGACCCAAGGTTTATCCCCGGACACGGACCTCTCCGAGCGCTTCCACTACGACCGGCGCAGGGAGATCCAAGTGGACATGGAACCCCATCCGGCGTTGGAAAAGAGACCTACCACCAGAGCTGAACTCAACGCTTTCCGGAAAAGCCTGAACCCGGCCGATCCGGCGAGACTCTCAAAAACCTGGCAACAATTGGTGGAATCCTGTCAAAGCGGCGATGCTACGGTCATGCTGAACGTGCATCGAGGATTCTTCCTGACCATGGGTGTTCACAGCGGCGCTGCGTTCATGGATGTCATGAACCTGGTCATCGACCGACCGCAACTGATACGGGATATCATGATGATTCAGGGAGAATTCTCTGCCCGGCTGGCCGAACGGATTCTCGGGGAAATCAACGCCGATACCGCTCTTTTCAGTGAGCCGATTGGGGGAAACGATAAACCCTTGATTTCCCCTTCGATGTATGAAGATCTGGTACTGCAAAGCTATGAGCCGACCCTCGAAGTTCTCAAGCGTTGCGGCGTAAAGACGATCATCTTTCGCACCTATGCCAATGCCCGGGTACTGATACCTTCCATCCTGAAGTGGGGTTTCAACTGTCTATGGGCAGTCGAAGCCAGTCTGAAAGCAATGGATTATCGATCCATCCGTCGTGATTTCGGCAGAGGCCTGCGACTGATCGGTGGTATCGACCTGGATATCCTCAGGCAAAGCAATGCAACGATCAAGCGAGTGGTGGAGGAAAAAGTCCCGCGCCTCCTCAAAGATAGGGGCTACCTGCCCCTGGCCAACGGCAGAGTTCGTGAAGACGTGCCGTTTGAAAACTACGTCTACTACAGACAGCTGTTGGCGGACATCACCGCTGCCTAGCTTTCAGACACTGCGAGTAGCAACGGCAGGCGAAACCATGGCGGCCCTCCGGGCCGGGAACCAGGCTGCTGCCTGACTGATGAGCCACAGCACGAATACTGCAATGGATGTCAAGCGTGGGCCGATCGCCAACAGATTGACACGCTATGGCCAGAACAGCTTTCTGGCCTGCCTTTCAAGTTCGCTGCGAAAGTCCGGATGCGCTATTGCAATCAACTCCTGCGCTCTTTCCCGCTGGGATTTTCCTAACAGGCTTGCTATGCCGAATTCGGTGACGATGTAGTCTGCAAAATTTCTTGGCACAGTGACGATCGTGCCCGCATCCAGGCAAGACGTTATTCGAGACACGTTGCCGTCGTTGGAGGTGGAGCGAAGCATAATGATGGAGCGTCCCCCTTTGGAGAGCATGGAACCGATGGCAAAGCTCGGCTGCCCTCCCGAACCCGTATACATGCGCGGGCCAATTGACTCCGAAGCGATCTGGCCGGTCAGGTCAACGGAAAGAGCGCCATTGATCGCCACCATATTGTCGTGGGCGGAGATGGTCCTAATGTTAACGACATATTCCTGGGGATGGAGTTCGAACATGGGATTACGGTCAATGAACGCAAAGTCCATCGCCGGATCCGCCAGGAAGTTATTGCACACCACCTTTCCCCTATTAAGGGTCTTGTGGTTTCCTGTCATCACACCCTTATTCACCAGCGGCACGATTCCCGGCACGATGTTCTCAGCGTGATAGCCAAGGTCGTTTCTGTCGTCGAAGATGCCCTGAGCACACAGGGTATTGCCAATCCTGCCGGCACCGATGGCGATGGTATCGCCGTCCCTGACCAGGGTGCCGACATGTTGACCGATTGCCCTCATATAGTCTTCCGGTTCAGGATGTTTGAATTCGGAGCGAGGGTAGTCGTGTTCCACGATGTGGTCTATCTCCGAGACGTGAAACTGGTTGTCGCCATACAATCTGGGCAAGTTTGCGTTCACTTCGACGATAACCTTCTTGGCGCTGTCAAGGTAGGACTTCTTACCCCAGATGGACCAGCCGAAGCTCAGATAGCCGTCTTGATCC
>MDTC01098501.1_pt1 | contig 11837 bp, 12 predicted proteins | sample 811181 | NCBI WGS metagenome assembly MDTC01 (sample SAMN05326644, study PRJNA326480) | marine metagenome | isolation source: seawater | place: Pacific Ocean: North | collected 2011
CAATCATTTATTCAAAAAGAAGTTAATAATCGACTCATAGAAAGGTTAGGACTGATAAAACACAGTAAATCTAATATTTTAGATATTGGCTCAGGAACTGGAAAATTGACTCAAGATGTCGAAAAAAAATATCCGGGCATCAATGTTACTTCTTTAGATATGTCATTTGATATGTTACAGGTTCATAGAAACAAAAATCATAACGCTAAATGCGTTGTGGGAAATGCTGAAAATCTTCCATTCAAACTGTCATCATTTGATACTATATTATCTAGTCTCACGCTTCATTGGTGCACTATTGACTCAGAGTTATTTCTTAATTTCTATAATTTACTTAAACCTCAAGGTCTACTTCTTTTCTCAGTTTCAGGCCCAGACACATTTAAAGAATTTAAAAAGTGCCCTGCAAATATTCTACAAAAACTTAGATTCAATGACTTTCTGGACATGCATCACTACGGGGATTTTTTACTTAACTCCAACTTCAAAGATCCTGTGGTAGATAACGAACAAATAACTCTAGAGTTCTCCTCTTTCAATCAGCTTCTCAAATCAATTCGTCTTACAGGTACAAATATCACTGAGTCATCTAATAGAGCTCGTATCACCAAGTCTGAGTACAATACAATCAAATCATGTCTGTATAGTGATGTATCAAATTCATTTGAATTAACTTATGACATAATCTTTGGATATGCTCTCAAACCGGCTAAAACCCTTGATAAATCAGGTAAATTGATAAAGATTAAAGAGATAAAAAAAGAGTAAATTAGAAATTCCATAAGTACTAATATTTTGTTAATATTGACTTCGAATAGGATGTTATTGAGGGATTAATAACCACACATTAGGGAATGAAAATGAACAGATTATCTATATTACTAATTACAATGATGAGCTCAGTCTCAAGCTTTGCGGACTGGGAAGTCAATATGCCAAGAGGTGTATCACCTACAGCTAATGCCGCATATGATCTACATATGTTAATTTTTTATATTACAGTTGTAATAGGAATAATAGTGTTTGGAGTAATGTTCTACTCTATATTCCACCACAGAAAATCAAAAGGAGCTAAGCCCGCTTCATTTCATGAGAGCACTACGGTAGAAATTATCTGGACAGTAATACCATTTGTAATATTAGTTGGTATGGCTGTACCTGCAACTAAAACACTTATAATGATGGAAGACACTCGTGACTCTGAGATAACACTCAAAGTAACAGGTTATCAATGGATGTGGAAATATGATTATGTTGAAGACAATGTTTCATTCTTTAGTAAGCTTGACAACAAAAGCAATGAAGCAAGACAACTAGGCTCTAAAATAGATGTCAATAAAGTTGATAACTATCTCCTAAATGTTGATAACGAGGTTGTCCTTCCAACAGATACTAAAGTCAGAATACTCTTAACAGCAAGTGATGTGATTCATGCATGGTGGGTCCCGGAAATTACCGGGAAGAAAGACGCTATTCCAGGATACATTAATGAGCTTTGGGTGGACATTAAAAAGCCTGGCGTTTATCGAGGTCAATGCACAGAGCTATGCGGAAAAGACCATGGCTTCATGCCAATAGTTGTTCGAGCAGTACCTAGACAAGAGTACGTAAAATGGGTTTCACTAAATCAAAAAAACCGTGTAGCGGATAAATCAGAATAAGGAAGTTAAATATGAGCACAAATATTGATCACATTAAAGAGGAACATCACCACCAACCATCTGGCTTGATGAGGTGGATTACAACTACCAATCATAAGGATATTGGGTCATTGTATTTATGGTTCAGTTTACTTATGTTTTTTATTGGTGGTTTCATGGCACTAATAATCCGTGCGGAACTTTTCCAACCTGGATTACAACTTGTTGTTCCTGGATTTTTTAACCAAATGACTACAATGCATGCGCTAATAATGATCTTTGGCGCACTTATGCCAGCTTTTGTTGGGCTAGCCAACTGGCAACTTCCAATGATGATTGGTGCTCCAGACATGGCCTTGCCTAGACTAAATAATTGGAGTTTTTGGATTTTACCTTTTGCATTTGCAATGCTAATAAGCACATTATTTTTTGAAAGTGGTGGACCAGCAGCAGGGTGGACATTATATCCTCCATTGTCATTACAAGGTGGCAACTCTATGCCTTTTGTAATCTTTTCACTCCATTTACTAGGCGCATCATCCATTCTTGGAGCAATAAATGTAATAGCTACAATTCTCAACATGAGAGCACCAGGTATGACCCTTATGAAGATGCCAATATTTGTATGGACATGGCTCATTACTGCATTCCTGCTTATCGCTGCTATGCCAGTTTTAGCAGGCGCGATTACTATGTTACTAACAGATAGATTCTATGGTACCAGTTTCTTCACAGCAGCTGGTGGCGGTGACCCTGTTCTATTCCAGCATATATTCTGGTTCTTTGGGCATCCTGAAGTATATATTTTGATTCTCCCTGCATTCGGTATTATATCCACGATCATCCCAGCATTCTCAAGAAAGAAACTTTTTGGATATGACTCAATGGTTTACGCGACGGCATCAATAGCCTTGCTTTCATTTATAGTCTGGGCGCACCATATGTTTACTGTGGGTATGCCGCTAGCTGGTGAAATATTCTTTATGTTTACTACAATGCTGATTGCTGTACCTACAGGTGTAAAAGTCTTTAACTGGGTAGCAACAATGTGGAAAGGGTCTATGACGTTTGAGACTCCTATGTTGTTCTCACTAGCTTTCATAATATTATTCACTATTGGTGGTTTTTCAGGACTAATGCTAGCTATTACACCTGCTGATTTTCAATACCACGATACCTATTTTGTGGTGGCACACTTCCATTATGTACTTGTCCCAGGTGCAATTTTTGCTGTGATAGCGGCAGTATATTATTGGCTTCCTAAGTGGACAGGAAAGATGTACAACGAAACACTTGGAAAAGTTCATTTTTGGATGACAACTGTGTTTGTTAATATTACTTTCTTCCCAATGCATTTTGTTGGTTTAGCAGGCATGCCACGTAGAATTCCAGACTATGCTGTTCAATTCACTGACTTTAATATGATCGCATCTGTTGGAGCATTTGGATTTGGTCTCTCACAACTACTTTTTGTATACATTTTATTTCAAACTCTTAGACAGCCTGTAACAGCTGCTGACAAATCTTGGGAAGGTGCAGAAGGACTAGAGTGGACGTTGCCATCACCAGCACCATATCATTCATTCGATACTCCACCTAAAGTCGATTAATGGCAAGTGTTAGATCAACTATAACTAAGCTATCAATCGTAGTAGTTGCGATGTATGGTTTTTCATATGCTCTTGTGCCTATTTACGACACTTTCTGTGAGATAACAGGTTTGAATGGTAAAACAAATGATGTTGCATATACTGGTAACGATATTAAAAAAGAAAATAGATTTGTAAAAATTAAATTTATCTCAAATGTTGCAAATTCAGCACCACTTTACTTCGAACCTGCGGTTACTGAAATGACAGTTCAAGTAGGTAAGCCGTACAATACACATTATGTAATGAAGAATAATTCAAGCAAGCAGCTTCATACTACGGCTAGCCCAAGTGTAACACCTGGAAAATATGCCGAATATTTTAAAAAAATAGAATGTTTCTGTTTCAATCAACAAACAATTAACTCTGGTGAAATAAAAGATCTTGGGATTCAGTTCGTTGTAGATGACGATCTACCAACCAATATAGGTGACATAGTACTTTCTTATACTATGTTTGATATAACTAATAATGTAATGGAGTCAAGTAAACTATGAGTGGTTCATATTACGTACCTCATGAGACAAAATGGCCATTTTTGGCAACTTTAGCTTTAATGATCATGTTCATTGGACTAGCTAATTACATGAATGATGAGTCAACTCTCACTCTTACCTTTACAGGACTTGGATTATTGTTACTAGTTATTTATGGTTGGTTTTCATACGTTGTCAGAGAGAGTGAAGGTGGCCTATACGATGATCAAGTTGATATGTCATTTAGATGGGGAATGGCATGGTTTATATTTTCTGAAGTCATGTTCTTCGCAGCTTTTTTCGGTGCTCTATATTATGCAAGAGAATTATCACTTCCATGGTTAGCAGGAGATGGTTCTGGAGTCAGCACAAATCAAGAATTGTGGCCTTCGTTTGAAAATGTATGGCCATCAAATGGACCTGCAAATTATGGTGGTGAGTTTATTGTGATGAAAGCAGCTGGAATTCCTGCTCTAAACACAATAATACTTCTTATCAGCGGTCTTACAGTTACTTGGGCTCATCATGGTCTAAAAGAAGGTAAAAGGAATCAATTAATCTTAGGGCTAGTTGCTACCGTACTTCTTGGTTTTATATTTGTGGGTTTTCAAGCATATGAATATTCACATGCATATAATGACCTAAACTTAAAAATGACATCAGGCATTTACGGATCAACATTTTATATGTTGACAGGCTTCCATGGCTTCCATGTCACTCTAGGCGCAATAATGTTGACTGTGATTTTATTTAGATGTATCAGAGGTCACTTCACTAATGAGAACCACTTTGGTTTTGAGGCTGTCGCTTGGTATTGGCACTTTGTAGATGTAGTCTGGCTTGGATTGTTTGTCTTTGTTTACTGGCTATAACTAGAATTAAAAATTATTCGGTTTAATCATATCCATATAATATCCAACGATTAATAACGCAAAGAGTAAGACAGACAGTATTATCCTTGTTTTTAATGATGTAAGACCTCGACTTGAGCTAGATTTATCTTTTAAAATATAAACAAAACCCATGACAAGGTTATATATAATTAAAACCAATAAAGTTATAATCGCGAATTTAAACATTACAATATGTTATCACTAGAATGAAAAATATAATTAAAAACTTATTTTTATTTTTAATAGTTACAACATGTGCGTATCTTGGTGTGTGGCAGTTAGATAGAGCTGAACAAAAACTAAGCATACAAAACGACTACCAAAGTCAGTCATCAAAAGACTATATTAATCTGAAAAGTATCGAAAAAAACCCTGGCAGATATACTAAAATAACTGCGAGAGGAATCTTTCGAGAACCATACTTCTTACTTGATAATATTGTCTATAATAAAAAAGCAGGCTACCTAGTTATGTCACCATTTCAAGTAGGTGATAAAATTATTATAGTCAACAGAGGATGGGTAGATAACTTATCCAGGCAAAAATTTCCTGAGATTACAACTCCTGAGTCAGTTCTTGAGATAAAAGGATATATAAAGTATCCAATGAAACTTTTGGAATTAAGCACTGCAAATATTACAAAAAATAAACCATATATTATCCAGAACTTAGATATAGACGAAGTATCATCGATTTTAAAAAAAGATACTCATCCCTTTTATTTGAATTTAGAATCAGATTATGACTATTCATTCACTCAAATCCCAGAGAAAAATGAAAATAAATACCTCACTCATTATATGTATGCAGGACAATGGTTTTTATTTGCTCTAATTGGTATTATTTTTTTAGTTATTCTAAATAGGAAAAAACATGGAAAGACTTAAGTTTATATTAATAGTATTAGTATTTATTTTGCCTTTTGTATTTGCAAAGTATCTTTTTGAAAATGATGCAACAACTACACGAGGAACCACTAATCATGGGGTATTTCTATCTGATGAAATAAATATTGTAGATTTAAAAGATAATGATCATTGGATTGTACTCCAAGTTATCGATAAAGATTGTAACGTCTCATGTCAAGATAATATGCATATGCTAAGGCAGATTAATACAGCTTTAGGTAAAGATATGGATAGAGTAGAACGATATCTTCTTGTTAATAACACTTATAAAAATGGTGTTGATATTGATAACTATCCAAAACTTGTTGTTTTAGATAATGCAGAAAGCCTCTATAATGAACTCACTAAAATGGATGAGAGAATATTTATCGCTGATCCCTTTGGCAAGATTATACTAGGATATGGAAATGATTTTGTAGCAAAAGGTTTATTGAAAGATATAAAAAAGTTACTAAAATTCTCTAGAAGATAAATTATGGATGATTCAAAAATATCAAAACTAAGCTTTCTTGGTGCTGCCTTTACACTTTTTGTAATTTCTTTAGGCGCTTGGGTAAGACTTACTGATGCTGGACTTGGCTGTCCTGACTGGCCAGGATGTTATGGGCTTTTGACCACGCCTGATACTGTCGATGAGCTTGCTAAAGCTAAAGAGAATTATCCTGGTGCAAATATAGATATTGGAAAAGCGTGGAGAGAAATGCTACATAGATATGTTGCTGGTCTTCTTGGTCTTTATGTTTTCTTTGTAACGTATATATCAGTTAAATATTCAGAAAAAAACTATACTTTACCTGTACTGATATCTATCTTAATAATCGTACAAGCCATCATGGGCATGCTAACTGTGACAATGTTAGTAAAACCAACTGTTGTTACTACACATTTATTTTTTGGTATGTTAACAGCCACTTTATTATTTATAAATGGTTTGAAATATGCAGACATAAGTATTTCTCAAAATAAAATTCCTACTTACGTATTTGCAGGAATAATAGTGACATGGTCTCTATTGGTACTTCAAATTCTATTGGGCGGGTGGACTAGTACTAACTATGCATCCCTCGCTTGTACCGATTTTCCTAAATGTCTTGGTCAATGGTATCCAAAAGAAATGATATTTGACGGAGCATTTAATCTTTTAAATCTTCCAGATATAAACTATGAAGGTGGTTTTTTAGCTTACGGCTCTAAAGTAGCAGTTCACTATGTTCACCGAGTTACAGCTTTAGTATTAACTATATTCTTCATTTTAACTATTTATGCTATTTTTAAACTTAAAGATCATCTTTTCTTAAAGAGAGTAATTGGAGTAAGTATAGTATTTTTTATATTACAAGTAGTTCTAGGTATATCTAATGTAGTTTATAGTCTTCCACTGAACATTGCAGTTTGGCATACCATGAATGCTGCAATTTTAATGGCATTAATTTCGGGTGCTTTATATTATTCTCTGATATCATTTACAAAAGCAAAGTAAATGAGCACAACTACTTCAACACCTAACCCAATAATATTTGATCTTATTGCCCTTACTAAGCCTAGAGTAAACTTTCTCATTATCTTTACAGCTATAGTCGGCATGCTCTTGGCCCAAGATTTTAACTTAAACTATAGTCTTATGATCTATGCCAGTATTGGAATATATCTTGCTGCATCTGCAGCAGCTGTAATAAACCAAATCGTAGATCAGAAAATAGACGCCATAATGGATAGAACGAAGAGTAGACCACTTATCAGAGGAAATGTTACCGCGAAACATGCTATATATTTCTCACTGGTTATATCAATGGTTTCAACTTACATACTTTATGAATACGTCAATACAATCACAATGATACTTACACTTTTTTCTATTATCGTTTATTCGATTATTTATTCTGTTTATTTAAAAAATCTAACCTCACAAAATATTGTCATAGGTGGTATAGCTGGTGCAATGCCACCATTATTGGGCTGGACTGCGATAACAAACGGAGTCAGTGAACTTCCATTGCTTCTATTCCTTATTATTTTCTTATGGACACCACCACATTTCTGGGCATTAGCCGTTTATAAAAAAGAAGATTACAGTAAAGCAAACGTTCCCATGTTACCCGTTACACATGGCGATGATTTCACCCGCTTACATATATTTTTATATTCAATTCTATTATTTTGTATTACCTTATTTCCCTATTTGTTGGGACTGGTTTCATATATTTATCTAATGTCGGTAATTCTTCTTGGTGGAAAATTTATATATGACTCATATGATTTGTATAAAACGAAGAATATTAGAAAGGCCTTTTTATTATTCAAATTCTCAATAACATACCTAGCTATGCTTTTTGCAGCGTTGCTAGCAGATCATTATATTTTGATGCTATAAATTAAGCTAAAAGAATAGAATCTTTTAGAATATTAAGAGACTTTTCTTCGATTTGACGAATTCTTTCTTTAGATACTTTATATTTTTTTGAAAGTTCATCTAATGTTGGTTTTTTTTCAGATAAAAATCTTTGCATGATGATATCACGACTTCTCTCATCAAGCTCATCAAGTGCACTAGCGAGCTTTCTAGCATTATCATCGTCTGAGTCTTGAGTCTCTAAAAGAGTTAGAGGGTTCGTATTTTGTGTTAAATATCCAGATGGTGAGTTATCATCTTCTTCAGTTGGGTCAAATGCAATGTCTACACCACTTAGTCTGTTTTCCATTAATTTAACAGTCTTAAAATCTACATTTAATTCAGAAGCGATATCATGCGTCTCTTGCTCTGATAGCCAGTTCGATGAGGTTTTTTTACTTCTTAATTTAAAGAAGAGTTTTCTTTGCGCTTTTGTTGTAGCAACTTTTACTATTCTCCAGTTTTTCAATACAAATTCATGAATCTCAGCTCTTATCCAATATATAGCAAACGATAATAGTCTAACTTTCTTACTTGGATCGAATTTTTTGACCGCTTTCATTAGACCTACGTTACCCTCTTGAATTATATCAAGCAAAGGTAAACCATAACCTTTATATGTTTTTGCAATATGTACAACAAATCTTAAATGTGACATTACAAGCTTTCTCGCTGCATCCATATCTTCGGAGTTCTGGAGTCGGAAGAATAATTCTTCCTCTTGCTCTTTAGATAGTAATGGTGTTTCTCTGAGCTGGGCAAGATAATAGTTAAGGGCATCAGAAGACTCTAAGTCCAGCGCGACCTCTTTAGCAATTGATCTATTTGTTAAGTTTTTATTCATTTTGTAGATATAATTATAGTTGTTGATTACCTTATTTCAAGTGATTGATATCAAAAAAAGGATTAATGAAGGGTGTAAAATCAGGACAAAAAAACCTATTTTTTGATACTATTGCGATATGTCTCGTATCTATCAAATAACTATTTTTTTAGTGGTTTTATTCGCTACTTTTATCACTGATGCCAGTATAAAGTTTTCTGAGAGATTGGAAGAGTACTCCCTGGAAAATGGTTTAAAAGTGATATTGATTGAAGATAGAAGAAGCCCTGCAGTAATTAATAGTATTTGGTATAGAGTAGGTTCAAGCAATGAGGTAAAGGGTAAAACAGGCATTTCTCATATACTTGAACACATGATGTTTAAGGGAACTAATAAATTAGGACCTGGAGAATTTTCCTCTAGAGTAAAAGAAATGGGGGGAACAGATAATGCTTTTACAAGCAAAGATTATACTGGCTACTATCAAAAAGTTCATCAAGAAGATTTAGAGAAATGTATTGAGTTAGAATCTGACAGAATGATTAATCTTAAATTGGATGAGAAACAAATCGAAAAAGAGATTAATGTCGTCAAAGAGGAACGGAGACTTAGAACAGATGATAATCCCGTTTCAAAGACTTTTGAAAAAATAATGATTAATGCTTTTGGTATGAATAATTATGGCATTCCTATTATTGGCACAATGGAGGATATAGAAAATACCACAAAGAAAGATCTTCAAAGCTGGTATGACTCATATTATCAGCCTCGCAACGCTATAGTTATTATTGCTGGCAACTTCGATAAGAGTAAAGCTAAAAAATATATAGCTAAATACTATAGCTCAATAAAAAATGATAAACCTTTAAATTTAAAAAAACCTGATTTTAACTATACATCGAGAAGCTTCTTCGAAGTCCAAGAGGATATATCAAAACCAATAGTATTTATTTCTTTTAAAAAACCAAAGTATAGTGATGAAAAACACAGGGAATTATATGCACTAGATTTATTCATAGAAATAATGGATGGAGGGTATTCCTCACGACTTACAGAAAACTTAGTAAATTCAAAAAAAATTGCCTTAGATACATTTATATCGAATGATACATACAATCAACACGATAGCTTAATAATAATTGGTGGCACACCAAGAGGTAAAGTTTCTTCTGATGAATTCATAACACATGTACTTGATGAGTTTTCATCAGTATCTATTGACTCCATATCACAAGAGGAGTTAGATAGTGCGAAAGCGAGAGTAAAATCTAATAGCGTTTTTAAATTTGATTCCGTATTTTATCAAGCTATGCAAGTTGGCATGCTAGAGACAAAAAATATCAGTTGGGAGACCCTAGATAGATATTACACGGTCTCAGAATCCATCACTCTCGATGAGATTAAATCTGTAGGAAAATCATACATATTAAATAACAAACCTTTAGTCACTGTATTGAGGCCCAAACAATGAGAGTATTAATTCTAACTGCAGCAATTTTTTTCTCACAAGTGATAAATGCTACTCCTACTATCGAACCGATAGGCGATAACAATGACTATCTTTATGTTCAATTGAATGCCCTTCCAATTGTAGATATCAATCTCTCACTGAAGCAGGGAAGTATAAGTGATGGTGTAATGCCTGGTTTGACAAATCTAATGTTAAACAGCCTTATGACCTCAGATATTGATAATAAGAAATTAATTAGTTATTTCGAAAATGTAGGAGCGAAATTATCCTACTCAGTAAATAAGGAAACACTATCTATTAGTATCCGATCTTTAAGTGATATAGATCAGATTATGAAGCTTTTAAATCTCCTCAACCAAGCTTTGTTTATTGAGACGATTGATAATGTAAATTTTAACTTACAGAAAGACAAAATAATCAGAGCTATCTCAGAGTCGAAGAAGAAAGTAAGTTCAGTTCTTGAATCATCTATATCAGAGAAGCTTTTCAATGAAACACCTTTATCACATCAGCCCTTAGGAACTGAGCAATCAATTATGAGAATAACCAAAAAGGATATAACCATACATAGGGATAAAATTTTTAATTTTGATAATCTGGAAATTAATATTGTTGGAGACATCACACTTAAAGACTCAAAAAGGTTGATTGGTCAACTGACAAACAAATTCTCCAAAACTAGACTTAATCCTTTTCCACAATACCATATAAATGCGGTGGAACATCATACTGAGTTTGATTCAACTCAAACTCATCTTGCTGTAATCATTCCCGCTATTTCAAGAACAAATCCTGATTACCATAATTTATTGGTTGCGAATTATATATTTGGAGGTAGTGGTTTTGGGTCATGGCTAATGGAAGAGATTAGACAAAAACGAGGTCTATCCTATTCTGTTTATAGTTATCTATCAACCTATCAAGACAGTGGGTATTTAAGAATTTCACTTCAAACTAAAAATGAGAACATAAGTTTAGCTAAAAATATAATTCGTGAACAAATTGATAAGCTTAAGAGATTTGATGTAGATAATTCTAAAATAAAATCTACGAAGGAATCTATCTTAAGAGGTTTTGAAATGCGAGCAGATACCAATAGAAAAATACTTAATCTAATTACTAGTATAAATTATATGAATCTTGAGCTGAGTTACTTCGAAGATTATAAAAATCTACTGAGACAAGTTAATAAAGAGAGTATCCAAGCAGCATTGGCCCGCTCTGTGGATTTTGAGAATATTTCAGTATTTACTGTTGGCAAACAAATTGAATAATAAATTAAAAATTATTTCGGGTAAATATAAGTCCAGAGTAATTAACATTCCCGCCAAATCAATTCTTAGACCATCAAAAGCATATATCCGCGAGACACTTTTCAGTGTAATAGATGTGAGTTTATGTAGATCATCACTAGATCTATTCTCGGGTAGCGGAATACTATCTTTTGAAGCACTCTCTAGAGGGCTCGATTCTGCGACCTTAATCGAGAGAGACAGCGAGTTAGTTAAATTTATTCAATCTAATATTACACTCCTTGATATTAAGGGCGTAACTGTAGTAAGAGCAAAAGTTGAAAAATTTCTTCTCA
>MDTC01006197.1_pt1 | contig 11836 bp, 11 predicted proteins | sample 811181 | NCBI WGS metagenome assembly MDTC01 (sample SAMN05326644, study PRJNA326480) | marine metagenome | isolation source: seawater | place: Pacific Ocean: North | collected 2011
AGGAAGAGTTGAATCAATTTTGGTAAAATTATTAAAATCATCAAAATCATTAAAGTCTGGATAAACTTCTCCCGATTCAGGACCAAGTGAACTTAAAGCTGAAGTTAAAGTAACGGTGTTTGAATCTGTGAAATGATCAAAAGCTTTTCCGTTTGCTTCTTCAATCATAGAAGTTGCAAGAGATACTGCAAGAACACCAAACTTACTCTCCATCATAACGGTATTTGTGCTTAAAACTCCGTTATTAACCCTTAAAACAACTAAAGAAAGGAGCATAAGAGCAGCTATTGTAATTAGCATTTGTCCGGTATTCATTGAACTTACTTCTAATTTTATTATAAAATATATAAATCACTCAACTAAGTCCATTCAAATTTCGTGCTATAGAAAAGAGAGTGATTTATAACATAATCGAATAATTTTAGAGAATTCTTAATAGCTAAATACAAAGTTACCAGTAAAAATTACTTAAAATCCCTTTTTTAAAGCAAAATCGAGATCAGACTTTATCATAATTTCAATCAATTGATTTAGCTCGGTTTTAGGTTCCCACCCAAGCTTTTCTTTTGCTTTTTTCGGATCACCAATTAGAAGTTCAACTTCAGTCGGTCTGTAATAACCTGGTGAAACCTCAACAATTACATCCCCTTCTTTTAGATTAATATTTTTGCTGGAAAAATTATTAGCATAATTTGAAGATTTAAGAAGAGAATCAAATTTTTCAATATCAACTGATTTAATAATTCCGTTTTCGTTTTCTTCTTCACCGTGCCATTCAATATTAACACCCAGATTCATAAAACTTTCAGCTACAAAATCTCTAACGGTATTTGTTTTGCCGGTAGCTAAAACAAAATCTTCCGGAGTATCATGCTGTAAAATTCTCCACATTCCTTCACAGTATTCCGGTGCATATCCCCAGTCTCTTTTTGCATTTAGATTTCCAAGAGTTAACTTGTCCTGCATTCCCAAAACAATTCTGGTTGCTGCTCTTGTAATTTTTCTGGTTACAAAAGTTTCTCCTCTTCTTGGTGATTCATGATTAAACAGTATTCCGTTACATGCAAAAATATTATATGCTTCTCTATAATTTACAATAATCCAATAAGCATAAAGCTTCGCAACTCCATACGGAGAGCGGGGATAAAAAGGAGTAGTTTCTGTTTGAGGAACCTCCTGAACTTTCCCGTAAAGTTCTGATGTTGAAGCTTGGTAGAATTTTGTCTGCTTGCCAAGACCGGTTTCTCTAATGGCATCTAAAAATCTTAATGTACCAAGGGCATCAACTTGTGCTGTGTAATCCGGTACTTCAAAAGAGACTTTTACATGAGATTGTGCGGCAAGATTATAAATTTCATCCGGTTCAATTTTTTCCAGCAGTCTGTTTAAGTTGCTTGTATCAACAACATCACCATGATGAAGAAATAAAGATTTACCTTGAATATCGGGATTTCTATAAAGATGATCAATTCTCTGTGTATTGAATGAACTGCTTCTTCTAATTATACCATGAACTTCGTAACCTTTTTCCAAAAGAATTTCGGTTAGATAACTTCCATCTTGCCCGGTAATACCGGTTATTAGTACTTTCTTTTTTGACATGTGCAATTCCAAATTAAAAATGAAAAATTAAAAAACAATTTTAAAAATTTAATGTAAGACATAATTATTGAATACTTTTTGATACCCTAGAACTTATAGATCCAAGAATTTTTTTTAATTCCTCGGATTCAGAAATTAATAAATCCAACTCTTCAGAGTGAGATGAGACAGCCTTTATAATTTTTAACCAATAATTAGATTCTCGCATTTCCTTTAATGAAATTTTTATTTTATTTCTAAAATCCAATTTTGAGGATGCAGCTTGTGCTTCTTCATAATTTGCCCCACTTGATGTTGCGGATTTTGTTAATTGGTATTTTATTACATCGTATTCTTTTCCATCTGATAAAGTGCGAGTTAATAATATTACCTTAACAGAAAAATTAAATAGTCTTTGACCTAATCCCTTATCCATTAAAATTACCAAGTCCTTTTAGATTTAATAATAAACCAAGCATTCAAGTACTTTTTAATTTTTAATTTGTCATTTGTAATTTTCCAAAAACCATTCGTATGTTTTCTTTATTCCCTCTTCAAGATTTGTTTTATGCTTCCAGCCCAGATTGTTTATTCTACTTACATCCATCAATTTTCTTGGAGTGCCGTCGGGTTTTGTTGAATCATAAATTATGCTTCCTTCAAATCCAACTATTTTTTTGATTGTATCTGCTAATTCGCTAATTGTAAGATCTTCTCCGGTTCCAACATTCAATTGAGAAATTTCGAGATCATATAATGATTTTGCCTCAATGTTCTCTAAAGTGAATTTTACTGCTTCCGCTAAATCATCAACAAATAAAAATTCTCTCTTTGGAGAGCCTGTTCCCCAAATTGTAACGGATTCGGAATCGGAAGTTTTAGCTTCATGAAATTTTCTAATTAATGCCGGGAGAACGTGAGATGTCTGCAGATTAAAATTATCATTAAATCCATATAGATTAGTAGGCATTAACGATAGAAAATTTGAGCCATATTGTTTATAATAACTTTCGCAGAGTTTTATTCCAGCAATTTTTGCAATTGCGTATGGCTCGTTCGTGTATTCTAAATAATCACTTAAAAGATATTCCTCTTTAAGCGGCTGAGGAGCCAGCTTTGGATAAATGCATGAGCTTCCTAAAAAGATTACTTTCTTAGCATTATTCAAATGAGAAGCATGAATAAGATTAGCTTCAATCATTAAATTATCATAAAGGAATTCGGCTCGATATGTATTGTTTGCTAAAATACCGCCAACTTTAGCCGCGGCAATTATTACAACTTCCGGCTTCTCATTTTCAAAAAAACTATTAACTTCAGATTGGTTTCTTAAATCCAGTTCTTCTAAAGATTTTGTAACAATATTGTTATAACCGGACTTAGTTAACTCTCTAAAAATAGCAGAACCAACCATTCCATTATGTCCCGCTAAATAAATTTTCTTCGAATTCCAGTTCACAATTCTTCTCTTTTATTTAACACTTAATATAAAAAATCGGTTTATAATTTATTTTACTTCTTTCCAACAAAATTTATAACTGATGCTTCTCCATCGTGCAGTTTTCCTTCTTTCAATCTAATTACTTCCTTTGCTAAAACTATAAAATCCATATCTTGAAAATCGGTTACAATTTCTTCTAATGAGTAAAGCAAAGAAATATCTTTTGGTCCACCGCTGTTATATTTTAACTGATCATGATCGTAAGCTTGAAGAATAAGAACTCCGCCGGGTTTTAAAGCTTTGTAAATATTTGAATGATAGATTTTCTTTTCATCTTCATCTAAGTGAACAAAAATAGAAACGATACAATCATAAAAATCTTCACCAAACTCATTTTTTGACATATCAAGAATCTGATGATTAACAATCACATTTTCATTTTCAGCATTTCTTTTATTTTTGTTTATAGCCTCTTCACTGTAATCAATAGCATAAGTTTTCCATCCGAGTTTAGCCGCGTAAATACTGTTTCTTCCATCGCCATCACCCGGGAATAGAATTTCCCCTTTTTCTAACTTTTCTATTTGTTCTTTAAAGAACGCGTTTGGTTCTTTCCCATAAACATAGTCTTGTTCTTTGTATCGCTGATTCCATAAGTCTTTCATATACATCAATCCTTTTTGATAAAGTGTAAATTGTAGAAATGAAAATCGGGATTAGGTAGATCAATCTTGAATCCGCTTATCTTCCCTTCTTTGTTAGTTTCAAAAGTAATCATTCCTTCCGGTAAAAAAGGATCTGCAAACTTGAACGAGAATGTATCAAAGTGCCAGTGATTCAATTCTGCATTAAACAATTCTTTTGCCGGAAGAAGAGTTAAATGGAGCTTATCATTTTCAATTTTTATTTCTGCATCACCGTACATTTTATCTGTATAAATTCCCGTAAAACTTTCTATAGTTTGTGACGGTGAAGTTTCTTTTGCTCTATTTTCTTCAAGCTCTTTTTTTCTTTTTGACTCCCTTTCTTCTTTCCCTTTAAAGTAATTTAATGATCGTTCAAAATAATCTTCATCTTTAAGATTTCCGGCAAAGAGATCAAAAAGATGATTCATTAAAGGGGGAATCATATATGCTTCATCATTTGTTAAAACTATTATAGAAAGATTATCTTCCGGTACTATTGCAAATCTACTTATATAACCAATCAATCCGCCAGAATGATGAATAATTTTTCTTCCGTTTCTATCCTCTAAAAACCAGCCCATTGCAGTGTTGAGAAAATGTCTTTCATTAATTTTTGATAAATTGCCCACATTAATTGCTTGATAAGAAGATAGTATTCTATCAACAGTTTTTTCTGTTAAGATTACTTTTCCTTTGTATTTGCCTTTGTTTAACCACATCATTCCCCACTTAAGCATATCGGATGATGTTGAATTTATAGAGGCTGCAGCACCAATATTATCGTAGTTTAGAAAATCTAATTTTTCTCTTCCCAAATGAGGATATGCAACATTTGAATTTTCTGTGAATTGTTTTGTAGAAGTATTTGTGCTTGTCATTTCCAAAGGAATAAAAATTCTTTCGGTTACAAAATCATCCCAAGATTTTCCGGTAACCTCTTCAATTACTTCTCCTGCTGCAAGAAACATAATGTTCGAATAACCATATTCACTTCTAAAGCTTTTTTTGAGAGGCATCTCTTTAAATCTTTTTAGAATTTCCTCTCTTGAATAATCTGTTCCGTACCACAGTAAATCACCGTCAAACGTGGAGAAGCCGGCTCTGTGAGTAAGTAAATCAACAACTCTTAATTCTCTTGTTACATAAGGATCGGAAAGCTGAAACCATGGAATGTAATCAATTACTCTGTCATTCCAATCAAGCTTTCCCTGATCAACTAAAATTCCTATTGATGCAGCAGTAAAAGCTTTTGAAAGAGATGCAATTCCGAAAAGAGTTTCAGTATCAACCAATTCATCTGTGTTCCACTCTTTATAACCGTAACCTTTATTAAAGATTATGGTGCTGTCTTTAAGAATTCCAATTGAAAGACCGGACAGCTCAAAATCATTGTAAATTTTGTTTATGAGAGAATCTAGCTTGTCTGCATTAAATTTTGGTTGAGCATTTAGCGAGCTCAAAAGCAAAGCAAGTAAAACTAATGATTTGAATAATCTCATTATTATTCCTTCTTATTTGTCTTAAAAATTATTTACTTCCGAATAAAAGGCGAAAATCTTTTTTCATTCCCTTAAACCAATATTCTTGTGGAATAACTTTCCAGTTTCCCGAGGCTTCCGGAGTAACATCTCCTTTCTCTTCAATCCATTTCATCATGTAATATCTTAAGTCGCGCTCTGTTGAATTAATAATTCTGTTGCTTAATTCATTTTTATTAATCTTAGCCCCATTTGTTAAGTGATTTCCTCCGCCGTTTCCTCTATAAGAATTTAATGCAACTTTATACTTCTTCTTAAAATTAAATTCATTGCCATCAGCAAATGATTTTATACTAATTCTTTCACCGATAGGTTTAGTTACATCTACTTCGTAAATCAATCCTCCTGCAGAATCAAAATTGTAAAATCTTTCTTTAAGCTGAGGAGAATTTGTTCTGTTAGAAAATATTAGATTTCCTTTTTCATCTTTTTCAAAAAGTAAAAGATGATCATTCTCATCTTTCATTTGATTGAACCAGATGCCGTATGAATATTCCAGATAGTCTTTAATTTCCTTTCCAGACAATTCCATTGTGTATAACAGATTTTCATATCGGTACAGTTTAAACATATCTTTAACAAAAATATCTCCTTCATTTATAGTAGTATTGAATGAAAGAGGTGCGGTAAAAGAAACATCAGCATTTGTAAGTTCAAGCTGAATTTTATGAATCAAATCGACGAACGCAGAGTTGCCAAAGATAGATTCTTGAGAAGAAATTTCTTTTGTGAATGAGCCAATCTTTCTTGAAACAAATTCTTTTGTTTTATTAAAATCATTCTGAAAGATTTTCAAAAATTCTTTATCCGGTTCTTCATCAGATAAATCATATAAATAACCATTAATCGATTTTACAACTTTGTCGGTTTCCATTTTTAATGTTACATCGGCAACTGCAATATTTCTTGCTGATGAAGATGGACCAAGAATTTGAACATTATTTCCGTAGTTATTTGTAATCACAGTATCCCAGCCTTGGTGATCATGTCCGACAAATATCAAATCAAATCCGTTTACTTTTTTAGCTACAAGCTGAGAAGCATTTTCGTTTTTGTAGGTATGCTCATTTTGATTTCCATAAGTAAAATCAAAGCCGGAATGAAACAGACCAATTACAAAATCTGGTTTTTCTTTTTTGTTTACTTCAATAATCCATTTTTGAGCTGATTCAATCATGTCATCAAAGTACATTCCTTCCCAAAGATTTTCGGGAAGCCAATTCGGAACGTGCGGTGTAATTAATCCAATTACTGCAATCTTAAACCCGTTTATTTCGATTAGCTTGTAAGGTTCAAAATAAGGCTGTTTGTTTTTAGTTTTTACAGCATTTGCTGCAAGCCAAGGAAAATTTATTTCACTTCGGAATTTATCATATACTGCATGCCCTGCTTCAATATCATGATTTCCAACAGAAGCGGCATCATATTCCAAAAAGTTCATAACTCTTGCATAAGCATGAACAGTTGAAGTATCAATAAAATCGTAATAATAAACAAAGGGAGTTCCCTGCAGAAAATCTCCGTTATCAAAAAGAAACTCGGTGTAAGAAGTATCTTCTCTTTCCCTTTTTAAATAAGATGATAAATGGGCAAGGGAATAGTCGGTTTCGCGCTCATTTAAAAAATCATAAGGAAATGCCATTCCGTGCACATCGCTGGTTTCTATAAATTTTAGATTTACCGTCTGCCCAAATATTGATGCACATAAAACCAGCACCCAAATTAGTTGTTTAATTATTTTCATTAATTCCTCTATTATAAAATTTGTTCAAGCACATTTTTGTAGATTTTGTGCTCCCCTTCATAAACTATTAAATTGTATTTTATTTTCCTCTCCGAAAGTAAAGTCTTAATTTCATTTACGTTTTCTTCAGAAATAAATTCATCTTTTGTACCGATACAAATATTAATATCAGATTTTTCGGAAAGAGCTTTTACTTTGTCAAAATCAGCATCTTTGGGAATTGCTCCTCCCCACAATATAATTTTATTTGGTGAAAAATTTGTATTAATAAGCCACCTAATAGCTGCGGCGGATCCTTGTGAAAATCCTAAAACAAACTTTTGTGCTGCACCAAACCAATTTTCATTTTTGTATAATTGTACAATATTATTCAGATAAGTTGTTTGATTTTCAATTTCATCTTCTCGTTCCAATTTTGTCATCCAAGAAGCACCAACATTTCCCGAAAAGCCGTTTAAGTAAAAACGATTTAATGCCTCGGGGACAATAACTATAAAATTATTCTCATCAAGAAAATTGAAATTACGTATAAAATATTCTGCAAGCTGACCGTAACCATGTAAAGCAATTATAACAGATTTAATATTATCCGAATCTAGATTTCCTTTTACAGCAATTTTGGCGGTTTTCTCAGTTTTTATTTTATGTAAAATCACTTTTAAATTCTCAAAAATTTAATTCGATAATAACTATGTGATTAAGAATTATTAGATAATTGACATGAAGCATAATTCAGACAAAGATTCTTATTCCTAATAATTCTAAACGCTGATTTCTTAAAATACTTTATCATATAAAGCATTTTAAGAAAATTTTGAAATGATAAACAGATTAAATTATCGGCATTACTTTTGATGCTTAATATAAACATCATATTTTGGGAGAGAGAAAAAATGTGGTTTTTCATTTTATTTTTATCGATAGTATTTATTCTTTTTGCAATTATGGTTGCACAAGCTCCTGTCGGTTACGAAGATGAAGACGGATTTCATTACGGTTCTAAATTAGATCAAGAAGAAATCAATTAGATAGATATAATTCTGCAAGTTCTCGTGCAAGAACCAATGTATCTCCTTCGTCTCTATTTGAAAGAAAAATAATAACTAGACGTTCGCTTGGAATTCTATAGATAATATTTCTGAATCCGGTTGAACTGCCGGTATGATATACAACCTCATAATCATCAAGTTTCTCAAGCCTCCAGCCGTATCCGTAATCAAATGTTTCACCTGAAGTAGTTGTTTTTCTTAATTGAGATTCATCAATTAGTTTTTTAGGAAGAAGCTTTTCAGTGTACAGACTTGATTCCCATTTAAGCATATCGTAAACATTAGAATATATTCCGCCGTCTCCCAAAACAGCACTTGTTAAATTTTGATCAGCAAAAACCGCTTCGTTGTTTTCGAGTTTATAACCGAATGCTCTGTTTTTTACTAAGTTTTCTCCTTTAACAAATGCTACTGAAGTTTCCATTTTAAGCGGATCAAATATTCTTTCTTTTAGGAAAACATGGTAAGATTTACCTGTAATTTTTTCAATAATCATTGTAAGCACGGCATAACCACTGTTGCTGTATTGATGTTTTTCACCGGGAGAAAAATAGGTGCTGTCAATCTGCATCATCATATTTAACACATCTTTATCATGTAGCTTATCTTTTTGATTTTCCGGAATTAATGATTCATAATCAACTATTCCGGAAGTATGTTCAAGAAGATTTTGTACAGTAATGTTCTTTCCATAAAAAGGAAATTTCGGAAATATTTCGGTCAAAGTAGTTTCAAAGGAAAGCTTTCCTTCATTAATCAGCATTAAAATTGAAAAAGCCGTGAATTGTTTTGTAACTGAAGCTAATCTGAAATTTGTTTCATTTGTTATTTTAGATTTTACTTCAATGCTTGCCATTCCACTTGATTTAGCAAGAAGAATTTCACCATCTTTTGCAATTAACAAACTGTAACCGGGTTGATTTGGATTTTGATAATCTTCTAAAAATTTATTCACTTTTTTATCCATATTAGTTGAACAAGAAAAAAGAGCAAATACTGACAAAGAGAAAATCAGTTTCTTAATCATATTTTAACTCAAATTATTTGTAAAAAGTCCGATAATATTACTAACTAAAGTTAAGAATTATGAAGAAGATTATTTTAATATTATTTGCAGCTATTTCTTTAATTGGGCAAACTACAAATGATCTGCGTCCAAATGCCATTTATAAAAATTTCAAACCGTTTGAAACACCAAGAACTACAGGCAGACCGGGGACAGTCTTCAGAATAGATACAAATTATGTTAAGTATTATGTTGAAGATGTAAGAGCAATTAAATCGTTTGAAAGCAATGAGGGAAATGTTAAAGGAAGAATGTATTTTAAGAAGAGCGAACTCCTATCTTTGCTTAATCTAGATTTTTCAACAGATGAATTAATACCAGTTGAAGTAGAATTAAAAAATGTTGTTAGAGAATATAACGAACAGACAACATTAGACAGAGTTTTTTGGGATGATGATAAAGCTGAAGAAGTTATTCAGGATAAGTTCAGCAGATATTTTGTAATTCGTGAAGCGGTACTTTGTGAAGAAGCAGTTTTTAAATTCAGCAATGCTTCTCTTCAAGAGCTCATCACTGGAAAATATCAGCTAAGTGAAGTTAAATTAAAAGGGGATCAAGTTGATGAATTTCCTTTTTATATAACCGTTAAGTTTGATGAACCCAAAAGACTGTTTTACTTAGAACAGGAATTCTGGCTCGATCCATATGAAGCTAAACCAAATTTTGATGATTAATTAAACTTAGTTTTCTTCTTTAATTATTCTTCCCCATTTTGGGTTTAATAAAATCTGGTTTGATTTTATTTCTTCATCATTTAATAAATCATAATAAGATTTTTCTTCTGCCAGATTTAATTTAACTGTTTGAGCCAAATTGCTGTTGTTCAAGAGAATAATAATTCTATCATCTTGATAGCTTCTTTCAAATCCGAAAACTTCTTTTTGATTATCTGTGAGAATTGTTTTGCATTCACCAATATTAAGAGCTTTATGTGATTTTCTAATATCAATTAATTTTTTATAATGATTAAATAGATCATCATTAATTCTTACATTATATGATTTATCTCTTGGTGACTGATCCGGATTTAACTTTTCATTTTTATAATTGATATCACTCCAAAGCATCGGTTTTCTACAGCATGGATCATTAGCTCCCCACATTCCAACTTCATCTCCGTAATATATCATTGGAGCCCCAACGTAAGTCATCTGCATAATAATCATCAATTTCATTATTTGAACATCGGTTTCATTAGGAGCTCTTGTTTCAAATTCAGCATTATCCCCTTTAGATATTCCGAAATAATTTCCCCAATCTCTAAACTTGTGAATATCTTTATTAATAATTTGTGAAAGCAGCCGTGCGGTATCATGTGAATCAAATAAATTCTGCATTACGTAAGCCACATCTTTATTGTAAGCGTTTCTTAGAGTTGTTAATTTTTTGTCAAATTCAGAAGGAGAAATTCCGTTTTTATCATCAATAAAAAATTCTGAGCAGGCGAAAGCAAAATTGTAATTCATTACAGCATCAAACTCATCTCCTTTTAAGTAAGCTTTGTTCGCATTAACGGAATCAATAATCTCAGCAGTTATATATGAATTTGGATTAATGGCTTTTACCTGCATTCTCCAATCTTTCCAAAAATTATGTTTTACCATAAAAGCAACATCTAAGCGCCAGCCGTCAATGCCGTCTTCCGTATTTCCATCATTGTTCGGATCCATCCAACGTTTGGTAATATCAAAAATATATTTTTTCGGTTCTTCGGTAATTCCGTTTTCATCCTGCATTAATTCGGGAAGCTCTTTTACACCGTACCATCCTTCATAACTGAATTTGGTTTTTAAAGAATCATCATCCCAGCTTTTTATTTTGAACCAATTTTTATATCGTGATTTTTTTTGATTTTTAACTACATCCTTAAAAGCCCAAGAGTTAATTCCCATATGATTGAAAACACCATCAATAATAATTTTCATATCCCTTTTGTGAACTTCCTTTACAAGCTTTAAAAAGAGTTTATCTGCTTCAGTCCAAATCCATGTTGAAGGATCGTGGGGAATTTCAGTCTTAATTTTTTCTCTATCTCCTTTAGGATCGGGACCAAAATTGGGATCAACATGATGATAAGTTGCTCCATCATATTTATGCATTGAAGGAGCTTCAAAAATTGGATTTAGATAAATCGCATTAATTCCAAGTTCTGATAGATAATCCAGTTTATCAATAATTCCCTGTAAATCTCCGCCGTATCTTCTTCTTTGAATATTGAACCAAATATCTTTACCATTTAGTTTTTCATAGGATTGAAGCTTATACCAATCTGAATTCCATTGATGAATTTCCCAAGGCGATTCAGCATCCTGAGGCCAGGCGCCTTTTATATTTTCTACTTTAGGATCATTAGCAGTATCTCCATTTCTAAATCTTTCCGGAAATATTTGATACCATAAAGCACTCTTTGCCCATTCGGGAACAAATGATTTTTCGTTCATTGTTTTATCCATTGACTGAGATAAACTAAGTGTAAATAAAATCGATAATAGCATAAGGAATTTCATGTGATTATTCTTTTACTTTATTCATATTTAAGTTAAAGAATAATTGCAATTTTGCAAATTAGCTAATGTGGTTTGGAAAATGATTTTTGATAAAATAATAATTAATGATATTGCGATTGTTAAAGTAAACACCGCCAGAGCTACAATTGAAAAGGTACCTGAGTTTAAGTTGGTAATTCAAGAAGTACTTGATGAAAATTATACAAAAGTTATAATTGATTTAT
>MDTC01087211.1_pt1 | contig 11835 bp, 4 predicted proteins | sample 811181 | NCBI WGS metagenome assembly MDTC01 (sample SAMN05326644, study PRJNA326480) | marine metagenome | isolation source: seawater | place: Pacific Ocean: North | collected 2011
TCACCTATGTCCTGGCTCACACACCCGAAGTGTCACCCATGTCGTGGCATGGATGTGTCACCCATGTCCTGGCACCGGACCCGAGCGCCTCCTCATGAAGGTGTTCGTCGACAAGGAGAACCTGGCGCGGGCCATCACCGATGCGTTCCCCGATGTGCTCGACCGTGGGCCGATCACCGGGCTCGCCCGCGTGCAGAGCGAGGTCGTGGTCGACGAGGTGAACTGGGACCAGGGCCGGGGTCCGGTCGTGCGGGCGGTGATCCGGCGCCTTCGACAGGAGAACCTCCTCGGATCGCCGCTGTTCGACCAGCTGCGCCGCTTCGGTCCGGGCTACCTCGACGAGATCGCCCGGGTGGAGGCGGCCGTGGACGCGTGGAAGGGTGCCGTGCCGCCGCCGCCCGAGCTCGCTTCGGCGCCCGATCTCGGCGATCGCCTGGTGGCACTGCTCCGCGCGGCGGGGGAGCCCTCTCGGGCGGAGGTCATCAAGGCCTACCTGCAGAGCCTGCCGCCCGGGTTCGAGCACGCGCTGGACGTGCCCGCGGAGCGTCTGCTGGAGCACGTCGTGCGGCGGCTGTCCGAGCTCGCGGTGCCCGACGGTGAGGCCAGCCCGCTGCTCGTGTTCAGCAAGCTCGTGGGCCTCGCGGGCGGTGAGGGACAGGCGTGGCGGGACGCCGCGTTCAAGCAGCTTCATGGCGAGGATGCGCCGCGAGCCCGGCTCTGGTTGACCCAGGCGCGAGGGACGAAGACCACCCTGTGGAGCGCGCCGGTGCTCTCGCTGTTCGGCTCGCCGGACTCCGAGCAGGTGCGCCCCTACCTGTACCTGAGCGCGACCCCGATCCCCTTGGAGCCGATCGACGCGCTCGGCCTCGCCGACGATCCCGTCACGGCGCTGGAGGCGGTGGTCCCGGCGGCGCTCGCGGCGTGCGAGGGGTTCCCGAACGTGCACAAGGCGACCATCGAGTTCGTCTTGCCGCTGGCGATGCTCGATCGCGCCCTCGAGGCATGTTGCCAGGTACCGCGCGGGCAGGACATCTTCCCGCTGGGTGCTGTGCACGGAGTCGTCGTGCGCGCCCTGGACCGGCTGCAGGACGGTCAGATGCGCTCGCGACTGCAGGACCTGTGGGACACTCGTCGCGCCCAGCTGGCCGATGGCCTGAGCCTCGATCCGTACGCGCCCGGCGCGATGGTCGAGGGGGGGAGCCTGCACCTGCTGCCGGGCATGGACCTGGTGGAGTTCTCGCTGGACCTGGACGACGTCGGACCGGTCGCGGTGGTGGTGGACGGCGGGCTTGCGCTCGACCAGCAGGGCTGCCCGGTGGCGGCCGCGCTCACGTCGGGCGTGCCCCTGCTCGCGTGGACGCGGAGCGGAGGCGTGCGGACGCTGGAGGGGCCGGTCCGCCTGGCGGATCGGCTGCGGCAGGTCCCGGTGGCGTCCATCGCCCGGACCGTGAGGGGACTCCGGCGCACCGCGGGGACGGACCGGCGGAGCGTGGACTGGCAGGAGGACTGGGTCCACATCGGCGATGCGACGGTGCTGCTCTTCGACGACATGAGCCGGCGCCTGCCCGGCACCCACGATCTGGCCGGGGCCGCGCTGGTCCCTGGAGGCGAGCGATGACTGCAGAGGCCAGCTGGCCCGTGTTCCACGGTGACTTCGACAACCCGCACCCGCTGGGCAAGCTGCCCGCGCCGCCGTCCTGGCGGGCGTTCTCGGAGCGCACGCCGAAGCGCGTGCGCAAGACGCCAAAGGGCTCCGAGGATCGGCGTTCGAGGAGGACCTTCACCGAGGACGAGAAGGCGGTCGTCAACGCCGCCATCTTCCTGCGCAGGCCCATCCTGGTGGAGGGGGACCCGGGCACGGGCAAGTCGACCATCGCCTACGCCATCGCCCACGAGCTGCAGCTGGGACCGGTGCTGGCCTGGCCGGTGCGCTCGCGGACGACGATCGCTGACGGCACCTACACCTACGACGCGATCGGGCGGCTGTACGAGGCGAACCGCCGCAAGCACCACCCCGACCCGCAGGACGCGAGCGCGCCCGAAGACGTGCCGGCGGACCGCTTCATCGACCTCGGTCCGCTGGGCACGGCGCTCTACCCGCACGACAAGCCCCGGGTGCTGCTCATCGACGAGCTCGACAAGGGCGACCTGGACCTGCCCAACGACCTGCTCCACGTGCTGGAGAACGGCGAGTTCCGCATCCCCGAGCTGCGCCGGGAACAGGCGGGCAAGGCCGGCTTCTCGGTCGGGGTCGAGGACGGCGATGATCGGGTGGTGGTGGGCTCGGATGGCCTGGTGCAGTGCGGGGCGAACTTCCCGATCATCGTCATCACGTCCAACCGGGAGCGCGACTTTCCGCCGGCGTTCAAGCGGCGCTGCCTGCGGCTCGAGACCAGGGCGCCGCGGGACGAGGCGCTCAAGAACGTGCTGCGCGCCCACGGGCTCGACCCGGACAAGGCGAAGGCGCTGGTGGCGGAGTTCGACGCGCGCCTCGGCAGCGAGCTCCTGGCCACGGACCAGCTCCTCAACGCGGTGTACCTGTCGATGAAGGCGAAGGGCGCGGTGGACCTCGACAAGGCGATCGAGGCCGCCACGAAGTCGCTGGACGGCTGATGCAGCGCCTCCTCCAGCTCGCACGGATCCTGGCGGATCCGGGACAGCCGCCGGACCTGCTGCAGGCGGTCGAGCTGGCCTGGCTCGCCCGGCATCTGCCGAGCACGCCGCGGGTCGAGGAGGAGGACGACCGCGAGGAAGACGAGGTGGAAGGGTCGGCGGATGGGGGTGCGACGGCGAAGACCGGCGCACAGACGCGGGGCGACGACGGCTCGGACGAGGGGTCCACGGGGGAGGACGAGGCATCGAAGGAACAGGACGAGGAGGACGATCCTGGTCTCGTGGCGCTGGGCGCCGGTCAGGGCGCGGACGTCGCGGTGCGGGTGCACACCGCGGTCCCGCCGCCGGCGCTGCAAGAGGCGACCTATCGGGCCGCGCTGCGGGATCTGCGCCTGCTCGGTCCCGATCCGTCCCGGCAGGAGCTCGACCTGGACGCGACGCTGCGCCATGCCCAGCCGGACCTGCTGTGTCCGGTGCTGGTGCCGCGCCAGCGCAAGCGGGTCGAGCTGCACCTGGTGGTCGACGCCGCGCGGTCGATGGATGTGTGGCGTGGGCAGATCCGGGCGTTCGAGCGAGTCTTGCGTGGGGTCGGTGCCTTCCGCTCGCTCATCGTGTGGACCCTGGATGGGGATGCGGGGACGCTGCATCGCGGGGCGCCGCGGGTGGGTGCGCCCGAGGCCCGGCCCCATCGCCTGCGCGGGGGGCGGGATCGCCTGGTGCTGGTGGTCAGCGATCTGGTCGGCGACGGCTGGGTCGACGGGGCGTCCTGGCGGGTGCTGGAGCCCGCCCTGCGACGCCACCCGGTGGCGGTGGTGCAGGTGCTTCCGGAGCGGAGCTGGGCCGGGACGTCGCTGCGCCGATCGTCTGCGGGACACCTCCAGGTTCGGCCGGGTGCGGTCCCGCGGATGCGGGTGCCTGGCGACGAGCACCTCCCGGCGGTGCGGGACCTGCGCTGGACGCCTCGGGTGCGCTGGGCCGCCAGCCGAGACGTGTCCCGGGTGGCGGTGCTTCCCCTGCGTCCGGACGGAGCGCTGGCCCTGTCGCGCTGGCTGCGCGGGAATGACGCGATCGAGGCGTTCGAGCTTCCGATCCCCCGTCGCCGTGACCCGGTCGCCCTCGACGCACCCGCCCGGGTGAGCGCGTTCCTGTCCGGCGCCTCCCCCCAGGCGACCGAGCTGGCTCGGCTGCTCCTGGCCGCCCCGGTCATCGACCTGTCCGTGCTCCGCCGGCTGCAGGAGTTCGGCGGGCTGGGTCGCGACCCCATGCCGATCGCCGAGGTCCTCACCGGAGGCCTGCTGCAGGTGGTGGGTGCGCGCGGCCCGGACCCCGAGCGCACCCAGTACCGGTTCCTGCCCGGGGTGGCGCGCGCGCTCCTGCCCCACGCGAACCGGGCGCGGCTGTTCCAGGCTGCGGCGGTGCTGTTCGGGGACCTGGACGACAGCGGTCGCTGGCGGGAGCGGCTGATGCAGCCCGCGAGCCACCGCGGGAGGGGCGTCGAGGAGAGCGCAGGGGGGAGCGGCGATTTTGCCGAGGTGATGCAGCGGCTCGGGGGCGTGTTCGCGGCGGTGGTGCGGCGGGTGGATGAGGTCGAGGGCGATGGTGAGGGGGACGGCGATGTGGAGGGTGAGGGCGGCGTGGAGCCGGGCGGCGGGGACGTGGACTGGGACGTGGCGCGGCCGCTGATCCCGGTGGTGGAGGGGAGCTACGCGGATCCGGAGCCACCGTGGGGCGTGCTGGGGACGGAGGACGTGCGGGCGCTGCTTCAGCCGTGGCTGGAGGAGGTCGGTGCGGTGCTGGTCGACGGGGAGGTCGTGGGCACCGCGGTCTCGGTTGGGGCGGTGCTGACGAGTCGGTGGGCGGCGCGGCGGATCCGGGAGGCGGGGGGACGGGCCACCGTGCGGTGGGCGGGCGGACTGGAGGCCGAGGTCCGGGGCGTGGTGCTCGAGCATCCGCTGTGGGATGTCGCCGTGATCGAGGCTCCCGAGGTGTCGATCGAGGCGGCCTTCTGGATTCCGTCGGTGGCTCGTGGGGTGAGCCAGGGGCAGGAGGGGGTCGCGATCGGGTTGGAGGCGCTGGGGGGCGCGTCCGGGCCGGGGCGGTCGTTCTACCTGGCCCCGGGGACCATCGCGGTCGAAGGCGACGATCTCATCGTGCACGACGGGGCGAGGGGTGGCATGGAGGGCGGCGCTGCCCTGGTCGACCTGGAGACCGGCGCGTGGATCGGGCTCGTGCTGGGCGGCGGCACGACCCTGCCGGCGTGGCAGCTGGCTCGGGATCCGCGGCTGTGGGACGCGGGCGTGGCGTTCGGCGGGGAGCGGCCGGAGGTCGGGGATCCGGAGGTGGAGGCGGCGTGGACCGAGGTGGAGGGGGTCGCGGTCGAGGGGGAGCGGCCGGCTGGGGAGGAGGAGGCAGAGGAGGCGGGGTTCGAGTGGATCGAGGGGGAGGAGGGGCGGGATCCCGAGCTGCAGCTGGCGCGGTGGCTCATGCGCGCGTTCGGCTCTCCCCATGAGTTGATGGCGTTCGTTCTGCAATCTCCGAGCCTGGGTGAGTTGCGCAAGCAGGTGGACTGGGACGGGTCGCTGGCGGAGGTGGCCTACGACCTGGCCTATGTCGGTCATCGACTCCGGCTGTGGGGCGAGGTGGTCTTCGGCGAGCTCGTGGCCGAGCGGCCTCGGGAGGAGGACGAGATCCGCTCGATCGCCCGGCAGTTCGGCGTGTGGACCCTGCTCCCAGCTTCCTTGATCGGGGAGCTCGCACGCTTCGTGTCCGCCGACTTCTACGTCGAGAAGGACGGCGTCGAGCGGATCGCCGACGCTGCGCGCATCCGCGGGGTCGACTCTGTGACCCAGCTGCTCACCGCGGCGAACCTGCGCGATCCGGTGCCGGTCGAGGTCGGTCGCATGCGCGCGCTGCTGACCCAGCTGGCGGTGGAGGTGGGCATGGAGCCCGTCGCGAGCGATGCGACGCCGCTGGGGCGGGCGTTCGGGGAGCTGGAGGGGTGGGACGGCGGGGTTGGCGCCGGCCGCACGGTCCCGTTGCCTACGACGTTACGCTCCTTGGAGCGACTCATCGCTCGGTCGATGTCGCTGGAGCAGCTCCAGACGCTGGTGCGGAGGGAGTTCCCATCCGTTGGGCGGGCCATTCTGTGGGAACAAGCGTCTGTGGTCGTGGTGCGGGACCTCGTCGAAGCGTTGTGGCGTCGCCACGAGGTCCCAGAATTCTGCGCTGCGGTACGAGAGATTGCGCCTTCGTTGGCGGGCGAGATCCTCGTGGTGGAGCGAGCCCTGCGGGCCGATTCCACCGCCGAGGTGCCGCGCCTCCCCTTCGCCACCGTCCTCGACGCCACCGGCGAGCCCTGCGGCACCGCCGCCGTCCTCGGCTCCTGGTTCCTGCTGGCCCGGGTCCTGGAGCTGAATCGGACGCCCGCGTTCGTCGTGATCGGCGAGGAGCGCGTCGCGCTGGCCGTGCGATCCGGCGGCCTGTGCACGTTCGAGCAGCGTGAGGAACTGCAGGCGTCCGCGGCGGATCCTCGGCCGGCGGCGCACAGCACCGGCGAGCGGGTTCGGGTGGTCGGCCCCCGGGGGGAGGCGACGTCGACGATCGTGAGCGAGCGGGCGTACACGGTCGTGCGCTGGGATGGTCGGACCGAGGGCGTGGTCATCGCCGACGACTTCGAGGAGGGTTCGGTGGTGGTCGACCACGACGGTCGGCTGATCGGGTTCGCGCGGGACCAGGTCGGCGGGGTGGGGACGGTCGTGGAGGTGGTGGACCTGGCGGAGGGGTTGGCGGGTATTGGACTTCCGCCGCAGATCCTGGAGTGGGTGTACGGCGGGGACGTCCGTGCGATCTACGACGGCCCCTGGTTCGACCTGCATGCGACCGGGCCCACGTTCGAGCTGATTGCGCTCGGAGGGAGGTGGGCACAGGCCGCGTTGGCGTATGTGGGGCAGTGGCCGAACGAGGGTCACATCGGTCTCTTCGCCGATCTGAAGGGCACGCGCGGGATGGCGTCAGCGGCGATGGACGTGGCGATGACGCTCATCTCCAGCGCAGCCGCCCTGCACCCGAGCGCGCTGGGGAGGCTCCAGGCGGCGCTGGGCGAGTTCGGACTGGGGCGGGACGAGGACTCGCAGGAGGCCCTCGCCCGGCTTCGGGCACTGTTCGCGCTGTTGTCTGACTTCAGCGCCGACGAGGCGGCTGGCTACGTCGCGTTTCGGGATGCCCTCAGGCGGTCGGACCCTCTGCCAGGCGGGATGGAAGCGATCGGCGCGATTCCTGCCGGGCTGGTCGCGCGGTTGATCGAGGAGCCGCTCGCGTACTGGCGTTCCTACGTGCTGTATCGCGGGGTCGGCCAGAGACCGACGCACTGGGAGCGTGTGGTGGCGGTCGCGATCACGCAGAGCCGCGACGTCGACGAGCTTCGGCTGGGGTGTCGCCGTGCGGCGCTCGACGAGCTCGACCTGCCCGAAAGACACCGGATCAGGAGGATCCTGGAGGACCGGAGGCAGGCGTTGCTCGGCCGCGGCGAGTCGCTCGAAGGCTCGCCCGAGGCGACGTTGCTGGAACGGATGGCAGTGCCGTGGGTGTGGGTCGACGTGCCGTTCGATGCCGACCGGGAGAAGCTCGCCGACGCGTTCCCTGGCGTGCGCGTGGACGTCGCCATGCGGGAGACGGCGACCGATCGGATCCCGGACATCGATGTGCTGGTGGTCGGCAACCTGCGTCTGCAGGGGGTGCGCTCTCCGACCTCGCTTCCCGCGGCTCTCGACGCCGAAGACGTCCGTGTCGTGGTGCTCGCCGACGGCGACGAGATCGCCGACGACATCCGCGCCCGCGCCGACCTGGTGCTCGACCGCGGAACCGTGCTCGACGCCATCCACGCCGGACTGGACCTGATCCGCCGCGATCGCGAGCCCGAGGCGGGCTGACCCTCGTGGGAGCGGGGCGGGTGCGCCAGCGGACCTGGCGTAGTGCCCCCCAACGGGCCGGCCGACGCGTAGTGCCCTCGAGTGTCGGGGCGTCCGACGCGTAGTCCCCCCGAATGTCGGGGCGGCGCCCCTCATGGGGACGCAGACAAAGGAAAGTCCGGTTTCAACCGTAGCCGCCCACGCGCGAACTCGCTCGCCGCGCGCGAGGTACCGACATTCGACCCACTACGCGTCGCCGGTACCGACATTCGACCCCACTACGCGTCGCCGGGGGCGGTCGCACACGCCCCACGACCCACGCCCCCCGAAACTCGAAACTCGAACCTCGAACCGCTGTCCACCCCCGACATGCGTCTCTCCCTGCCCCTCCTCGCCGCCCTCCTCCTCCCCGCCTGCACCCAGGCCGTGCCCGTATCGGGCTCCACGCCCACCGATCCGCTCGTCACCCAACCCTGCGTGCACCTGCCCGTCGGGCCGCCGGACGGGGAGGGCTACCGGGTCGCCCAGGGGTTCACCGAGAACAACCACCTCGGGGAGGACTGGAACGGGGTCGGGGGCGGCAACACCGACAAGGGGGACCCGGTCTACGCGATGGCCGATGGCACGGTGACGTTCGCGGACGAGGGCGGGCCGGGGTGGGGGCCGGTGGTGACAGTGGCCCACCGCTTTGCCGAGGCGGACGGCGTCCGCGGCTACGAGTCGCTGTACGCCCACCTGGACCGCATCGACGTGACGGTCGGCCAGCCGATCGGCCGTGGGCAGCAGCTCGGCACCATCGGGGATGCGCACGGTCGCTATGTCTCTCACTTGCACCTCGAGGTGCGAGACGTGGTCGGGCTCCCCATCGGTCCCGGCTACCGTCGTGACACCAGCGGCTACATCGACCCCCGTCAGTGGGCGGCCCGCCACCGGGATGGCTGCGGCAAGCGCCCACATCTGGCGCCGGACTGACTTCGGGACCGCTGAGAGTTCAGTTCACATGAAACACAGAACTTCACCGCATCTGCACACGTGATGCTGGCATGTGTTGGCGTGTCAATTGCCGCGTCAAGCTTTGTGTTCGAAGTGTCAAAAGCGAATTTGAAACGGAATAGCCTCAGATTCGCTTCCGTGGCCTCGGTTACATCTTGCAACATCGCAAATTTGCCGGGAGAAACTGGTTCCTGTTGGATTCACATCATCTCCACAGGGTTTGGGCAGCGGAAGAGGATTCCGCATGCAACCCCTGAGGCCCGAACAACGAACGGCCAAATGGTCTGTACGGAGATGAAGATGCGAACCACGCTTGCTGCGTTGGCCCGGGGGGCTGCGCTTCCGCTCGCTGCTCCTCTGGTTGGTATTGCGTTGGTGGGTTGTACCACCAATGTTGCGCCCACCACCCCCTCCGTGGGTATCGGCCCCGATGGGGCGACCACGGTGGATGATCTCGTCCTGCAACTGGACGGCGAGCCTGCCGATGACGACGGGGATCTCGTGTCCCTGAACGTGGCCTGGTCGGTCGACGGTACCCGCCGGGCGGACCTCGACGGCTCCCGCTCGGTGCCCGCCGACATCACCCGCAAGGGTCAGACCTGGTCGGTCAGCGTCACCGCCAACGACGGCCAGCAGAACGGCGACACCAAGACCGCCGACATCTCCGTGGCCAACGCGGCCCCGGAGGTCGAGCTGACCGCCGTGCCCTTCGCCCCCCAGGCGGACGAGCCCATCGTGGTCGACGCGGACGCCTTCGACGCCGACGGCGACGAGCTCACCCTCACCTGGTCCTGGACCGTCGACGGCGCCGATGCCGGCATCAGCGGGCCGGTCGTCCCGGCCGACCGCACCGCGCGCGGCCAGGTCTGGGAAGTGTCCGTGATCGCGTCGGATGGCGAGGCCCAGAGCGAGGCCGCCTCCGCGGTCGTCGACGTGGCCAACCGCCGCCCCACCGCCGAGGCCGTCGTGCTGACGCCGTCCGCCGCCTTCGAGGACACCGTCCTGCAGGCCTCGGGCATCGGCATCGATCCCGACGGTGACGCCGTCACGCTCACCTGGGCCTGGTACGTCAACGGCGTCGAGATCACCCGTGGCGAGCAGGACACCCTGACCGGCGACAGCTTCGATCGCGGTGACGCCGTGGTCGCGGTCGCCATCCCCAACGACGGCTTCGCCGACGGCATCCCCGTCAGCAGCGGCGCGGTCGAGATCCGCAACTCGGCTCCGACGCTGACCAGCGCGACCATCGACCAGACCGAGATCATCGAGTCCACCGAGGTCACCTGCTCCACCGACGGCTTCACCGATGCCGACGGCGACGCCGAGCAGGTCCGCATCGCGTGGGAGGTCAACGGCACCCTGGCGACCGAGTCCGCCACCCTGTCGGGCGCCTTCTTCGACCGCGGCGACCGCATCGTCTGCGTCGCGACCCCGACCGACGGCATCGACGACGGCCGCGCCGTGCGCACCGCCCCGATCCGCGTGGGCAACAGCCTGCCCGTGCTCGCCTCGGCCAGCATCGATCAGGCCTCGCCGACCGAGACCGACACCCTCACCGTGACCGTCGGCAGCGTGACCGACGACGACGGCGACACCGTCGAGCTGCGCTACGCCTGGACCGTCGACGGCAGCCCCGCCGGCACCGGCATGACCCTGTCCGGCTCCGCCTTCAACAAGGGCCAGGACGTGGTCGTCACCGTGACGCCGTTCGACGGCCTCGAGGAGGGCGCACCCGTCGCCTCCGCGTCCGTCAGCATCGTCAACACCCCGCCGGTCATCTCCGAGGTCAGCCTCTCCCCGACCGAGCTGTTCACCGACGACGCCATCACCGCGTCCGTCGTCAGCAGCGACGTCGACGGGGACGAGGTCACCTACACCTACGCCTGGACCGTCGACGGCTCGACTGTCGCCGGCGAGACGTCTGCGACCCTGCCCTCGAGCGCGTTCGCGAAGGGCCAGGAGGTCGCGGTCAGCGTCACCCCCAACGATGGTGACGACGACGGCGTGGCCTTCGACTCCGCCGCGGTGACCGTGCTCAACAGCGCGCCCACCTTCGACGGCGTCGCGGTCGCGCCCTCGACCGCCACGGTCGAGGACACCCTGACCTGCACCCCGTCCGGCTGGGAAGACGCCGACGGTGACGACGAGAACTACACCTACAGCTGGCAGGTCAACGGCACCGAGGTCGCGACCACCGAGACCCTGACCGCCGACGACTTCGTCCGTGGCGACTCCGTGCTCTGCGAGGCCACCGCGGACGACGGCGAGGACGAGGGCCCGACCCTCACCTCCGCCGCCATCGTCATCGACAACGCCCTGCCGACCTTGTCCGGCGTGAGCGTCGACGACACCGCGCCGCTCACCGGCGCCACCCTCACCGCCACCGCGGGCACCACCGCGGATGCCGACGAGGACGAGGTCAGCGTCACCTTCGCGTGGACCATCGACGGGGCCGACGCCGGCACCGGCGCCACCCTGGACCTGACCGACGTGGCCAAGGGCTCCGAGATCGTCGTGACGGCCACGCCGAACGACGGCCTGGACGACGGCACGGCCCAGACCGCCAGCGCCACCGTGGGCAACAGCATCCCGGTGATCTCGGCGGCCAGCCTGTCGCCGAGCGCGCCCACCGCGACCGACACCCTCACCGCGACCGTGACGGCGTCGGACGCCGACGCGGGCGACACCCTGACCTACACCTTCGCCTGGTACGTCGACGACGTGCTCGTCGGTGGTGAGACCGGCGCCACCCTGACCGGCGCCTTCGTCGGCGGCCAGGAGGTCTACGCCGAGGTGACCGCCAACGACGGCGACGACGACAGCGCGGTCTTCACCACGGCCGCCGTGGTCGTCGAGAACTCGGCACCCAGCCTGACCGGCGCCAGCCTGTCCCTGTCCACCGTGCGCGAGGGCGACACCGTCAGCTGTGTGCCCGCCGGCTTCAGCGATGCCGACGGCGACAGCCCGGTCTACACCTACCTGTGGTCCAACGGCGAGACGACCGCCTCCATCGACGGCTCGACCTTCGACAAGGGCGACAGCCTCTCCTGCGTCGTGACCCCGGGCGACGGCACCGACACCGGTGACAGCGTCGAGAGCGAGACCATCACCGTGGCCAACACCGCGCCCGTGCTCGCGTCCGTCACCCTGCCCACCACCGTGCTGGCTGGCGACTCGGTCAGCGCCACCCTGGGCGCTGCGACCGACGCCGACGGCGACACCGTCAGCTACACCTACAGCTGGACCGTGGACTCGGTCGAGGTGAGCACCGACGAGACCTTCGATGGAAGCGCCCTGATCGGCGGCGCCGTGCTCGGCGTGA
>MDTC01092656.1_pt1 | contig 11835 bp, 8 predicted proteins | sample 811181 | NCBI WGS metagenome assembly MDTC01 (sample SAMN05326644, study PRJNA326480) | marine metagenome | isolation source: seawater | place: Pacific Ocean: North | collected 2011
GGACCAAATGGAGCTAAAATATTAGATATTTTTAGCCCTCCAAGAAATGAATATAAGAAACCTGGATCTGGTTTTGGAAATTAAATCTTAAGAGTAAAGTATGATAAATATCGATTATTATATGAGTCATGGAAGTCCTTGGACTTTTCTGGGACATAAACGTTTAATGGGAATTGCTCAAAATTTTGATGTTAAACTGAATATTTATCCAGTTAATTATGGAGATATTTTTCCAATTTCTGGCGGACTGCCAGTTTCTAAGAGACCTCCCCAGAGACAAAAAATACGTTTGCAAGAATTAGTGAGGTGGAGTGAATACCTCAAAATAAAATTAGTTCCTCAACCTAAATTTTTCCCATCGAAATCACTTCTGCCTTCTTTAGTTATTGTTGCTTCAAAAATAAAAAATACAAAAAAGGAATTTATTCTTGCTAATGATATTATGAATGCTTTATGGGTTGAGGAGTTAGACATAGATAATGAAAAAACTCTTTTTAAAATAATAACAAAAACAGGTCTGGACGCTGATGAAATTATGACATTTGCAAAAACTTCAGACTGCAATAGAACTTTTGAAAATTATACAAGTAAAGCAATTAAAAATCATGTTTTTGGAGCTCCAACATTTATAATAGAAGATCAGGTTTATTGGGGACAAGATAGATTAGATTTTGTTGAAAGACATTTAAATCAATTATCTAACTCTCAATAGTAATTGTTTTATAACCACACATTAAGTATTATGAAAAAAAGGAAAAAAATGGATACTCAAATAAAAAATAAAAGTGTAAATATTGTAGATATTAAAACTAGTAAATTAGTTAAACCTCAATTTAATTGGGAAGACCCTCTATTATTAGAGTCTTTGATTTCTGAAGAAGAAAAACTCATAAAATCAACAGCTCATGACTATGCCCAGTCTAAGCTTTTACCTAGGATAGAAGAAGCTTTTTTGGATGAAAAAACAGACAAAGACATTTTTAAAGAAATGGGACAGCTTGGTTTATTAGGCATAACAATACCAGAGAAATATGGATGTGCAGGTGCATCTTACGTATCATATGGGCTTGTTGCTAGAGAAGTTGAAAGGGTGGATTCTGGTTATAGATCCATGATGTCTGTTCAATCTTCATTAGTAATGCATCCTATATATGCTTATGGATCAGAGGAACAAAGATTGAAATATTTACCTGGATTAGCGTCGGGTGAATTAATTGGCTGTTTTGGGTTAACAGAACCAGATGCTGGTTCTGACCCTGGTTCAATGAAAACTACAGCAACAAAAGTTGAAGGTGGTTATCTTTTATCCGGTTCTAAAATGTGGATTTCTAATTCTCCAATCGCAGATGTGTTTGTTGTATGGGCAAAATCAAAGGAGCATGATAATGCTATTAAAGGATTTATCCTAGAAAAAGGTATGGAAGGATTAAGTGCGCCTAAAATAAAAGGTAAATTGTCACTACGTGCATCCATTACCGGTGAGATTGTTATGGACAAAGTTTTTGTTCCTGATGAAAACCTAATGCCTAATGTAACTGGCTTGAAGGGCCCATTTGGTTGTTTGAATAGAGCTAGATATGGTATAGCTTGGGGAGTTATGGGAGCTGCAGAGGATTGTTGGTTTAGAGCACGTCAATATACATTAGACAGAAAACAATTTGGGAAGCCACTTGCTGCTACCCAACTGATACAAAAAAAATTAGCAGATATGCAAACAGAAATTTCATTGGGTCTTGGTGCTGCTATTCAAGTTGGTAGATTGTTTGATCAAGGAAAATTAGCACCAGAATCTATATCTTTAATTAAAAGAAATAATTGTGGTAAAGCTCTTGAAATTGCAAGATTATCTCGAGATATGCATGGTGGAAACGGTATTCATGCAGAATATCAAGTGATGCGGCACCTAATGAACCTTGAGACTGTTAATACGTATGAAGGCACCCATGATGTACATGCTTTAATATTAGGCCGAGCTCAAACTGGAATTCAGGCATTCTTTTAATGTGAAAATATTATCACAGATAATAGGTTTTTATGCTTAATAGTATTTTTACTATTTTCTTATTTCAATTAATTGGTGAATTTATTCAAAAATTCACTGATATAAGTATTCCTGGACCTGTGATTGGACTTATCCTGCTACTGAGTGTCTTACTAATTAGGGGTAAATTTTTTATAAAATCTCACATTATTGAGAATAACCTTGTTGACTTCAGTGAAAGATTTTTAGCATACCTTCCATTATTATTTATACCTGTTGGTGTAGGAGTTGTAATGCATTTATCTCTTTTAGAAGAAAATTTAATTTCAGTTATTTCCATCATAATTTTAGGAACTTTGCTTACACTTGCCTTAACTGGGTTTATTATGGAAAAACTTTTAAAAGAAAATGATCAAAAATGATTGATCAAGAAAAATTATATAACATATGGGTTTATCTTCAGGCAGAGCCTTTATTTTGGCTTACTTTAACTATAGGTTCATATATAATTTCTGATTTAATTTATAGAAAATCTAATTTATTTCCATTGTTAAACCCAGTAGCTATTAGTGTTTTGTTAGTTAGCTCAATTTTAATTCTGTTTGATATAGAATATGAACGTTATTTTGATGGTGCAAAATTTATACATTTTTTATTGGGACCTGTAACTGTTGCTTTGGCAATACCAATATATAAAAAATGGGATTTAATTATTTTAAATAGTAAAGCTATATTTATTTCTCTTATAATAGGATCAATCTTTGCTATTTCAATTACTTATGTTTTGTCATTGCAATTTAAAATTCAAGAAGAATTAATTTTAAGTTTATTACCAAGAAGTGTCACAGCACCTATTGCGATGGGTATTTCTGAAATAATTGGTGGAATTCCTTCTTTGACAGCAATTATTACAATTATTACAGGGATAATAGGAGCATCATTAGGAATTTTTGTTTTTGATCTAATGAAATTAAAAAAAATGGAGGCTAGAGGTTTTAGCTTAGGATTGGCTAGTCACGGTATAGGTACAGCCAGAGCTATGAGTAGAGATAAAAATGCTGGGGTTTTTGCTGCAGTAGGTATGGGTTTAAGTGGATTGATAACATCAATTCTAATACCCTTATTCATAAAGATTATTTTATAAAAATTAAAAGTTTACTGGTATTTAAATTATTTATTTCATCACTAGTTAATGTTTTTAGGATTTGAAAGTATGATTTTTGGAATTGCATGTTTATACTTACTTTTACATACGAAATATTCTTATGCATAAAACGAGTAATAATTTTTTGCTTTTGAACCAGTTTTTAAGCAGATTAATTGATCTTTGAGATTTATTTTAGCGTTCATGAAAATATTGTTTTAAAAATTAATATTAATATTATCATATAATTAAGCTTAGTTATTTAAATAACATTGATTCTCGAAACGTTAATTAATGCTAATTACTTTGGATTTATAATGTCTAAAATAAAAAGAAAACTAGCTACCATCTTGGCAACTGATTGTGTTTCCTTTAGTAAGCATATGGAAATACAGGAAGAGAAAACATTGGAAAGCCTAAAAGCTTGTCGTGGTATAATTGATCCTATAATCGTAAAACATTCCGGTCGTATATTTCATACAGCAGGTGATTCTGTTATAGCAGAATTTGATAGTCCTGTTGAAGGTGCAAATGCTGCCATAGAGTTTCAAAAAGCAATTAAAGAAAGAAATAATGTTGAAGAAACAGATCCAAAACTTTCTTGGAGAGTTGGTATACACTTAGACGACATAATCATAGAAGGGGATAATATTTATGGCAATGGAGTTAATATTTCCGCTCGACTTGAAAGTCATTCGCCAGTTGGAGAAGTTTTAATTTCAGAAATTGTAAAACAACAAATCAATAATAAAATAACTGAGACTATTCATTCACAAGGAAAAATTGAATTAAAAAATATATCTAATAATTTTCAAGTTTTTTCTATTTTAGGTGATGGTAAAAATAAAATTAATAATTCAATAAATAAGACTATTAATAAGAAACCTAAGTTTGCAATTTTACCTTTTGTTAATAGTAGTAATGATGAAGATAGCGCTTTTTTAGTAGATGGTATTGTAGAAGATTTGATAACTGAGTTTTCTATGATGCGTGAATTTGAAATCCTTTCAAGGCAAACAACAGTAAATTTTAAAAAAGAAAATGAAGATCTTAAGGATTTTTCACAAAAGTTTGAACTTGATTTTATAGTTACTGGTAGCATTAGAGCTTCTGGTAAACGGGTTAGGATAAATATAGAGTTGAGTGATGCTAAGGATGAAAGTATTATTTGGAGTAATAAATATGATAAAGTTATTGAGGATATTTTTGATTTACAAGATGAGATAGTTAGGAAAGTTTCTATTACATTACTAGGTGAGATAGAAATTAGTTCTTTGCAAAGATCAAAAAGAAAACCAACAGAAAATATTACTTCTTATGAATATTTATTAAGAGGTAAAGAAAATCACCATAAATTTACTAAAGAAGCTAATATTGAAGCATTAAAATGTTTTGATAAGGCTTTGGTTGCTGATCCGGGGAATGCTCAGGCCTATGCTTGGAAAGTATGTACCTTGGGTCAAGCAATGTTCAGAGGATTTTCTGACCGAAACAGCGAAGAAATCTTTTCTGAAGCAAAGGAAAATATCAATAAAGCACTTGAATTAAATGAGAATGATTTTGAATGCCATAGAATGTTATCAGCTGTTTATTTAAGCAACCATGATTATATCTTAGCTGAAGATCATGGAAGAAAAGCGTTTAATATGGTTCCTAATGACCCTAGAGTTTTGTCTGGTTATGGAGAAGTTCTTGTTAGAATTGGAAAAGTTGATAAAGGTTTAGAACTACTTAACAAGGCCTTTGAACTTGATCCTATTCCTCAGGGGCAATCTACCTCAGACAATAGGATTAAAGATTTAATATTAGGTTATTTCTTTGCAGAAGATTTTAATAAAGTTATAGAGCTAAGTTTTGATATAAGAAAAATGGATGTTAGGTCTTTAGTTATAGTACTTTTTTCAAGATCAAGATTAAATCAGGATATTAAATCTAGCAATGAGTATTCATTATTAAATGCTGAATTCAAAGAGACTGATTGGGAACAGGCAGTTGATAGATTTCATATTCAAGATGAAACAATTAAAAGTAAAATTATTAGCTTTATCAAAACAATTTAATTAAATTATATTTTTCTGTGCTGCTATTCTAAATAGTGCGTTGTTCGCACCATATCCTTGATAATTATTAATGCGCTGTACAATTTCAAAGAAGAAAGTATTATTAATTAGGTTTGTATACACCTGAAGAAACGAACCATTTTCATCTTCATCATATAATATATTTAATTCCTTTAATTCATTACAAAAATTAAAATCTAAGCCAAAGCGGGCTTCTATGTCATCATAATAATTATCAGACACTTTAAGAAAATTCTGGCCTTTTTTCTTAAGCTCATTAACCATAGCAATTAGATTGTTAGAACTGAGGGCGATATGTTGTATGCCTGATCGTTTATTTTTTTCTAGAAACTGACCAGCATTTGTTTTTGAGTTCTCTGCTCCATTCATGGTCATTCTAAAAGTTTTTGTTTCATTCTCAATTACTTGACTTTTTATAATTCCGTCAGGATCTATAATGTCTATTACAGGTGATTTTTTACAATCAAATAATGTTGAATATGATAATAATGAAGATGGCATTTCGTCATGATGAAGGGTTTGCGCTATATGATCTATTTTAAGGTTAAAATTATTTGTCTTTAGTTCAGGTAAGTATTTAAAATCCTTTTCCCAAATTCTATAATCATTATTATCAATAACATAAACTAACCCATCAATATTTTTAATAGCATCCATTGATATATTTAAATTTTCTTGTTTTTTAATTAGGTCAATATTTAAGAAGTCCGCCTGTTTAAATAAGAAACTTAAATCATTTATATTAATACCATAAGCATATGGAAAAGGACCATACTTACTATTTTCTTCAATTAAAGGATTGTTTTCATAATTAATAATGAATTTAACATCATCAAACACAAATAATTTTATTCTTTTATTTCTATGTTGTCCTATTTCAGTAAAGCCCATTAAACATAGTATATTTTCTAACTGCTCTAAGTTTTCTTCATTTGTAGCAAATTCTATAAACTCAATATTATTAATCTCAACCTTTTGTTTTTTTTCTATTTTACTTTTATAAATTAGAGATTTTAGGGATCTTTGGCCATCTTTTGCTATTAGATCCCTCGGTCCAGATCTATAACTGTCATTAAAAATTTCTAATGAAAGATATCCATTATAATTTGTTTTGTTTAAGGCCTCCATGAATTTTAAAAGTGGTAAATCACCTTGGCCAGGCATGTTTCTAAAATGTCTACTCCAATATAATAGGTCCATATTATGTAAAGGTGCATCTGCTAATTGGACTATGAATATTTTTTCACTTGGAATAGAGGATATAGAGTTTAAATCAATATTTTTTGATAAAGTATGGAATGAATCTAAAATAATACCCACGTTTTCATGATTTGCTCTTCTTACTATTTCCCATGCATCTCTGTGATCATTTATATACTTTCCCCAAGCAAGGGCTTCATAACCTACTTTAATAGAACGTTCTTTTGCAATTTCTCCTAACTCAAAAAAATCATTTGCAGCTCTGTCTATTCCTCCAATAGAAATGTTAGATGTATTAGAGCAAATTAATATTAATTTTGTCTCTAATTCTGCCATTATATCAAATTTTCGTTTTGCTCGATCAAAAGCTCTTATTCTGTGGTTGCCTGGCATTCCTTCAAAATCTCTAAAGGGTTGAAATAATGTGATTACTAATCCTTGATCCTGAACTATTTTTTTTACTTCTTTAGGAGATAAATTATTTGTTAAAAAATCATTTTCAAAAATTTCAACGCCATTAAAACCTGCTCTGGCTATAGCAATAATTTTTTCTTTCAATGTTCCATTAATTGATACAGTTGCAATGGATGTTTTCATTTTCAACCCAAATAATATATGATATTATTATATAATATATGATAAAATTAAAAGTTTAAAGTAAAAATTATGGATGACTATATTAAAACTGTTGGCTTAAGTACTTACGAAAATATTAAAAAAGATATAATTTTTGGAGTTTTGCCTCCTTTAAAAAAATTAAAACTTAAGGAATTAACAAAAACTTACAATGCAAGTATTTCAACACTTAGGGAAATTTTAAGTAGATTAGCTGGTGATGGTTTTGTGCTATCCGAAGAGCAAAAAGGCTTTTGTGTCAGCCCAGTTTCTAAAACTGATTTATATGAAATTGCAAACTTAAGAATTTTGATTGAAAGTCATGCACTAAAAAAATCAATTGAAAACTCTAACACAGAATGGGAGGCAGAACTACTTTCAGCTCATCATAAGTTAAAAGTTTATGAAAAGAATATGTTAAATGAGAAATTTAATAATAAAAACGACTGGAAAACAAATGATAGTGAATTTCACCAAACACTTGTTAAAAATTGTCGCTCAGAAAACTTGGTGAAACTTCATAAACTAATTTTTGATAAGTATTTGAGATATCAATTTTTAGTACTTACCTTTAGGGGCGAAAATTCTATTTTAGAACATCAGAAATTATTAGATTTCACACTTGAAAAAAATTATCTAAAAGCACAAAAAGTTCTTGAAGAACATATTTATAGAGGTCTTGATAATACAGTATTAGATTCAGATACTTATTAGCTGCTGGAAAAAGTTATTTTTTACCAAATCCACCTCCACCTGGTGTTTGCATTACAAACAAATCATTTATATTTACATTGCAACTATCATTACCTTTTAAATTAATTGATTTGCCAGAAGCTGTCTCTAACCATTCTTTGCCACATTGTCCTGGTTCTCCACCATCAACGCCAAATGGAGGTATTCTTCTATGAGAACATAAAGTTGTAACAGTCATTTGCTCTAGAAATCTTAATTTTCTAGTAACCCCGTCTCCACCTGAATACTTTCCTTTACCTCCAGAATTTCTCCTAATTGAGTATTCTTCTAAACGGACAGGAAACCTTGCCTCCAAAACTTCAGGATCTGTACTTCTTGTGTTTGTCATATGAGTTTGAATTGCTGAAGTACCGTTAAAATTGGGTCCAGCCCCAGTACCACCACAAATAGTCTCATAGTTTTGAATTCTGTCATTGCCCCAAATAAAATTATTCATAGTTGCTTGGCTGCCAGCTATAACCCCTAGGGCACCGAATAACGCATTACATGTTAACTGACTTACTTCTGTGTTTCCAGCTATTACAGCAGAAGGATACTTTGCATTTATCATAGAATTTTCTGGGATTTTAATTTTTATTGGTTTAAAGCAACCTTCATTTAGTGGGATATTTTTACCTACTAATGTTCTGAATACATATAATATAACTGCATGACAAACTGCCATAGGTGCGTTGTAATTCAATGGATTTTTTTTTGCCGTACCAGTGAAATCAATTAGTGCTTCACGATTTGTTTTGTCAATTTCAATATTAACTCTTATAAATTCACCATTATCAAGCTCATATTCATAATTTCCATCATTCAAGTTTAAAATAGCATCACGAATACACTCTTCTGCATTATCTTGAACGTGTTTCATATAAGCGTGAACTGTCTCTATACCAAATTGATCAATCATTGAATTAATTTCATTAATACCTGTTTTATTAGCAGCAACTTGAGCAGCTAAGTCAGCCATATTATGTTCAACATTTCTGCATGGGTATTTACCAGAAGACAGAATTTTTATCATTTCATCTTCTTTAAAAACTCCTTTATCAAATAACTTAAAGTTATCGATAAGAACTCCTTCTTCATCTATATGTTTTGAATCTGGTGGTCCTGAACCAGGTGTCGTTCCCCCGATGTCTGCATGGTGACCTCGAGATGCTACAAAGAATATTATATTATCTCCATTTTTTTCAAAGACTGGAGTTATTACTGTAACATCAGGAAGATGTGTTCCTCCATTAAAAGGGGCATTAAGAACAAATACGTCACCAGGAAAAATATTGTCTTTATTTAATTTAATAACTGTTCTAATGGCTTCAGACATTGAACCTAAGTGAACAGGCACATGTGGAGCGTTAGCTACTAAAGATCCATAATTATCAAAAAGGGCACAAGAAAAATCTAGTCTTTCTTTAATGTTAACTGAGTACGCAGTATTGGCCAGAGTTGCTCCCATTTGCTCTGCGATATTCATGAATAGGTTATTAAAAACCTCAAGCATAACGACATCTACGGAAGTGCCCAGTCCTTTCTTTATTTGTTTTTTCTCAACTCTGGACAATATTAAGTTATAAAGATTGTCCAAGTATCCTGACCATCCTTTTTCAATGATATTTGTTCCTGTTGACTCTGATATAATCGCTGGTCCTAAAATGGTTTGATTTTTCTTTAATTTATGTCTTTGATAAATTGGTACAGATATTTCTGAGTTTTCAACAAACATACGTTTATAAGCATCAGGCTTAGCATCGTGTTTGGGGGCAGATATTTCAGTAAAATTATGACTTTCTGATTTATTACTTATTGCTTCAACTGTAAGCATTTCAATAAAAATCTCTCTTCCTGAAACAAAAAAACCAAATCTTTTTTTATGTTCTTCTTCAAAAGATATCGTCATATTTGCTACTGAGCCAAACTTAACTTCTAAGTTTTGATGAGACCCTTGATAATGTAAAAAAACTTTTTTGGAAAAAGAAATAGAAGTATCACTTATACCTTGTTTTATTAAATCCTCTTTTGCTTGTGATGATAGTAATTCAATTAATATCAGTGCCTCTTTTATATTTTCAATATTTTTCTCAAAGTGACTTTCCCTTATACTTCTTACTTCAGCAAGGCCCATTCCATATGCTGATAATACACCGGCATAAGGATGTATTAAAACTCTTGCAATACCAAGAGAATCTGCAACTTGACACGCATGTTGTCCTCCAGCTCCTCCAAAGCAATTCATTGTATAATTACTAACATCATAACCCTTTTGAATTGATATTTTTTTGATAGCGTTAGCCATATTTTCTACAGCAATTTTTAAAAAACCCTCAGCCATTTCAAAAATATTCATTAAAGGTTGTTTGTTTTTTTTAGAAACCAAATTAGATAAATCTAAAAACTTTTCTTTAACAATTTCAATGTTCAATGGTTCATTACCATTCTCACCAAAGACTTTGGGAAAATGATCTGGGTGTAGCTTTCCTAGTAAAACATTGCAGTCAGTGACTGTTAAAGGACCGTTTCTTCCATAACAAGCTGGTCCTGGAACTGCGCCAGCACTTTCTGGTCCAACTTGAAATCTACCATCTTTGAATGAAAGTATAGAACCACCACCAGCAGCAACGGTGTTAATATCCATCATGGGCGCTCTAATTCTTACTCCTGCCAACTCTGTTTCAAATGATCTCTCATACTCACCTGCAAAATGACAAACATCTGTGGAGGTTCCCCCCATATCAAAACCTATCAGTTTTTTATAACCAGCTTGTTTCCCAGTTTCAGTCATACTAACTACACCACCAGCAGGTCCTGACAATAATGCATCTTTCCCTTGAAATAAATTAGCATCAGTTAATCCACCATTAGACTGCATAAACATCAATCTTGTAGATTTAGTATCTTTAAGTTCTTCCGATACTTGGTTCACATACCTTCTTAAAATTGGAGATAGGTATGCATCTACAACAGTAGTATCACCTCTACCAACTAACTTAATTAGTGGAGAAACTTTATGGCTTATAGAAATTTGATTAAAACATTCCTCTTTTGCAATCTTAGCTATTATGTTTTCGTGATAGGAGTTTACATAAGAATGCATAAACGCGATGGCTACACTATCAATTCCATCTAACTTGGCATTTTTTAAAGCTTGTCTTGCTTTATCTTCATCAAGAGTTTTTAAAACTTTACCGTCAGAATCTAACCTCTCTGGAATTTCAACTACCCTTTCATATAGTAACTCTGGTAATTTAATATTTAAATCAAATAATAATGGCCTGTTTTGATAACCAATTCTTAATAAATCTCCAAATCCTTTAGTTATTAGAAGAAGAGTTCTATCTCCTTTACGTTCTAATAAAGCATTTGTTGCTACCGTTGTCCCCATTTTTACTGATGAAATTTTATTAGTTGGAATTTTATCAGTTATATTTAAGCCAAGAATTCTTTTTATTCCGGCAATGGCAGCATCTTTATAGGCTTGGGGGTTTTCAGAAAGTAATTTATCAATAACTATAGAACCGTTTGGTTTTTGAGCTACTATGTCAGTAAATGTCCCACCTCTGTCTATCCAAAATTGCCACATAAAATTTGCCTGATAAATTGTCTCAAAAAAGAAAATTAAATTTTAGGGTTGAGATCGTCTTCAATATAAACTTTAATTATTTCATCGAAGTTGTTTTCAGCTTTGAAACCAAGTTGAATAGATCTCTTTGTTTCAAAATCTCTTGCCCATCCAGACACAATTTTTTGTATTACTGGGTCAGGTTTATGTTTGATCAATTTTACAACACTATTACCAGCAACTCGTTCAAGTGCTTCTATTTGTTCTTGAACTGTTACTGATAGTCCTGGCATATTAAGAGTTATTCTATGATTTAACAATGAAGTATCAATTTCAGCAGCGTGAATTAAAAAACCTGCTGCTGATCTAGGAGTAGCATGCCAATGTCTAACCTCAGTACTTACAGGAAGTATTGCTTCTTTTCCATTCAAGGGTTCACGAATAATCCCTGAGAAGAAACCTGATGCAGCAAGGTTCGGTTTTCCAGGTCTTACACAAATGGTAGGTAATCTAA
>MDTC01215174.1_pt1 | contig 11834 bp, 8 predicted proteins | sample 811181 | NCBI WGS metagenome assembly MDTC01 (sample SAMN05326644, study PRJNA326480) | marine metagenome | isolation source: seawater | place: Pacific Ocean: North | collected 2011
TTTCCTTTTTCATTAAGGAATATTTTGAAATTACAGAATCCAAAACAATTGTTATGTCTTTAATAAATCTTGAATAATTCTCGATTACTACTTCCGGATTTGCCAAATCGAATTTAGAAATTATTGATGCTTGCTCACTTAGAATTTCATTTAACTCGAGATGTGATTCAATAAGTTCTTTTGGGGCATAGCCTTGCTGCCTAATTTGAAATTTACCGGTTAACATTACCTTGAATAATTCTTGGTAAGTCTGCAATCTGCCAATCTTTGTAAGAGATTGTTGATCAAGTCTTTCCAACAATTCACTTATCTGATCTGAGTATTTATTTTTAGGATTACTTGAAGCAACATCATAATTGAAAACCGAAATTCTTTTTACTAATGTATTTTCATCGTGAAGAAAAATAGAATCATAATATTTATCAAATAGACTTTTTTGATAATCATTCAGTTCTTGTATGGATTTTTCCAGAAAATCACTTTTCATTTTAAGAAAAGATCTTCTTTTATTAACAAGCAGTTTCAGTTGCTTTATCAAATTAGATTTTGAACCTATAATACGGACACAGTTTTTTAGAGAACTACTATTTTCAGAATCAATAATTATTTCTTGAAATGATTCTTCAACTGCCAAATCCAAAATTTCATTTGAACTTTCTTTGTCGATTGGTAGAAACGAAGCGTCTAAATTGGCTTCCGGAGCAAATTCTTTTAAGACATTTAAGCAAAAAGAATGAATAGTAGAAATATTAGCAGAAACTAACTGCTCCCTAATTTTTTTCAATCTATATTTTTTGGAAAGATCAACCTCGCCTATTAATTCAGTTTCTATTTGCTTACTAATTTTATTGTAAAGTTCTCCGGCAGCCTTATCTGTAAAGGTTATTGCAACTATTTTCTTTATTGGTATTTTTTCATCTAGTATTATTTTTAAAAATCTTTGAGCTAAGACGAACGTCTTTCCCGAACCAGCATTTGCAGTTAATGCAATATGCTTATCTAATCTTAATGCTTTTTGCTGATAAGTAGTTAATGTAGTCATATCTATTTAGGAAGCGGAAGAGTTAATATAAAAACTGTTCCATTTTTTGATGTAGATTGAATTTCAATTTCTCCGGAAATATTAGTTAGATATCTTTTTGCAAGATTTAATCCCAATCCCATACCATCTTTTTTTGTTGTAAATCCTTTTTCAAATATTTTAGGAAGAATATTTTCGGGAATTCCTTTACCGTCATCCGAAATTAAAATAATTACAGATTCATCACTTAACGAAATGGAAATATTTATATTTTCTGCCTGCGCTTGAATTGAATTACGAATTAAGTTAATAAAAATTCTCTTAAGATGATTTTCATCAGCTAAAACAATTATTGATTTGTTAACAGAAACTAAATTGATCTTTACTTTTTCATCCGAAAACAAATCTGATACTTCATTAATTGCCTCTTTAATATTAACCGAATTCATTTCTCCAATCGGCATTCTTGCAAAGTTAGAAAATTCCGAAGCTATATTTTTAAGATTTTCAATCTGACCTAAAATAGTTTTACTTACTTTTAAAAATGTCTCATCAAATTTTGGTGATTTATCATTATAAGCTGCTGTCAACTGCTGCATAGAAAGTTTCATAGGAGTAAGAGGATTTTTAATTTCATGCGCAACCTGCTTTGCCATTTCTTTCCAAGCTGTTTCTCTTTCTACGGCTGATAAATCGGTTTGCATTTTCTTTATTTCGTTCAACATTTTATTGAAAGCATTTGTAAGATCACCAATTTCATCATTTCTTTTGTATTCAATATTCAAATTGAGATCCCCGTAAGAAGCTGATTTGGCAGCGTTTGTTAAACGTCTTAATGGTAATGAAATTTGATTAGCAAGAATTGTACTAAGGATAATTATAAAAATTGCTGCTAAAGAATATGTTCCGAAAAGTATAATATCAAAATCAGAAATTGCCAAAGGAATTAGAATCGAATTGAAAAGATTATTTACTTCAATTACGTAATTAGTATCCGCTAATTTAGTTTTATAAAAGATAGAATTGTAATTATACCTTTCAATCGACTGTTTAGATAAAATGTCATTCTGATCATTAACAAATAATTTTGAATAAATATCTGAAGTTAACCACGCGGGCAAAAGTCCGGCTTTATAAAAATCATTTTTAGAAGAATAGACTAATTTGTTTTCTTCATAAAGATTAAAATCAATGCCCAGATCTTTATCAGCCATTTCAGCTAAAAGTAATATATTCGAACTTGTAGAAAGAATTCTACTGTTGATATAATCCTCAATATTAACTGCGCGCTTGTTTAATTTATAAAAAATTGTATCAAGATTTTTTTCGTTGGTTATAGTTCTGAAATAAATTGCCAATAAAAGTAAAGGAGCAATAGATACTATAATTAAACTAAAAGCTACTTTAGTTCTAAAATCGACTGTAATTTTTCTAATTTGAATGAAGTTTATAATTACTACCAATATGCCATATATCAATATGAACAAAGCAAAAATCAAAAATATTTTGAAAAACTGGAACAGAGTTACAGGCGTATCTTTTTCTTGGAGTCCAATTGCTATTAAATTGTTAGGATTAACACTGCTTTTAAGAAAGTAGAATTTATAATTGATCTCATCAATAAAAACTTCTTTCCATGCATCGTTATGATCATTAAAATTGATTGAAGTTAAATTCCTAACTTCTTCATCATCAATTTTAATATTTTGATTTAATGCTTCTGCTTGATTTTCTATTATCTGTATGACCAATAAATTTTCTAATAACTGATTGGTTAACAAATATCTGTTTCTGCCGATTAATATTTCAGGTTCACTTGAATTGAGCAGAGACTTTAAATCATAGTTAATCTTAATACCTAAATAAAACTTTTGCTGATTTATAATTATTGGTGTTACAGCAATTAATGAATTAGTCTCAGCAAAAACGGATTCATTTATAACTTCAGGAAAAGCAAAATCTCTTTGTGAAAATAGTCTGTTGAAGTAGAAAGAATAATCTTCACTTTGGTTAAATATAAAGCTCCCTACTTTTTCTTTTTCAGAATTGAACAAATAGAATGAGCTATTTATAATATTTTCTTTGATAGAACTATTAACCCAAAAATAGAACGGCAGTTGATTATAGGAATAATTGGAATGACTACTTTCAACCAACAAATCTTCTATTTCATCAAACAGAAATAAGTTGACATTTGCTTCAATAAAATCTTTATCAAACCGTGAAAGCTCAAAAGCAGTTACTTTAACTGCTCTTTCATCTTTCAGATTATTAAAATCCGCTAGCAGAATTGAATTTATTACGGCACCAAAGATTGATAAATAAGTTAAAATTGCAGCTATAGAATAATTTTCTTTAGCTGTTAGGTAGTAAATTAAAAATACTCCGGTTACCAGAATAATTCTTAATAACGGAGTGAATAGTGCTTCATTTTGAAAAATATCAAAAACAAAACCGAAAAACTGTAATAGTGAAAAAGTAAGAATTACAGTGAACAATTTACTTATGCTGAATTTCCTTTGTATAAGCTTTACCAAACCATCAATAAAACTATAAAGAATAATTAAGGCTGCAATAGTAATTAATAAAAGTGAAAATAATACTGTTGAAGGAACAAAGGACAAAATGAGTGAATCATTATTTAAGTAATTAATTGATGAATCAAAAATTACACTTTTTAAAGCTGCAGCATAACCTCTGGCGGTCATGAAAAATAAAATTAGGATTGCAATGGAGCTTATTAGAAAAGATAAATTTCCATTTAATTTATTTACAATAAACTTTGAAACTCTTTTATGAAGAATAATTATTACTAAAACCAAAGTAACAGATGAAATCAGTAATTCCAATGGATTGGAAGCAATTCCCCAAGCGAATGAAGAAGAATAAATGGCTGGACTTACAAAATCCCCTTCAATAAATAGCGCCGGAACCTTGAAGAAATATAATGCCGCTCTAAAAAACAGAATGAAAAAAATATATGTAAATGTTAAAACATTATCGGAAACAAACTTTCTTTTAATATCTTTTACTATCTCCAGCAAAAAAACAAGCAGCAGCAAAATAAATAAAATCGATTGGATTGATTCGAATTGCAGTTCGATATTATTTAAAAAAACATCTCTACCGGGTTTAGCAAAAGTTATATTTGCCAATACCTCTTTGTTTTTATCTAAATATTTAAAATGATGATTTCTTCCATCCATATTCACAAGAGAATCGGAAGAATAATTTAATGCCAAATCTATTTTATACTTTTTCGATAAGTAATTATTAAAGGAAATCGGAGTGAAGTAATCATTTTCTATTGAGTATTTTTTTTCAATCAGCTCAGAAAAAATAAATCTGTATGAACTATTATTTAACTGAATTTCTTCCGAATTAATTAAAAAGGTATGAAGCAGATCATTATGAAATTTGTTACTTAAAGAGACAAAATTTTTGGGAATTTTATCAGCATAATTACCAGAATAAAATTTGACTGAATCTGATTTATCAATTAAAATAAAACTGTAATTGGAATTTAGATTAATTTTTCTGTTGGTTTGAAATTCAGATTTAATCTTGTTTCTGGTTTGTTCAAAGGATATAAACTTATATTCAAATTCGTTCTTAATATTTTCTTCTAGATAATTAATTTTATCAGCTAATACTTCGGACCAGTTTTCAGAATAATAATTTTTTATGATTGGAGCCGACAAGGCAGATAATATAAGTAACACAATAAAAAATGAAATCAGCTTATATTTATTGAAAAATTTTAACATGCTAGTTTATAGTAATTTGAGCAATAATCCAGTTTTCACCGGAAAGATACATTGATACAAATACTTTTGATTGTTTTCTTATTCCACTATTGATGTAAACAAACGAACCTGTAGCAAATGGTTTTCTTGTTTCAGTTTTTTTATTTGAAAGAATAAATTGAACAGGTTTATTCTCTTCTAAAAACTTTTTTAAGATGTTAACTGTTTGATCAGTGCTGAAGTACCCAACAACGCCGTTCGATAAACTTATAAATGTTGTATTGTCAATTAATTCTACTATAGTTTCAATTTTATTTTCGGTAAAAGCAGTTTCAATTTGCGCAAAAGTTCTTTGAGCCGATTCTCTATTATCCTCCCCGTAAATATTTAAATAGCTTATTAAAAAAAGTAGAAGAGAAACGAAAAAATATTTATTTAGAACTTTTTTCATAATTATAATTGTGTTGATAATCAAATATATAAAAAACAAAGGAGCTTTTGCTATTAGGAAAATCGAATAAATGAAATTCTTAATAACAAAAGCTCCGATACACGTTATCTTTTAACTTGTACTTCGTTGGGAGTTTCTCTGTTTAAAATTTCTCTTCTTTTTAATTTTGGTTCACCCTCAACAAGTTGATAAACCCAGTCAAAAACTACTCTTTCATTTGTAATTCTATTTATTCTTATCTTAGCAAAGTGATTATCCCACGTCCAAACTATGTAAGTATGACCAACTTTTGCTTCTACATATTTAATATTTTCATTAGGTTGAATTGGAACCCATCCTGAAACCGGCGCATAATCAATTTCATATAAATCGGAAGTTGGTCCCATATCTTGAATATCAGAATCTTCCCAAACATCTAAGTAGAATGTTCCATTAAAATTTTCGAAGAAGAAATCAGCAGCGTCACTGTTGTAGGCTACAATTAAGTAATTACTAAAATCATAACCTGCGGTGCTTGGAAATTTTAGATAATCATAAATAGCTTGATTGTAACCTTCCGGTCTGGCAATATCATAAATTACATCTGTAGAAAGTTCACTTTCATTGTTGTTGAAATCATACGCTGTGACTGCATAATAATATTTTTCGCCGTTATTTGCTTCTGTATCAATAAAATAATTATTTGATGTTGATCCAATAAGTTCATACTCGCCATAATAATCCCATGCAAAATATATATTATAACCGGCAACATCATTTTCAGGTGCATGTCTCCATGTTATATCAATTTGATTATCTCCGGAATATGTTCGTACGTTTGTCGGCGGAGAAGGGGGAATATTATCATAATATGGTTCATCACTGTCATCACATGAAATTAAAACTAATGCTAAAATTAAGATCAATATACTTTTTATAGTTTTCATAATTAACCTCCTTTTAGCATAATAAGACAATCTCTATGCCATAAAAAATATCATAATTCTAACAAATTTCTAATAAATGAAGATTGAAAGTTAGAGAAAATGTCCACCTCTGTATAAAAAGGTGGACACTATTCTATGCAAGATTTATAAATTTATCATCAATAAACATTCTTTTTTTATTGATAACTCCGGTTGGTTTTCCGGTTAGAAGTTTTTTATCAAATGGAGAATTGCGTGATTTGGATTTAAATTTAGAAACATCTACTGTCCAAATGGTATCCGGATTAAAAATTGAGAAGTTAGCTTCCTTTCCAATTTCAAATTTTGGTATTTCCAGATTAAGAATTTTTCTTGGATTTATAGAAAGTTTGTAAACTAAATCTTCTAAAGTTAAATGTCCTTTATGGTAAAGTTCGCTTAATGAAATGCCAAGCTGTGTTTCCAATCCGATTATTCCGTTTGGAGCATAGATAAACTCCATCTCTTTTTCTTCAATAGTATGCGGAGCGTGATCACTAGCAATACAATCAATAGTTCCATCCTTTAATCCTTCAATCATAGCTTCAACATCTTCTTTTGATCTTAAAGGAGGATTCATTTTATAATTTGTATCAAATGTCTTAACAGATTCATCATTAAGTAAAAAGTGATGCGGTGTAACTTCGGCAGTAACTTTAATTCCTTTTGCTTTTGCTTGTCTAACAAGATCAACAGAATTCTTAGAAGAAATGTGAGCTATGTGAACTCTACCTCCGGTATATTCAGCAATTAAAATATCTCTCATCACTATTAAATCTTCTGCAGCAGTTGGAATTCCGGGAAGTCCTAATTGGGTAGAAGTGAAACTTTCATTCATTGCGCCGTCATCCATTGAGGGATCTTCACAATGCTCTATAATTGGGGCATTATACATTCCTGCATATTCAATTGCATTTCTTAAAAGAGAAGCAGATTTTACAGCAACTCCGTCATCAGAAAAACCAACTGCTCCCGCTTCAACTAATTCTGCAATTGGAGCAAGACTTTCTCCTTTCCTACCAACACTAACCGCACCTATTGGATGAACATCAACCAAATGATTTTTAGATTTTATAATAATTGAAGTAACTACTTCAGCGGTATCAATTGTTGGATCAGTATTTGGCATACAAGCAATTCCGGTAAAACCTCCGGCGGCTGCGCTATTGCATCCTGTTATAACAGTTTCTTTATCTTCTCTTCCAGGTTCACGAAGATGCACATGCATATCAAAAAACCCGGGAGTAACATAATTACCTTCTAAATTATATACTTCTGAATTTTTAATTTCATTTTCAGATAAACTTCCAATTTTTTTGATAATTCCATCTTCAAGAAGTATATCTGTTTTTTCATTTAACTTTTGTTCAGGATGTAAAATTATTACATCTTTCAAAACAATATTCATTATCCACCTAAAATTTAATTCATAGTTCCAAGTAAATATAAAACTGCCATTCTTACAGCAACTCCATTTGTAACCTGATCAAGAATAACCTGATAAGGTCCGTCGGCAACTTCAGAAGTAAGTTCAACACCTCTGTTTATTGGGCCGGGATGTAGTATCACAATATTGTTGTTGTACTTTTCAATTCTTTCTGCGGTAATTCCAAAATACTTATGGTATTCTCGAACGGAAGGAATTGAAGTTCCCGCTTTTCTTTCAAGTTGAATTCTTAATACATTTAGTACATTGTGCTCTGCAATTACTCTGTCAATATCATGATAGACTCTAATGCCAAGTTTTTGAATATCTCTTGGGATCATTGTTGCCGGACCGCAAACTGAAACTTCAGCTCCCATTGCTTTTAAACCATAAATATTTGATAATGCAACTCTGCTATGAGCTATATCTCCGACAATACAAACTTTCAAGCCTTCTAATTTTCCCAATCTTTCTCTTATTGAATACATATCCAGCAAAGCTTGAGTTGGATGCTCATGTCTGCCGTCACCTGCATTAATAATATTTGCTTTCGAAATTTTTGTTAGAAATGTAGGAACACCTGCAGATTCATGTCTAACAATAATCATATCAACTTTCATAGCTTCAATATTTCTAACAGTATCCTTAAACGTTTCCCCTTTCTTTGTAGAACTGGTAGATGTGGAAAAGTTTACAGTATCCGCAGAAAGTCTTTTTTGGGCAAGCTCGAAAGAGATTCTTGTCCTGGTAGAATTTTCAAAAAAAAGATTTACAATAGTTTTTCCCTGCAGAGTAGGTACTTTTTTGATTGGTCTTTCTAATACTTCTCTAAATGTTTTAGCTGTATCTAAAATTAATTGGATATCTTCTGCCGGCACCCCTTGCATACCGAGCAAATGTCTGCTTGTTAATCCCATTTATCACTCACTTAAATTTTGTTTAGGACTTTCAATAAGGTAAACAGCATCTTCACTGTCTACTTCTTTCATTTTTACTTTTACTTCTTCATCAATTGAAGTAGGAATATTTTTACCAACATAATCAGCTTTTATCGGCATTTCACGGTGTCCTCTATCAACAAGAACACAAAATTGAATTGTGCTTGGTCTGCCCAAATCCATTAAGGCATCCAAAGCTGCTCTAACTGTTCTGCCGGTATAAAGAACATCATCAATTAGAATAATATCTTTCTCGTTAAGATCAAATGTTATACTGGTGATAGATACTTCAGGCTGCTTTAAGCGCATTCTGAAATCATCTCTGTAAAGAGTTATATCAAGAACTCCAAGATTAATTTCATTTCCATCAATCTCTTTAATCTTTTCTTGAATTCTCTTCGCTAAAAATTCACCTCTTGTTCTCATACCAATAAGAACAAGGTTTCCGGTTCCCTTGTTATTTTCAATTATTTCATGGGCTAGACGTGTAATTGTACGGTTCAATCCCACTTCATCAATTATTTGTGCTTTAATTTTCATAAAAAAAATCCTCATTGACCGCAGTCTCAGAGGCTCCTTGGATTGTTTTAGATATGTATAATAGTAGGTTTTTCATTTTTACACCTTTTTTATCTCACAGGATAAATTTAAAGGACAAAAAAAGAGGTCACCGAAGTGACCTCAATTAAAATTTTTTATCTGTTTTTGAATTCGATTCTTCTATTCATTGCTCTGCCATCGGCTGTTTTGTTGTCACCGATAGGATCAGCTTCGCCGTAACCTTTGAAGGTTAATCTATCTTTAGCAACACCACGAGCAACTAAATAATCATAAACTGCTTTTGCTCTTTTTTCAGATAAAGCTTGGTTAGCTTTTTCAGAACCAATATTATCTGTGTAACCAGCAACTTCAACTTTCATATCAGGATTTTGTAATAATACTTGAGTAGCATGGAAAAGAACTGGATAAGCTTCTTGTTTTAGTCTTGCACTACCGAAATCGAAGTTAACACCAACTAAAACCCAATCAGTTGTCTTTGCAGCAACTGGTTTTTCAACTACAACTTCTTTTACAACTTCTCTAGGAATATATTTCTTTACAAGGTTTTCAATTCTTTCATAATCAACTGGATCCGGCATTTCATCTAACTTAATACCATCATACAATTGGCAGTATTTTGAATTTTCACCTTTACCAAAGTAGTATAATAATCCAAGATCAAATACCATGTAAGCATCTTCTGGAGCACCTAATGCGCTAGGAGCACTTACACCGCTAACACCTTCAAAGAAGGAATTTGAGTACTGATTATATTGAAGTTCTGTCTTAAGTCTCCAATCTTGACCAATTTTCCATTCGGCACCAAGACCAAATTGAATTTGATAGTCTAAATTTCCATCTGCAGTAGAATTGGTAATACCAGCAATTTGATCAACCATTGTATAACCAAACCCAGCACCAACTGTTAAATATGGAGAGACTGGTTCACATGGAACAAAATAATACATTAAATCAAATAAGCCTGTAATAGCACTTGAAGTAACTTCTGTTGCACCAACTTTTCCTTTCAAGCTAAGATAATTAGCTTTAAGTCTTAAGCCAACATGTTCAGAAAAATTTCTTTGTATAGATAAATGACCGCCGAAATTAGCTTCATCTCTTACATAGTTAGCATTTATAGTTCTAGGGTAAGTAAAACCAAAACCGAAACCCCAGCTGTCTTGTGCCAACTGTGCAAATGAACTGCCTGTAAAGACGAATAAAAACAATACTGAAAAATATGTAAGAAGCTTCTTCATATTTGCCCCTCTATTATTGGTTGTTAATTAATTAAACTTTACTAAACTTTTTTTTCATTAACTGCTAGATTAACAAATAATGTTTACTTAATCAAGTAAAATGTATTAATCAAAAAGTTAACATTATAAAAAATGACAATTGTCACAAAAAATAATATATTTGCATTTCCTTTTTTCGGGGTGTAGCGCAGTCCGGTAGCGCGCTTCGTTCGGGACGAAGAGGCCGTAGGTTCGAATCCTATCACCCCGACTTTTCCCCTTCAACTATTTAATATAGTGATTTTTTTTAACTATAGTCAATTTTCTTTATCGGAGGACGAATGCGTAGACTTATTTTGTTATTTATTTTTTTAAGCAGCTTTATATTAATTTCTGCACAATCAAAAGGTTTTGGTGCAGGAATAATTGTTGGTGAGCCAACAGGAATTAGCGGTAAATACTGGGTTTCTTCTATAAACTCTATTAATATGGCTGCAGCTTGGTCGTTTAAGGGAGATGGTGCAATTTTACTGCAAGCGGATTATGTTTTTCATGAATATAACTTAATTAAAGTCAATAAAGGTAAACTTCCAGTTTATTTTGGAATTGGAGGTAGAGTTTTTTTAAGTGATGAAATTGTAATAGGTGCAAGGGTTCCTATTGGCATAAGTTACATGTTCGCTAATGCACCGGTAGATATTTTCTTGGAAGTAGTTCCGGTTCTCAATTTAGTCCCTGCTACAGATTTTAGTGTTGACGGTGGAATTGGATTTAGATATTTCTTTTAATTTTATGAGCAGTCAACAAAAATTGACTGCTCATAATTATTTTCATTTTCAATTCAGGTATTCAACTTTCATATTGTAGTTCCATTTATCAAAATATAAGTTTCCGCCTCTCCATTCTAATTCACCTCTTTGAAAATCAACAGTTTCACTTCTTTCATAATTTTTTTGCGGATAAAATTGATCAGAATAATCTTCATTAACAATCATATGAAATTGATCAGTACCGCCGAAAAAGAAATATTTTGCATCTTCAATTTCGGAATCAATTATTCCAAATGATTGATCAACCGGGATCCATCCAATTCCTTCAAAATATATTTCTCCCCAGTCATGCAGATTTACATTCCCAGGATGAAGCATCCACCCGCTTTGCCATCTTGCCGGTATTCCATTATATCTGCAAAGAGTTATGAAGAGCAAAGTTTTAATACCGCAATCGCCATGCATTCTATCAATGCAGTAATCCGAAATATTTCTTAAGGTAGAATATTCTCTTGCTCCAGCCCAAGGTATGTTATCATTAATCCAAGTGAATATTTTCTTTGCGATTATATAGGGATTTTCTTCTTCGCCAATTATTTCATTTGATAACAATTTTATTTCCTCACTAAAAAGAATATGAGGGGCACTTTCTTTCACATAAGTTTTATAAAGATCTGATTCTTTGTTATAGCCGATTATTTCTTTTGCATCAACAAAGTATTTTAGCGGTTTTGCTGAGTACTCAACAGAATATTCAAAA
>MDTC01230716.1_pt1 | contig 11834 bp, 9 predicted proteins | sample 811181 | NCBI WGS metagenome assembly MDTC01 (sample SAMN05326644, study PRJNA326480) | marine metagenome | isolation source: seawater | place: Pacific Ocean: North | collected 2011
CTGGAAAGTGATAATCAAGGTATTGTACATGTGGTGGCTCCCGAGTTAGGTGTTTCTCGCCCCGGCATGACCATAGTCTGCGGGGATAGTCATACCAGCACTCATGGCGCTTTTGGAGCATTAGCCTTCGGCATCGGCACCACTGAAGTTTCACATGTTCTTGCCACTCAATGCCTACTTCAACACCCATCAAAGCAGATGGCCGTTGAAATCAAAGGTAAACTCAAGCCGACAGTATCAGCCAAAGATCTAGTATTATATCTGATACAGCTTATCAAAGCTAATGGGGCCACTGGGCATGTAATCGAATACCGAGGCGATGCGATTGAAGCCCTATCCATGGAAGAACGCATGACCGTATGCAATATGTCTATCGAAGCCGGGGCCCGAGCAGGAATCATCGCACCTGACGAAACTACTTGGGCATGGCTGGCAAAATGCTCCGAGGGACCAAATCCAGATGAAATGGCTAGGCTTAAAGAACACTGTGCTGAATTGATAAGCGACGATGATGCCACCTACCATCAAACATTCTCTATTAATGCCGAAGCAATTCGCCCCATGATAACATGGGGAACAAGTCCAGCGATGGGCTTACCCTTAGGCATGCCTTTGCCGGATAAGCTAAACCAAGACGAAGTGAAAGCTATGCAATATATGGGCTTTAATGATCGTAAAAATCTGATCGGCACGCCCGTAGATTTAGTTTTTATTGGTAGCTGCACTAATGGCCGGATCAGTGATCTGAGACAAGTGGCGGAAATATTGAAAGGGCATAAGGTTTCGAAAGAAATTCAAATGATTATCGTGCCTGGCTCAAAAGAAGTCAAACGCCAGGCCGAACAAGAAGGTTTATCATCTATCTTTCTTGAAGCTGGCGCTGAATGGCGAGAGTCAGGATGCTCTATGTGTAATGGTATGAATGGAGATATATTGTCGCCAGGTAAAATTAGTGTAAGCACAAGTAACCGCAATTTTGCGGGCAGACAGGGACCCAATAGCAAAACCTTGCTGGCCAGTCCAGCTACTGCTGCTCATATTGCTCTGCATGGTTCGGTTCAAGTAAATCACGAAATGCAACAAGGGGAATTGAATTGATTAAACCGATCAGAATAGTCAAATCAAAAGCAATCATGATGCCCTATGCCAGTGTCGATACAGATCAACTCGTGCCTGCACGATTTTTAAAAACGACGACTAAAAAGGGACTCGGCAAAATTTTGTTCTCTGATGTTCGGTTCGATAATAAAGGTAAACCTGTTTCCGACTTTCCATTGAACCAACCTGACGCTCATGAAAAAAGAATTATGATCACTGGACCTAACTTTGGTTGTGGTTCGTCAAGAGAACATGCTCCCTGGGCTTTACTGGATTTTGGTATTGAGGCGATGATCGGAACTTCATTTGGAGATATTTTCGCCACGAATGCTTTAAAAAATGGATTACTTATCATAAAAATTTCTCCCGAAGAGCATCAATTAATTTCTAAAGCTGAGAATGAATTGATTACAATTGATTTAGAAAATCAGACCATCAATTTTAACGATAAAACAATAGAATTTGAAATAGATCCATTTGCTAAGAAATGCTTAGTCGCAGGCGAAGATGCTTTAGATTACTTACTAAAACACAAACACGATATCAGCAAATATGAAAAGAACCGCCGACAGGAGAGCACATATGAATAAAGAATCCAATATGGATCACATGGAAAACCTACGTGATAATTACAAAGGAGTGTTCGACCATCAATTGGGTCTTGGACAAAAACCAGCACTCATTATCGTCGACTTTGTAAATGCTTACACTACTCCTGGCAAACCTCTGTATGCACCACAGGTAGTCGAGGCAGTTGAGGCAACCAAAGATTTACTACATCAATTTCATATGCGTAAGTTACCGGTTGTTTTTACCAGGGTAGTCTATGAACCAAATGGACTTGATGGTGGATTATTCGTCAAAAAAATCCCCGTGCTGAGGGAAATGACCGAAACAGCAGCTGATGGCCAAATCGTAGCAGAGCTGCCCATGGGAGCTGGCGACATTCTCATTAGAAAACAATATGCATCAGCCTTTTTTGGCACTAATTTGGCATCGACGCTCAATGCACTCGGAGTTGACTCTATCATCCTAACGGGTTGTTCAACTAGCGGTTGCATTAGGGCTACAGCCGTTGACGGAATGCAGCATGGCCTCAGAGTCATCGTTCCTAAGGAATGTGTTGGTGATCGTGCAATCGAACCCCATGAAGCTAATTTATTTGATATTGATAGTAAATATGGAGATGTCTTAAGCAGAGCTGAAGTTTTTAACCAAATGGAGAATTTACCATGAAAGCACTCGAAGGTATCAGAATACTCGATCTGACTCATATGCTCAGTGGTCCCTACTGCACTCAATTACTTGCAGATATGGGCGCTGAAACCATAAAAATCGAACCACCTCATAAAGGTGAAGGAACCCGACGTTTACTAGAGAAAGATCCTAAGCATAGTCGGGAAGGTATGGGAGCCTACTTTATGACTCTCGGCCGGAATAAAAAAAGTGTTGCCATAGACCTCAAAAGTCCAGCTGGCCTCAAAGTATTTCGTGAACTGGTGAAAGTATCTGACGTGGTCGTCTTTAACTTCCGCGCTGGGGTAGCCAGTAAGCTGGGAATTGATTACTCCAAGCTAATGGAAATTAATCCCAAGATCGTTACCTGCAGCATTACTGGTTTTGGTGAAACTGGCCCCAATGCCCACGCCGTTAGTTTTGACCTAGTCGCTCAGGCTGCTGGTGGTGGGATGAGTATCACAGGTGATGGAACCAAACCATTGCGTTCTGGTATTCCAACAGGAGATCTTGGTGGTGGCCTGATGGGGACTATCGGTATCTTGGGAGCATTGCAGGCCATTCCAAAACTAGGCCACGGTCAGCACGTAGATATCTCAATGCAAGATGCTCAAGTTAGCATGCTGAACTACATGGCAACGATGTACTTTCTGTCTGGAGAACAGCCCCCAGCTATTGGCAATTCTCACTTTGTGCATGTTCCTTATGACACCTTTGCCACGAAAAATGGGCACATTATCTTGGCTATTATTACCGATGCTTTGTGGGCCCGACTGATGGAGCTTATTGACCTTCCTGAGTTGAATACTGAAGAAAATGAAGGTCAACCTGGAAGATGGAAAAATAGGGATCATATTAATGCAGAAGTAAGTAAGAAGCTAAAAACTAAATCGAGGGAGCACTGGCTCGAACAGCTGCAAGGCAAAGGAGTCCCCTGTGCTCCGGTTAATAATTTCGAGGATACATTCAAGGATGAACATATTCAGGCCCGAAACATGGTCGTAGATGTACCTCTCCCTAATGGCGAAACCATTAAACAAGTAGGTAACCCCATTAAAATGTCAGAAACCTATGAAGATAGTTATACCGCACCGCCAACCCTTGGTCGTGACACCGAAGAAATACTAAAAAGTCTGATCGGCATTACAGAAGATGAATTAGCTCAGCTAAGAGCCGAGGGAGCGGTGCAATGACAGAATCAATCCGTATTTGCGAGGTTGGTCCGAGGGATGGTTTACAGAATGAGCGCCACCCCCTTACCACTGAACAAAAAGCTTTATTTCTAAACGGCTTAAGAGAGGCCGGACTGAACTATCTAGAAGCAGGCAGCTTTGTCCACCCCAAGGCTGTACCGACCATGGCGGATACAGATTTATTGCTTCAGCAAGTGAAGACGGACAAAGAATATTTAACCACAGGCCTGATCATGAATGAGCGTGGTTTTGATCGCGCTCTGCAGGCTGGCGTGGATGGTGTCTGCATTGTTACCGTTGTCAGTGAAACCCTTTGTCAAAAGAATAATCGACGTTCAACACAGGAAGCTCTGGAAACAGCTATAAACCTCATAAAGCTAGCAAAAGAAAATAACCTTTTTATTCGGGTCGACGTTGCTCCTGCATGGGTGTGTCCTATGGAAGGCCAGACCAAACCTGAACAGGTATTTCGAGTCACCGACCAGATATGGGAATATGGTGTCGATGAACTCACTCTATGCGATACCGTTGGCTACGCTCAACCTAGGCAAGTAAGAAGTCTATTTGAACAAATAGCGGACCGTTATGATATTAAGCGCATTGGGGCTCATTTTCACGATACGCAAGCCATGGCTCTAGCAAACTGCAGTGCAGCCCTAGAGGTTGGGGTGAGACTCTTCGACAGCAGTGCCGGCGGCTTAGGTGGATGTCCTTTTGCTCCTGGAGCAAGGGGAAATCTTGCCACCGAAGATCTGGTGTTATTGGCAGAAAAGTCAGGGTTTTCAACTGGAGTTAATCTAACAAAACTTTGGGATGTCATTGGCAATATGTCACAGACCCTAGAAAGACCCATCGGAGGGCAGACTAAAGATTGGTGGAGTAGCCGGGGACGCCACATGCATAATCCTTTTGGTGCTCCCGAACCAATCAGCAATGAAGATTGTTCATAACCAGTAAATCATGATGAGGAATAAAATGAGAAAGCTTACAGGCAACCTATTTTTAGAGAATATGTCCCCAAAAGAAGAAGCCATCGCCGAAAAAGTTGAATCAATTCTACCGGAGATTCGGAAGCATGCAGCTCAAACAGATGAGCAGGGGGCATTCCCTAAAAGTCACCTTAATTTATTCCAACAGACAGGACTAACAGGTTTGATGGTACCACAAGAATATGGTGGCTTAGAAGGGTCTTTGCGTGATCTTACGGCTACGACCTTTGCTTTGGGAACAGCCTGTCCTTCAACAGCTTTATGCTTCTTTTTTCACTGTTCTACCTCTTCTCGTGGAGATCTGGCATTAAAAGCTATTAAACAAGGCTTATTTAATGACAAAGAAGAATCTAAGGTAAGAGACTTTGCTGAGAAGGTTTTAGGCCGAATGGGCCATGAAGGATTATGGTTTGGCAATTTTGCCAGTGAATCATCGAAAAGCCAAAATAGTGCCGTAACCATCGATACGGAAGCAGAACCAGTTGATGGTGGTTACTTACTGACTGGTGTCAAAAGCTTCGGCTGCTCTACTGGAATTGCCGATCGGTACCTTGTCACGGCTAAGATGAAAGGTTCGAATGATGCTGAAGGGCTCGCTACTTTTTTCGTGGATCCCGATGCAAATGGTATTAGAGAGCGTACAAAATGGAATGCAATTGGTATGCGCGGCACTGCGACCCATGGATTAATTATGGACAAAGTATTTGTACCAGAAGATGAGGCTCTTACAGTTAATGGAGCATTCACCAAAATGATGTCGGTAAGCCGGGGTAGCTTTGTCGGTAATCAGTTAGCAGGCACTGCTTGTTATCTGGGAGCCGCACATGAAGTCTACCAATCAACTCTGGATCGACTCATGACCAGAACATTTGCTGATACTGGAAGACCCCTAGCAGAAGCACCAATGCAACAGGAAATTATCGGGAAGATGACCCAAGAATTAGAAACCGCAACTATGTGGCTAAGAAGGCAACTGGAATTAGAAACCAGTGAACCTCCTATTCTAGCTAAAAATAAAGTCATTCAGCAATGGCGTCTATGCAAAGGAGTCGTATCAGAAGCAGCATTTGCAGTTGCTAGTTATGCCCTGAAATCCGGAGGGACCGGAGGTACAGATAATAATGGCACCAATGCCCGTGCTCTAAGGGATCTATCGATGGGCTTAGTTCAGGCTTTCCCACCAGAAAGAGGACGACTTGAAGCTGCGAAGATGATTACGTCATCAATGGAACAAAGCCTTTTTGGTGTCAAGAATTAGTACTAAGCAATACCAGATTAAACAAACCTGGAATCAGGAGAACCTATGATGATAGACAGCCCAATGCCCCATCAATTTACGTATGCTGGGGGCACCAAACTAACACCGCAGTTTGAAGAGACCATTCTGACTAATCCTTCAACTGGCGAGAAAATAGGACATCTAGCCTACTCGTCAGACACCCATATAGAAGCAGCGATTCAAAATGCTTCCGATCTTTGGAATGATCATGCTTGGCAATCGATACCAGCTATTGAACGGGCGCCAATTTTGGAAAAAATCGGTCATTCGCTACTGGAGAGAACAGAAGAGCTAGCGATGATTGAATCTCGCTCGACTGGGATTACAATCGAAACAAGCCGCCTTTTAAGTCTGCTCACAGGCAAAATATTTATAACTGCAGCTGATGAAGCTCGAAGACATAAAACGACAACAGAACTCAATGGACAATATGGTCCGGTTGAAGTACATCGAGCACCATGGGGACCTGTTGCCTGCCTCGGGCCATGGAATGCACCGGCACCTATTGGAGCTCATAAAATAGCTCTGGCTATAGCAGCTGGCTGCCCTGTAATCTTTAAGCCTTCAGAATGGACTCCATTCTCAGCTATGATTCTTGCTGAAACCATCTCGACCTCTAACTTGCCTCAAGGGGCTTTTCAGTTGATTCTAGGTGGACCAAAACAAGGAGCTAAACTAGTTAAAGACCCGAGGATTAAAGCGGTATCTTTTACTGGAGGAGTAGAAGGGGGACGGGCCATAGGCAATGCATGTAGTGAACAATTTAAACCTGCTCAATTGGAGTTAGGCGGCAATAATCCAATGATAGTATTCTCTGATGCTAACCCTGAAAAAGCGGCCGAAGGTATTGTTCAGGCGCTTACTGGACTTAATGGACAATGGTGTAGAGCGCTCGGAAGGCTTATCATTCATCAGGATATTAAGCATTCAGTGCTGGAAAAAGTTGAATCCATTCTAGCTGGACTGAATATTGGCGATGCACTCGATCCTGCATCTCAAATGGGACCAATGATCCATAAGCATCATCGAGCACAGCTACAAAGCAGCATCGATAAACTTGTGGAAAAGGGGGGCACCTTAATCCAGCCATCGATTATTCCTAACGAAGGCAGCTTCATGGCTCCATGCCTCATCGATAACGCCGAATCAGAAGATAGTTTGGAAGAGATATTTGGACCAGTAGCTACCATTCATTCTTTCTCAAATGAAGATGAAGCGTGGCAATTAGCCTCAGCCACTCCCTATGGACTAGCAGCCTATGTTTACACCGCAAATATAAACTTCGGTCGCCAATTCTCGCGAAAACTGTCAACAGGAAGCGTCAAAATTAATGGTGTTAGTATGACTAGTCTGCACCCCGATGCGCCAAGATCAGCATGGGGGTGGTCAGGCATGGGAGAAGAAGGCACAAAAGAGACCTTCCGTTTCTTTTGTGGCACAAAGGTGATAGGACTAGCTGACGAACATATATCGGTTTGAAAAGGATGATTTAGATGAACACAGATAAAACTTGGCATGATTGCACTGTTATCAACCTGGAAAATAAGCCGGATGGTTACCGTTTCCTTAGGTTAAAAACTCCAGTAGGGTGGCAACATAAACCGGGCCAATATACGATATTTAATCTCAAAGATTCAGAAGGCACATTCAAAGCCTATTACTCGATCGCTTCTGATATTGATCATTCAGGTGAAATAGACTTCTGTATCCATACCTCCCCAGAATCTCGTTCTGGTAAAATCTATGACCATCTCCAACCAGGCGATACACTGCCTGTGGCACCGGCTCAAGGGAACTTCGAACTACAAGAGTCTACAAAACCTAAGATTTTTATTGCAGGTGGTTCTGGCATCGCCCCCATCCGGGCCATGGTTCAGAGAGAACTACAGAAATCCCAAAGTAATCAGGCCGTGCACTTGATCTATGGCTGTCGCAGTGGCAACCATATACCATATGCTAACGACTTCAAGAGCCTGTCATCAGCACATGATCGCTTTAGTTTTACCTTCTGTGCTGAAACTACTGACAACAATGAATATGTAAAGAAGGGTATGGTCACTGACTTTCTTACAACAGCCATCATCGAAAATTGTGAATACTATCTCTGCGGACCTAAACCTATGCTAGAAGCAGTGGTTGCAATCTTAGAAACAGCTAATGTTGCGGAAACAGATATTTATATGGAGAAATATTAAGTCGGTATGGTCAAGTCAATATAACTCAGACCTCCTGTGATATAATCGGTATGAAATCGCAAGGAGGTCAAATGCATTACCAAATTATTAGCTTTGTATTATTAAGCTTCATCGCCAGCTGTTCTTCTGAAACTAATTTATTCAGATACATCTCAATCCACGATCAAAAGCAAGGAGCAGACCTGCTCATATCAGAAGCTGAGCACCTTTATGATAAAGGTAAATATCAAGATGCATTGACGTTAGCCGACCAGGCAAAAGACTATGATCCGACGAGCGAAAAGGTCGCTGTTGTTTTAGGATATATTCATCTCTCACTAGCCGGCCTTGATACTTTTGCTATGGCCAAGAATGCTTCATCAGGGAGCTCTCTGACCTTAGCCGACAACACTGGTCTAGATGGCATGGCCTCCTTGATTGGGCTCACAGAGGCTGATTATGAAGCCATAACCCTACCAAACAACGAAGTCACCGTAGGCGCCGATACGGTAAAAGGCGCTCCTACAACAGGACCGTTTGTCGACTACCCGGTGCTCTTGCCAAAAACGGCACCGGAAGCAAGACTATCAGCGGCCAAATCCGTTTATCATGCGGCACTAGCTGTTAAAGCCATCTGCCCTTTTGTCGATGAAATTGTAAAAGTTTTGGAAACAGGAGTCGAAGATCCACGTCATACAGTAGATGTCTGTGAACCAATAGAAGGAACAAAGTTTTTAAAGGCGAAATCACACTATCTGTGGTCATTAGCCCACCTGACAGAAGCCATAGTATTCAATAAAGTCGTTCTTTATAATCCGTCAGGAGAAGGAACCAACCTTGTTCGGCGGTCAGATGCGCTTGCCAATGTCACCGGGATAGCCGACTATATTAATGGCATGAAAGAGCTTTCAACAGCAGTAGATGTGATTTTACCGACAGAAGCAACTGCCACCAAAAACTCCATGCTTACCGCCTTATTCAACGATATGGAGGCCGCTACCAGAGGATTCAGCTCTATCCCTGGCATCCCGCCTTCATTAACTAAATCAATCACGGATTCAATGGCAGACATAAATGCACAAAAAGCAAAGTTAGGTGGCGCCAACGATGCCAGCACTAATGCAGGTGGTATGAAAGGGCAACTTACCAAAGGCCTAAGTACCAGCCTTCAGGCTCAGATTACCGCACGGAATGCAGCCTCCCCAATGAGTGCTGCAGAAAAAACGGAAGTGTGTGATTCTTATTCGTCGATTTCTAGTGATGAATTCACTTTTTGTTCCTAGCGCTTATGTTGAAGTCCATTAAACCCGCATAGTCCAGACATCATCATAGCCGCACAAACAAGGGTCAGAGTCATTCTGACCTCTGAGTCTTGAAACGAATTTTGTAAAATACCGCCCATAGCAAAAGCCATCCATGTCGATAGCATTAGGCCTTTGGCAAACCTATGCTGACTGCCATTAATCCGAACCACTTGAATCAAATACCATAACCACCAGCTGCCAAACAGAAAAAGCCCAATCAGTCCACCGTTAGAGGTAATCTGAATCCATAAGTTATGAGCTTCATATTTTTTAGGAAAGGCTGCTAAATCCATTTTTTCATAGTATGGTAATCGATACGGCTTATCGAGCTTAGCCCCATGACCCAATAAAGGTCGCTCCTTAATCATGAGCCAATGGACATCCCAAAAAGCAAAACGATCATCGATATACTTTTCAGAGTTGCGTGGCATCTCACCATTAAATGTCTGATTTAATCTTTTACTAACGGGATTAGGTAAAGTCAGGATCCCAATCGAGCCAATAACCAGACACACCAACGCTAATTTCCTAACCGAGCCTTTGGTAATGTAAATAATTGAAAAAATAGCAACCATCAATGAGACCAGCTGAATCGCACGCGATTGAGAGAAAATAATCCACGCAGTGACTCCAATAAGAAGAGCCCAGCCGCTCCAGTGTTTCGGATTTCTAAGGACCCAAAAGCAGCCTAGTGGCCAGAAAAAACTACCCACATATGCAAATGTCAATGGATGAGAATATAGCCCACGCGCTCTGGGCAAATCATGCACAAATTTCAGATCTAATAATTGCCAGCCAAAGATATTTTGACTCAATGCCATAAGCCCCGAAACTGTAACCACACCGACGGCAACCCGGGCGAGCTTTTTCCAGTCCTCTTGGGTAAGAGCACCATAGTTCAGCCAACATAGGGGAGGTATCAAGATCCACGCAAAGTATCCCGGAGAAAACCGGAGAAAAGGTGCTGGATTAGATTGATTTAATAGTGTCACTAGTTCGATCCATATAGGAAAACAAATACTTAATGACAGAGGCACTTTAAACTTTGACCAAAGCTCGCTTAATGATCTTTCTCGGTTTTTACGCCAGCGGACAACTAAAATAATTGTAGCAATAAATGTAAACATATTCTGTCCGGCCACAGCTAAAGGAATGCAGCCCAACAAAAGATATAATGGCAGCAAGTTGTTCCTCATTTATTCTCCTTTTTACCACTTCGTGGTTTCTTTCCATCTTCAGGCAGACCTATATCTACCGTGTTTAGCCATTGTACAGCGGCTGTTTCAGAATCAAAGGCACCATCCAACTGAGCTTCAAATGCCAAATCCAAAATGCGCTTAAAATCAGGTCCCGGCTTCCACCCCTTCTCAATTAAATGCCTACCCTTCAAGATAGGAAATGGAGCCTCATTTATCACCTCAAGTTGCTCACCTAGCGCCTTTACCTGCCCAATAGAAGCAGGCAAAACCCGCTGACGAGGGGGCCGCCCCAAAACATCAGCTTCCATAAGGTAACACAGCATACGCACTGAAGCTGGCGCCAACCTTCTAGCTAATCTCCGAACTGCAGCCTCAGATGGATTACTATTACCATAGAACAGATGCTCCTTGACTAACGGGACAATCCGTTCTTGATATTTAACAGGGCAACCAATCTGCGTCAGCCATTCCTGAGCAATAACCACCCCCTCTCGATCATGCCCCCTAGATCGCCATCGACCTTCATGCATCTGCGTAGTCACAGGCTTACCCAAATCATGACATATTCCAGCCAACACGAGAATCAATCGTTCCTCTGACTCAAGACCCTCTCTATTAGCAATTTTAGCTACTTCATCGGTAACATGAAGCGTATGAACCCAAACATCTCCTTCAGGGTGCCAATTTTCATCTTGAGGTACACCAACTAAATCAGCTAGAGCGGGCCAACACTCCAACCAACCTGCCTGTTTTAAAAATAACAAACCAGCTGAAGGCTTTTGTGATCTTTCTCCCCACTTCTTCCATTCTAACCAACAGCGCTCCGTAGACAATGTCTGCGACTCAGCATACATCAATCGACATTGCTTCAAAGTACCTTCATCAGCCGTAAGTCCGAACCGACCAGCAAACTGAAACCCCCGTAAAACTCTCAAGGGATCTTCATTGAACCCTGGGCCAGCTGCACGTAAAATTTTGTTATCTAAATCGTTACGACCATTTAATGGATCTTTAAATTCTCCAGATATAGGGTCTTTAAATATAGCATTTATAGTAAAGTCACGGCGCATGCATGCTTGCTCATGTGAAAGTAATGGATTCAATTTTACAGAGAAACCTTGATGGCCCGGGCCTTTTTTCACTTCTGTTCTTGGCAGACTAAAATCAAAGCTCCCCGCTGGGGTCGTTAATATATACACTCCAAAATCTTCCCCTTCGCACTGAACATCCCCATACTTTTCCAACACTGACAATATTTTATCCTGAGTGAGACCATAAATTTCCGTATCAAGATCTTTACTAGATAGGCCTAGCAATTCATCCCTTACACTGCCACCAATTAACCAAGACGAACCACCTGCA
>MDTC01001129.1_pt1 | contig 11832 bp, 10 predicted proteins | sample 811181 | NCBI WGS metagenome assembly MDTC01 (sample SAMN05326644, study PRJNA326480) | marine metagenome | isolation source: seawater | place: Pacific Ocean: North | collected 2011
AACCTAAAAATTCTGAATATTTGAGTGTGGAAGTTCTTGAAGATCTCCCTACGTTTACAGGAATGGATGCTAAAAACTATACTCTGAAGAACGGAGAAATCGAATCAATACCAAAATATAATGCAAGAATGCTAAGTGATGCTGGAAAGGTTAAACTAGTGGCTGAGGTGAAGGTCTGACTTACGAAAGAGAAAACAATAGCATAATTGTAACTGATAATAGAATTGCTGCTCAAATATACAACAAAGGAAATACAGGAACTCCACAAAGTGGCGGCAGCTTACTATTAACAGATTATGAAGCTCTTTACTCTAATGACAGAAAAGATATAATTTTATCTAAAGAGGAAATAAAGGAATTTAGTGAAAATAATCTCCATTATTCAACATACCGAGATCTGAAGGAACGAGGGCTTGTTGTAAAATCGGACAAAGAAGGGTTACGATTATTTGATAGAAATACATCGACAAAAGCTGCAGCTTCCGCAATAGTATACAGTTATTTTTTCCAAGAAAATATTAATTTTGATAAAGTTATAAAAGAACTAGAAAGAGGTTCAGAAAGACGAACACAAATTGGTATTGTGGACAATGAAGGCGATGTAGTCTACTATATTGCTGATTTGATTAATTGGCCAAAAACAAAATTAAAAGAAGGTTTAGAAAATATAAACAATGATTCTAAAATGAAAGAATTAATAGATAAAGGATATCAAATACATTCGGGGCTGAAATTTGGAACTCATTATAGAGTTTATAATTACGAGTCTGAACACGCACCATGGTTAATACACATCACCCAAAAGAACCATAACTGGTTAGATATTGCTAGGATGATTCGCGTAGGACATGGTGTGAACAAGATAATTGTATTAGCGTACGAAGATTACTGGATCAGCTTAAAATGGACAAAACCGTGAAAGTTGGCATTTTAACCAAAAACTTTTCAAATCTAAATAACATAATAGGAAAACTAAAACACACTGAGTTTAATTTAACACATCTCAAAGAAATTCCTAATATATTACATGAGATTGACATACTTGTAACTGATGAATCCACAAAAAATTGTCAAATCCCATATGTTACTCCTAAGGACCTCGATATTTTAGAATTAAAAATAAGATGTGAGTATTACCAAAAGAAATCTCTTACTATTGGAATAGATCCTGGAGGGATTTGTGGACTAGTGGTTCTATCCAATAATTATTTACTATATCAACGAGAGTTTAACAGCATTGAATTAATGGCTAGTATAATCAATTCTATAAACAATGAAATTGGAATTAAGAATATTAAAATAGGATTGGGGAGCCCACCAATAAGAAATCTAATCGTGGAATCGTTAGAATATTATCAGGAAAAAATACTGTTTATAGACGAAAATCAAAGTGGTAGTGGAAGCCATATCCATGCTGCAATGAGGATAGCAAAAAGATTACCTGAAACAAAAAAGCCAGACTCTTACAGTCCAAAAGAAGGTGAAATTGCTTGGATACAAAAGCAATCACGGAGAATTTCTAAAGGACTTATTACCATTAACAAAGAAACTGCAAATCGAATTTTACTGGGTGAATTAAGTATGGACAATGCTATAGAATACTATACTAATAAGCTGATTAAGAAGCCATCCACAAAGTAAAAAATATTGTACTAGGCAATATCCTTTTTATAGAACTATCTCGATAAAAAATTGTGGAATTATTAGAAGTTAAAGACCTAAAAAAGGGGTTTGGTTCAAAAACATTCAACACACGAGTTGAAGTTTTGAAAGGAATTAATCTAAAAATAAGGAGAGGGGAATTGGTAGCCCTAATGGGGCCGTCAGGTTGTGGAAAATCAACTTTATTGAATATCATTGGAGGATTATTACCTGGCGACGAAGGAGTAATTGAACTCAAAGGTGGAAGTTCCAATGAAGTTTCAAAAAAATTCAATTACGGCACTAAAGCTCCGAACAAAGTAGTCGATGTCAGGCGAAAGGGTGTAGGGTGGATTTTCCAAGATTTCCACTTGGTAGAACATTTGAGTGCAATTGATAACGTTGCAATGGCACTTGAAATTTCAGGAATGGAGCAGAAGGAAGCTGAAACAAAGGCAAAGTCAGCTCTAACTAAGGTCGGTTTAGGTGACAGAATTGAGTTTGGAGCTGAGCAACTTTCAGGTGGACAACGCCAAAGAGTGGCTGTTGCTAGAGCTATAGCAGGTTCTAGGCCCTTACTTTTGGCAGACGAACCTACTGGAAACTTGGATGCTGAAAGTGGTAGTGATATAATGAAATTATTCAAAATCTTAACTAAAGGTGAAAATCCAATTTCCGTATTGATGGTTACACACGATCCAAATCTTGCTAGTCAAGCTGACAGAATGTTACTTATGAAAGATGGAGTCGTAGCTGCTAGTGACATCAAATCTGCTTGGGGAATCAAGGATGAGGAGGAAGAAGAATGAGTTCTTCTGAAGTTTCTTGGCTAGCATGGCTTTTCTCCCCTTATATTTGGAAAATAAGATTAACTGATTTACCAGACAATCTTAGGATAGCGGCACTTACTTCATGGAGAGATAAAGAAAGAGGTTTGGCTGTGTTTGCAGGTGTTTTCCTAGCAAGTTTGGTAATTACTTTAGTTTTAACATATAATGTTGGCCTATCCCAAGCATTCTTAGAAGAATCTATTGAAGTCACAGTATTTGATTCTAAAATCGAGTTCAAATCGGCTCCTGAACAGGGGGCTGCTGGTTGGACAAATGATACTGCCGTACTTCAGCAAATGTGTAATGAAGTGATCTTGAGAACTGAATTTAATGATTGTACACTTGTATTAGGAAAGAGTGGACTGCATAGTGAAATTAGTTTTGGCAATGATGCGGCTTTTTACGCTTCACCTCTCTTTGTAAGTGAAATAAAGTCATCTGAGTCTGAAAGTAAATGGGATACCAAGGATTTATGGCAATATGAATACACTACTGGACCTCCTGTTGTGAACATAAGAGCAATTTCGTTTCTTGGCCCTGAAGCTTTTGATGGAGTTTTAGCTGAAAGACTATCAGAAAATATTGTAAATGAGATGGGAGAGTGGAAAACTCATGAAGAAGTGAATAGTGAAAGAGGAATTTACATACCTTTGGATATTGCCTCTGCTGCAGGGGCTGAAGTAGGAGACAATCTTGACTCATTGACATTCACTTACACATATGAAAGGAGCCTTTCAATTGATGAGGAAGATTGTCCTGGTGAACTGATCCGTGGTGAGGAATATCGGTTGATGTACTGCCAAATTCCAATGACAGTTCAGAACGTTACGATTTTAGGAATTTATAAACCATGGCCTCAAGGAAATCCTGTCCTTGCAGCAAACCCTATCTACAGCACATGGACTTTACTAAGTGAAGAACAACAGGTGACATTAATCGACAAAGACCATGTCTACCTAGGAATTACAGTTGACCGTTCACTGCTTCCTACTTCATCTATTTCAGCTGCTGAAAATTGGTTAGATAGTGTAACTAATGAAATGCAGAAAGAAACGTTCGACAATGGCAATGTAAAAATATTTTATGTTGATATTATTAGTGGAACCATACTGTGGCTTGAATTTGTCTTAGGCTTTGTTCAAGTTTTTGATTACATACTAATGATTCCAGTAGTAATACTATCTCTGTATCTTTTAGTATACGGGTTAGAGCTGTCTTTAGAACAAAGAAGACGAGAAATAAGTATACACCGATCTATAGGGGCAACCGCAGATAAACTGAAAGGTATGGTATTGTTTGAACTATTTGTTATATCCTCAATAGCATGGTTTGGCGGATATTTACTAGCCTTTTTTGCAGTTCCAGTAATATTGTCAAGCGTTGGATTCATGCAATTCGAAAGCCTTGACATAGATATCAATCCGGCATTAAGCTTCGGAGCTACATTTTTTACAATTATGGCTACTTTAGGACTTGCACTGATTTTCGGAAGATCTCGAACTAAAGCATTCCTTGAAATGGAAATTGATGAGGGGGTCAAAAAGACAAATCAACCTGGCAAACCGAGAACATGGCTTCATGTTATTATGCTGATTATAGGAACTGCTGGTGCATTTGATACATATCAAGAATTAACTACCGGGGGAACTGGAATTATTAGTAATTGGTTCATAGGCGGATTAATTAATATATTTGGACCATTCATGCTTTGGATAGGAGGTGCATTATTGCTCTCTAGGTTAGGCGCTTATGGTCCTAAAATCATGCTATTTTTCTTCCAAAAAACAAGATTACTCTCTGATGTGAAACGAGGGCTTCAAAACACGGGGACTGCCGAATCAACTACTAGATTGTCTCTGATTATGCTTTTAACTTTATCTATTGTGACATTAGCTGCAGTTCAAGGATATACCGGATCATTAGTTGATGAGCGCACTGCAGATTTAGATGTCGGGAGTGATATCAAAGTTTTCACTACTGAACCAATGACTGCAATAGAGGTTGAGCAAGCAATACTCAACATAAGCTCTAGCGATATCACAGTGAATGCCTTAACTGTTCCAGTTATTTCACTCACTTCTAACGATGGTACTGACGTAAATGCTTATGTTTTAATGAATGAGAGTGGAGATATATTGAAGTGGTTCCCACAAGCGATCCCAGGAAGTGATATTGCAGATGCTATGGCTGCATATCAAGGCGGAGGATTCTCTGCTGGCCCTGATGTTGCATTCACATTGGACTTAGAGGGTTCTGGAAGATTTGGAGATTCAGAAGATGTTCTTTACAAACAAAATAGTAAAGAGTCAAAATTACTTACATTTACTTGGGAGCAAACTATTCCAGTATTTGGTGGTGAAGATTCAGAAGAAGATATAAATCTACTCAAGATTCTTGCAGAATATTCACAAGAAATGAATAACAACTGGTCAAATCTTAATTTAGCTGGACAAGACTTAACAGAACGAAATTTATCTAGAACCGATTTTTCAAACAGTAACTTATCTGGAGTAAACTTGGCTAATGTTGATTTAAGTGAATCTTTATTCTTAAACGTAGATCTAACAAATGCAGACTTGAGTGGAGCGAATCTAACAAATGCCTTATTTATTATGGAAGAAGAAAAAATTCAAAACATAAATTTGTCTAAATCTAACTTACTAGGTGCATATGAAGCTGGACTTATTGATCTTACTCAACTAAGACTTGATAATGCAATATGCCCTGATGGAAGCAGACAAAATCAAACAAATAACTGTAGTAGTGGATTTGGTAATGAGACTACTCCTCTTCTAGGCTCTAAATTTCCTGTTTCTTTAAATTTCGTGACTACTGAATATCAAACTTCCATGAGGTACATAGGTATCCACGAATTTATTCCTGGAGTTCCTACAAATGATATGGGCAACTTTTTGATTATCAATGAACTGGCATTTAGAGAATTGAGAGGCAATCAAGAAGTCAATAACCTAAGATCAACTTCTTGGATTATAGACGTTGGTGGCCTAAATAACGATGAATTACAAGTTCTTGGACTATTGATAGCTGCGGACTCGAAGTTTGAGAGTGCTGATGACTGGGAAACATCACACGAAAATGTTGAAAGAAATGGAGGAATAATATTCGGTACTCAGGGATTATTTACATTACAATATATTGTTGCAAGTGTGGCTGCAATAGCTTCCGCTTTTGTTTTCTTATCTCTAGTACTAAATCAAAAGAAAAAGGAATTGGCAATCTTGCAAGCAATTGGAGCAAGTCCTAACCAAATTATTAGGCTAGTTCTCTTCGAAATTCTATCAATAGTTTTCTTTTCCATGTTATTGGGAATATTTTTGGGAATGGGACTTGCATTATCCTTTAACGGATTTTTCAATATATTTGGATTCTTATTCCAGTTATTTTCAGGTACTGGTGAAGAAGCAGTAATTACTAGAATATTACAATGGCCTTGGTGGGTTATTACACAAGTTACGGCAGGAGTTATGGCTGTAGTTGTCATAGCCTTGGTATTAACGACTAGGAGAGCTTTACGTGCTGATTTAGCCGTAGTGCTTAAGGGGGAATAAAATGACTGAAGAATTATTCGAACATACTACAGGTCAAGGGAAAGAGGAAAAGAATTCTAACGATAATATTGAAGCTCTTAAATTTACAGAAGAAATGATGGATGACAAAATAGATGAAGATGCAATTTTACAAGCAATAGGATTATATCATGTTTATTCATCTACAGCTGAAGATGGAAATGTTGTAGCTCTAAGAGGGTTGAATGTATCTGTAAAAAAGGGAGAGGCTGTTGCTATTGTAGGTCCTTCAGGTTCGGGTAAATCTACATTACTTAAATGTCTAGGGGTTTTGATGAAACCGTCTGCAGGAGGAGTTATTCTCAATGGAGTATCAACAACTAGAAGAACAGGAATTGAATTAGTGAAAATGCGGCAAGATACCGTTTCTTTTATCTTTCAAGAAGGCAATCTACTTCCTGACCTTACAGCTATCGACAATGTGGCTCAAGCCTTGCGCCACAAAGATGTAAGGCCATCTGAGGCAAAAAGAAGAGCTATGGATATTTTGGTAGAACTTGGCTTAGAAGAGAGAGTTAACAGTATGCCAGCAACGCTTTCAGGAGGCGAACAACAAAGAGTAGCTATTGCAAGAGCTTTAGTTACTAATCCTAAATTAATTCTGGCAGATGAACCTACTGGAGCTTTAGATCCAATAACAAGTCGCGAAGTACTAGAGTTATTTGGGAAATTACACAAGGATAAGGGTGTTGCATTTCTAATTGTTACACATAGTGATGAAGTAGCTGCGTTTTGCGATCGTAGCTTAGAATTACGTGATGGAAGATTCGTAGCTGAACACGGCTCCAACCTAGATGTAGATGATTTAGAAGGTACAAGAGAATTAATTGTAGATGAGCTCGGTACTGTCTCATTCCCACCAGAAGTTTTAATGAAAATGGGAGGGTCTGGAAGATACGAGATTGCAAAGAATGAAAAAGGAGAAATTACTCTAGTTACTGCTGAGAAAAATAAGTCCATGATAAAAGGAAAGAAGGTATTAGCTAGTAAATGTCCTGCTTGTAATCACAAATACGAAGATGACAGCCAATTATGTCCTGAATGTGGATCTAGCCGTCCAATGGTAAGCAAAAATTAGAAACCTAATACTAATCTCGGAGTGCTACCATCAATTGAAGGTATTACATCTTCCAAAATAGGATTAATGTAATTGGAATAGGCTTTTAGGTAAGATTCGATATCTAACCCCATAAAATTTGAAACCCCTACACTTGACATTAGTTCCATACCTGATTTAGATAATGTTCGAGCTCCAATTAAATCTTGTATTTCGTATGAAGCCATTCTAATCTTCAAAAGAGCAGCTCCCATTTTGATTAAACCTTGAATGAATCTATGTTCACTACTGCCTCTAACAGAAGCTAACCAAAGGCCTTCCCAAGCCTCATGTGCTTCCCAATAATAATGATAATTGTATAAATCAATACCATAAAGATAATCTTCATTCAATTCCCAAGATTCTGAATTCCACTTACTTACCTCTTCATCATCTAGCCCGTAACTATGGCCATCAGGACTATTCGTTGGATGTGGGTGAAGTCCTGGAACAAATCTGTAAAGTGGAAACTTAAGATCAGTGTATCTATCTACACTCTTATTCAAAACATCTTCGGAATAGGCTAAAGGATAATCTTCCATTATTTGTTTACAATATCTTCAATTGCAGATACAAAGGAAAGTACATCTTCTTCATTATTGTAAAGATAAGCGCTTGCTCTGGCAGTGCCATTGATTCCCCTTGAATTAAACCAAGAGTGTACACAATGCATACCACTCCTTATTGCAATATTATACACTTCATCAAGCTCCATTCCAACTTCAGTAGGATCCATACCATCAATATTAAAAGAAAAAATACCTCCCCTTTGTGCAACATCAGATGGACCAATAATATTTACAGCATCCAAATCTTTCAGTTTATCAGACATTATTCGGTTTAGCTTGTATTCGTGTTCTTCAATATTATCTCTACCAACTTTCATAATATATTCTGCAGCAGTTCCCGATCCTATAGCTCCAGCATAGTCCTGTAAACCAGCTTCAAAACATGATGGTGGAGGTAACAACTTGTAATCTTCATACGTTGAATTTATTACGGTAGAACCTCCAACATACGTTGGGACCAATTGTTTTAATTCATCATATTTACCATATAAAATTCCCATTCCACTTGGACCGCAGAATTTATGTGCACTTGCTGCAGCAAAATCCACATCTAAATCAACAACATCTACTTCAGTATGAGGTGCGGATTGAGCAATATCCATCATAACTTTAACACCTTTATCATGACATATTTCTACTATTTCCTTTGCAGGGTTAGTATGTCCATCCAAGTTCGAAGTATGAACAAAACTAAATAATTTAGTTTTTGAAGTTAGAGATTCTTTTAAGGCCTCAATATCAAAAAAATAATTATCTTTAGGAGGTAGAACATCGTATTTTATTCCATTGTATTTGGATAAGTGATGCCAAGGAACCACATTTGCATTATGCTCTTTATCCGAAGTCAGTACATGATCTCCTTGTTTAAGCCTTAATCCATTTGCCACTATATTCATTCCTTCTGTAGCATTTTTAGTAAAAACTATCTCAGATTGTTTCTCAGCACCTATGAATTTTCGAAGACTATCGCGAGCCATCTCGAATTTTTCCGTAACTTGCCAGCTAAGCTTATGCACTGAGCGACCTCCGCATGCAGGATAATCTGTGTAATATTCTGTAATCGAATCGATTACAGCTTGTGGTCTCAAAGTCATACAGGCACTGTCAAGATAAATTGGTGAATTTTCCTTATTCAACAGTGGAAAATCCTTCCTGTATTTTGAAATACCCATGGAACTTTATTGGGCCGTATGATTTAAAGACGTCCTTAACAGAGACATTTTATACTGCTACTGTGAGGATAATATATGACCTGTTTGGAAAATTTCCCAAATGATCTTGAACCTACAATCGCTTGTGGTACTGAAATTATTGAATTTGGTCCAGTGACTGCTCTCTTAACTATACTCATAGGTGGGCCTCTTGTCGGCTACGTTTTAAGAATTGTAAAAAGATTGATGGGTAAGTATGATTACGTAGATTCTGGTGTGGAAAATTTCCTTTACAGAATCATAAGCACTGCTTTGTGGTTATATGTGATTTTAGTGGCTGCTAACGCACTAGGAATAAATGTTACGGGAATCATTGCAGCTTTAGGTATCGTAGGATTGGCAATGGCTTTTGCTGCTCAAGATACAATTGAAAACATAATTGCTGGTTTATTTTTAATGATTGATAGGCCATTCAGAGAGGGTGATAGAATCTTACTTCCTAAGAAAATTGGAAGCTTGTATTCAAGCTGGGGAGACGTTACTGAAGTTGGTTTGAGGACCACTCGCGTTCGCTCAACAGACGGCGTACTAATGTCAGTACCAAATAAACTATTTACTCGAGATGTAATTGCAAACTTTAATCACAAGTCTGACAAAAACCTCCGTGTAAGAATAAGATTAGGGTTGGTGCCTACTTGGGAAAATGTAACTAAAGGTGAACAAATTGTGACAGATATTGCAAAAAATCATAAAGATATTTGCCAAGAAAAACCAAAACCTCCACAAATTGTTTTGAGAGATTTTGGAGATCAAGAAGTTATTATGGAAATACGATATTATGTGCCTAATGCACCACTAATGAGAACTACAAAATCTTACTATGTTAAAGAAATCTTGAAGCAGTTTGAAGAGCAAAATGTCAAATTAGCGTTCCCAACAAGATTAATAATGAAAGAAGATTTCGAATAAATATTTCATAGTGAGTTTAATATAATATCACTAATAATAGCGATACATGTCATTTGAAGTACCAGATTTACCTTACGACTACAGCGCACTCGAACCTTACATAGATGAAGAAACTATGCGAATACACCATGATAAACATCATGCAGCATATGTTAACATGCTAAATGGAGCTATAGAAGCTGCTGGGATTGAAGGGAAGACAGTTGAAGAATTAATTAGAGATTTAGATTCCGTACCTGAAGCCCAAAGAGGAGCTGTAAGAAATCATGGTGGAGGACACTTCAACCATTCTTTATTTTGGGAAGTCATGGGGCCTGTTAATGGTGAAATGAGTGCTGAACTTAACGGCGCATTGTTGGAGGCATTTGGATCTCTTGATGATTTTAAAGCTAAATTCCAAAATGCAGGAATGACAAGGTTTGGATCTGGATGGGCATGGTTATGTTCCGTTAATGGAAAATTAGAGATATGTTCAACTGCAAATCAAGATAATCCAATTATGGGGAGTAAATATGGAGGATGTGGAAAAACACCAATTCTAGGAATTGATGTCTGGGAGCATGCATATTATCTAAATTACCAAAACTTGAGAGCCGATTATATTTCAGCATTCTTCAATGTAGTAAATTGGGCTGAAGTATCTAAGCGTTATTCAGAAACCCTTTGATTGCCTAACTCTGCAATAAGATTTCCAATAAGTAAACACGAGCCGCCTATTAGGAGCCAGAAATTGAATTCTGTAACTCCACTGCCAACTGCAAAGATAGTGGCCCATACTGGCTCTAAAGCGTACAATATGGCAGCTCTAACTGGATCAATATACTTTTGATAGTAATTGACTAATGAAAGAGCTACATACGTACCAAAGAATGATGACAGTAAGAGAGGAACTAGAAAATCAGTATCTACAACCATTCGATATATATTAACATTTGATTCATTCTGAAGTAAAAAAAAATTAAGTAAGAAAAGAGCCATTAATGTCGAAATAGCTATAGAAGTAAAAGTGACCGTAAGTGGATCTATACGTTTAGTAATAATATCGGTAAAAATAATGTGTCCTGCAAACATAAGGGCACAAAGAATTGTTAACCATTCAGCGATATCATAATGTAGTTCTGGTGGCCCCTGAATGTATCCAGCTCCGAATGTTGCCAAAAGAACTCCAAACAATAAACTTTTACTTTGAAAACGGCCTGCCAAATAAGCTAGAATTAAGGCTGTAAATATAACGTATAAACTAGTCAAGAAAGCTGAGACAGCAGGAGTAATACCTTCAAGGCCCATCATCTGAAAAACAAACCCTCCTAGCATAAAGAATGCCAAAATACTGCCGTCGTACCAAGAACGATAATCTCGAAGATTCTTCCTAATGCTAGGTGTAAAGTACAAAAATATAGGCAAAGTTAAACCAAATCTTAGAGTTACAAAAAGAGTTGCTACTACATTTGTCTGTGATGATGTAGACGAATCTGCACTATCTAAAGCTCTCTTCAACCAAAGAAAAGTGCATCCCCAAATAATTGTAACTATGAATAATGCTATGGTAGCTTTTTGCTTCACACAACGCCCTGGTCAAGCATTGCTTCTGCAACTTTGATAAAACCTGCAATGTTAGCTCCAACAACAAGGTTACCTTTCTGATTATATTCCTCGGCTGCATCTGCACATTGCTTGTGAATTCCAGTCATTATCTGATCCAATTTTGAATCCACTTTATCGCTAGTCCACTCATCAAAGGCTGCATTTTGTGACATTTCTAATGCTGACACTGCAACACCTCCTGCGTTTGCAGCTTTTGCAGGACCAAATAAGATTCCAGCTTTACTCAAGATTGCATAAGCTGCAGGTGAGGTAGGCATGTTTGCACCTTCAGAAATAGCCATACATCCATTCTTAACCAAATTTGTAGCACCTTTCTCTTCAATTTCATTCTGAGTTGCACTTGGTAAGGCAATATCACAAACTTCTCCCCATGGGCGTTTACCT